>Ga0213876_10001225_pt1 | contig 16206 bp, 17 predicted proteins | sample BarmaccomBMRX_R9_FD_160113 | JGI IMG/M metagenome (GOLD analysis project Ga0213876, IMG submission 160113) | Root-associated microbial communities from Barbacenia macrantha in rupestrian grasslands, the National Park of Serra do Cipo, Brazil - RX_R9 | ecosystem: Host-associated > Plants > Roots... | reverse complement strand
AGGCGCGCAAGAAGCAGAAGGTCATCGAGCTCAAAGAGATCAAGATGCGCCCCACCATCGACGATCACGATTACGACGTGAAGATGAAGGCGATGCAGCGCTTCTTCGGCGAAGGGGACAAGGTGAAGGTGACGTTGCGCTTTCGCGGCCGCGAGATGGCGCACCAGCATCTCGGCATGGAGCTTTTGCGGCGCATCCAGTCGGATACGGAAACCTACGCCAAGCTGGAGCAGTATCCGAAAATGGAAGGCCGCCAGATGATGATGGTGCTGGCGCCCCGGTGATTCCGGGCGGTTGGCTGACTTGCGTATTCGTCACGTCTGATTGTTGGCGCTGGCGCTAAACATCAAGGTGATGAGTCCGACCTCCACCGGCATTGCGCTCAAGCTCTCCAACACGCTTGCCTTCGCGCTGATGTACGCCGCGATCAAGCTCGCGGGCACATTCCCCGTGGGTGAGGTGATCTTCTTCCGCTCCGCCTTCGCGCTCATTCCCGTGCTGGCCTTCGCGGTGTGGAGCGGCGGCGTGCGCGAGGGTATCATCACGCAGCGGCCTTTGTTTCACGTGTTGCGTTCGATGGCCGGTCTGGCCGGCATGTTTCTGAATTTCGCCGCGCTGGCGCGCCTGCCGCTCGCCGACATCACCGGCTTCAGCTTCGTGGCGCCGATCTTCGCCGTGGTGCTCGCCACCATCATGCTGCACGAGCGCGCCAGCGTGGAGCGCTGGATCGCCGTTACGGCGGGCTTCTCAGGTGTGCTGCTGATGCTGCAGCCGCATGGTGGGGTGCTGCACTTGATGCGCGCCGGTTTCACCAGCGGCGCGGGGCTGGCACTGATGGGCGCGCTGCTGTCCGCCTTTGTCGTCGTCTTCATCCGCCAGATGAGCGCGACCGAGCGCAGCGAAGCCATCGTGTTCTATTTCATGCTCACCTGCGCGGTGGTAAGCGGCGCCACCCTGTTCTGGCATTGGACGACGCCTACGTGGTCCGCCGCGGGATGGCTGGTGCTGGCCGGAATTCTGGGCGGCATCGGGCAGCTCTGCATGACCTTCAGCTATCGTCACGCGGCGCCTTCGCTGCTCGCGCCGTTCGACTATGTGGCGATGGTGTGGGCCGCAGCGCTGGGGTACTTCGTGCTCGGCGAGGTTCCGCAGCCGCTGGTGATGCTGGGAGCGGCGGTCGTGATTGCGGCAGGGCTCTTCATCATCTGGCGCGAGCGGCGGCGGCATCTGGCGAGCGCCGATGCCGCCGAGATGGCTATTCAGGTCAGCGAGTAGCGAGCGCTGCCGCAAGGATCCGTTCGATCGCCTCGGCGTAGTCCATGCCGGCGGCTTCCGCGGCAGCGGCAAAGCCCGAACCCGGCTCCAGGCAGGGATTGGGATTGATCTCCAGGATAAACGGCTCGCCCGCCTCGCTGACCCGGAAATCGACGCGGGCAAAACCCTTCAGGCGAAATAGACGCCACGCCACGGTCGAGAGCTCGGTCAGCTTTCGGTAGAGCGCTGGTTCTTCCGCTTCGCTGCGGAACTGGCGGATCGTCTGATTGTACTCCGGCGAGGCTTCGCTCCATTTGGCATCGTAGCCCACAATGCGCGGGCGATTTGCATCCCAGTTGTGGAACACCATTTCGGGAATCGGCAGCACGCGCGGCTCGCCGTTTTCTTCCAGGACGGAAATGTTGAACTCGCGTCCTTCGATATAGGCCTCCACAAACCACCGGCCGCCATGCTTGCGGTGGGAGGATCCCGCACGCTGCAGCACCGCGTCGCGTCCCGTCACCACGGCGCCGCCGTCCAGCCCAAGAGAGGCATCTTCGGTTGCGGACTTCACAACGTAGCGAACATCGTGCGCGGTGTTATTGTATGGCACTTCATCCCAGTCCGGAGTCGGCAGGCCGGCGAGGCGCAGGAACTTCTTGGCCAGGGGCTTGTCACCTGCCATCGCCATTGGCGCGGATGGGCAGCCCGTGTACGGCACGTTCAGCTTTTCCAGCAGCGTGGGAACGATCGCGGCGAGTTCGCAGTGGCGGAAGATCGCCTCGACCATGTTGAACACCACATCGGGCCGGTACTCCGCGATGACAGAGCGCAGGGTCTCAAGGTCAAACACGAACGGTGAGAGCGATGCGCGATGGCCGCGCGAGGCCAGTGCGTCGGCAACAGCGTCGGCGGCGACCAGTGTATCCTGCTCGTCAGGAGGTGCATCCGGCGCCACGTCCGAATGCAGCACGAGAACGCGCATGGTTGGTTACGCCGCGACGCGCAGCTTCGCGCCGAGCCCGGGATTGCGTTCGAGGAACGACTCCATAATGCGGCCAATAAGATCGCGGTAGCTGAGCCCTTCGCGAGCGGCGATCAGGCACATGTCGGAATGCTCGGGACGCAAACCCGCCACCGGGTTCACTTCGATGAAATTGGGTTTGCCGTTGGCGTCATTGCGGAGGTCGACTCGGCCGCCATCGCGGCAGCGCAACGCGCGCCAGGCGGCCAGCGCCACCTTGCCGGCTGCCTTCGCGCTCGCCGGATCGGCGGCAATGATATTCACCTTTTCCTGCCAGTTTCCGTCCTTGTTTTCGAAACCGTATCCGTCGCCGACCCAGGCTTTCTTTGGCACGATCTCGCTCACACCCAGCACGTGCGCCCCATCACCCGTCCCAAGAACAGCGACAGTGAACTCGCGGCCCGGCAGGAAGGTTTCGACCAATACGGGTTCGTTGAAGCGCGAGAGAAGTTCCGTAGCCACTCGTTTGAGGGCTGCGGGGCTATCGACCTTTGACTTCGCGTTGACGCCTTTGCCCGAGCCTTCGGCAACCGGTTTGAGGAAAAGAGGGTAGGGCAGGTTCACTCTTCGAATGTCGGCCGTGCTTTCGATCACAGCAAAATCCGGCGTCGGGATGCCGCAATTGCGCACCACGCGCTTTGCCATGGATTTGTCGAGTGTCACGGCAAGCGTCAGCGCATCCGAAAAGACGTAAGGAATGTCGTAGGCATCCAGCAACGCGGGCACCTGCGCTTCCCGCGCGAAACCCTTTAGTCCTTCGCAGAAATTGAACACGGCGTCCCAGCGTTCGCCCGCCACCAGCGCTTCGGCCAGCGCCTTGATGTTGCCGATGCGCGTCACCTGCCAGCCGAGGGACGTCAAGGCATTGCAGATCGCATCGATGGTGATTTCGCTGTCGAACTCGGCGGTGTCCTCCTCGCCATAGCCCATGGCGAGATAGTCGGAGCGCAGGTCGTAGGTGACGCCGATGCGCATGGCTATTTTCCCGCGCCGAGTGTGCCGCCGGGATCGGGATAGCGGTACACGCCGCCCTCGAAATTGCGCAGCAGCAAATCGTCGCCGTCGCGGCCCACGACGTTGTCGGGCGCCAGCTGGATCTTGCCGCCTCCGCCCGGAGCATCCACGGCGAATATCGGTGTGGCATAGCCCGTGGTGTGGCCGCGGAGACCCTCAATGATCTCCAGTCCCTTTTCCACGTTGGCGCGGAAGTGGCTGGAGCCGCGGATCGGATCGGTCTGGTAGAGGTAGTACGGCTTCACCCGGTTCCGAAGCATCAGATGCATGAGCGGCTTGATCACCGCGATATCGTCGTTGATGCCCTTCATCACCACGGTTTGGCTGCCGAGTGGAATGCCGGCGTCGGCCAAGCGCGCCAGCGCTTCCCGCGATTCATCGGTGAACTCGCGTGGATGCGTAATATGGAGGCTCATGAACAGCGGGTGGTACTTCTTCAGCACCTTCACCAGGGCCTTGGTGATGCGCTGCGGCAGAACCATCGGTATCTTGGAGCCGATGCGCAGGAACTCAATGTGTTTCATGGCGCGCAGGCGCTCGAGCAGCCAGTCCAGCCGTTCATCGCCGATGGAAAGCGGATCGCCGCCCGAAAGCAGCACATCGCGCACCTCGGTATGAGCCTCCAGATAGGCCAGCGCCTTTTCCCATTGCTTGGGCGAGAACTGGTATTCGCCTCCGGGATTGCCCACGGCACGCGCGCGCGTGCAGTAGCGACAATAGGTTGCGCAGGTGCCGGTCGTGAGGAACAGCACGCGGTCCGGGTAGCGATGAACGATGCCCGGCGCTGCCGTGTCGTGGTCCTCCGCCAGTGGGTCGTCGGATTCCCCTGGTACGCGAATGCCTTCCGCCCGCGTCATGATGTGCGTGCGCCGCAACGGCTCGCCGGGATCGTCGCGGCTCATCAGGCTTGCGTAATAGGGCGTGATGCCGACGGGCAGGGGGCCGGCATGCTCCGCCACTGCCAGCCTTTCATCTTCCGAAAGCCGGAAAATTCGGGAGAGTTCATCCAGGCCACGGATGCGGTTTTGGAATTGCCAGTGCCAGTCGTTCCATTCGGTCACGGAGGTGCCCGGATAGAAGCGGCGGTAAAACACCTTAGTGTCGGGATTCACAGGGAAGCGAAGCGCTATCTTGCGCGGCGCCCGTCCGATGCGTGAAATCTGCTTCGCTTCTTGTCGAGAAAGGCTGGGCCGCGAGTCCGGTTCAGGAATACGGCGCAACGGAGGCTTCAACTCGCGCCCCCGCAACAACTGCAGACTCATTGTCCTCTCATCGCTTTGGCCGATAAATGCCGGACAGCCCCAGTGCGTTCCGGTACGGCTGCAACTTGGCCGCCGATATTTGGGCCCTCGGCTCCCTTGTCAAGTGTTCCAGTCGCGAATACTGGAATTCAGGGAAATTTCACCAATATTCGTTGCCAATAGAAGGGATGGATTACTGAAATCTGTACAAGTAATCGCCGCAGTCGAGTCGGCAGCGCGATTCCGTTGTGTTTTGCGATTTCATCGCGCGGCAAAGTGAAAGCGCATGGCTCCCGCTGAAAATTCAAAAACCTTTTGCGGAAGCGCGTTCGTTCGCGGCCCGAAGCAGTTCACCTTTTACAAGCACATCGTGAGGACTAATCCGGCGCGATTGAGATTGTTGGGGGTGGGCCACGATAGAAATGTGCATTGTACAGGACGAGCACGCGGCTGTGATGACGTCCGAGCGGAATTGTCAGCCGCCGCATGAGTTGCGCCGAATCGAAACTTGCGAGCATTGCCGAAGATTCATCCGGCTGCGCCACCAGGAGAACATTGCGCGCGCCAGCTCGGAGCGGCATCGTCATCTGAAAATGATCGTTTGGCGCTGAGCCGCGATCCCATGCCCGGATGGGAGCGGCGCGCGGCTGCGCGTAGTACAGGAGTTCTGCCAGCACACTGCGGTTGGCGGCGGAGATGGCATCATAGGAGACGCGCCCGGCTTCATTTACGACGGCCGCGCCAAGTTCGCGCCATCCTTGCTGGCGCTTCAGGGCGTTGCCAAATCCTGCGCGATCCGCCAGCGCGGGACTAACTTGTGCCGTCCATAGAGCAAGCATCGCCGCCGACCCGAGGCCAAGCGATATCCACAGCAGACGGGCATTCCACCACCGAAGCAGGGTTGCGACCGCGAGCGGCACCGCTGCGACATAGGCAGCAGCCGCCCAGTTGGCATTCGCCTCGGAGATGAAGGACTGAAACACAATTAGAATCAAAAGCGGCACGCTGAACGCGGCAAGGACAAGCCCTGCATCGCCACCACGGCGCCATCCGAGCAACCCACCTATCCAGCCTGCCATCATCAGCGGACCGAAGACGCCGAACTGCCCCAGCCCAAAAGCTGCCGCGTGACCGAGGCTGTATCGGGCATGGTTCCAATCGGCGTTGGCTTCGGTGTGCTTCAGCGTGGGAAAGCCATGCTGGGCGTTCCAGATCAGGTTCGGCAGCACGATCAGTAGCCCGAGTGCGACGATCGCAAGGCCCCGAAAGGAAAGCGCGAGCCGCCGTGTCGCTGGATCAAAGAGCGCGGCGATCGCTCCACCCAACAGGAAATAGAGCATGGCGTATTTGGCGAGCAGGCCGATGCCTAGGCCGAGGCCGCAGATGATTGGCCATTGCCACCCATTCTCGGTGCGCGCGCGCAGAAAGGCATAGAGGGCGACCGCCCAGCATAAGAGAAGCGGCACATCCGTCGAAATCAGGCCGGAGGAATAGGAAATACCGGGCAGCGTGATGTAAGCGAGCGCACTCCAGAAGCCCACGCGGGCATCATAGGCAAGCCTGCCGATGCCGAAGAGCGCGGGAGCGGTGGCGGCATGCAGCAACGGCGAGGCGAGACGGATCGCCCATTCCGCGTCCGACAGACGCGTGGTGGTCCACACGATCCACGCGATCAGCGGGGGCTTCGAGAAGTAGCCCCAGTCCGGTGACTGCGCCCACCACCAGTATTGTGCCTCGTCAGGATAAAGTTGCAGCGGGGTGATAAACAGGATGCAGAGTCGCGCGAGCGTGATCGCGCCCACGATGGACAGCGCCAAACGAAGAAACGACCTCTGATCGTTGGAGGGGCGCATCCGTCACTCCGGCGGAGGTGAAATATCGCCCGGCGCCGGAGCGATGCGAAAAAAGGTTACGTGCTCGCGTTTCCCCCGCGAATAGTCGATGCCGGTAACCTGATCTATTGGTCGCTCCTTGCCGCCGGCGGCGCGCAGCGACTGCAAGAAGCCTTTGCGGTCTCGATCTTCCACAATGGCGATGCCGCCCTGTCGCGCCGCGGTAACGCCCGCGACCTTGCCCGTTTCCAGCCGCGTATCGGTGCCGAGAAGGAACACAAGGCTCGGCTCCACATATCCGGCAAGGATGATGGGAGGATCGGAACGTTGACTGTCGGCTCGGGCATGCGCGGCAATGGTGCGGCTCATCCAGATCGGGTCGAGGGCCGGCGCGACGACCGCTGAAAGCAGGGGATAGAGAAGCAGAGCCGCGACAAGAGCGCATCCCGCCGCAGTCGGATTTCGGCAGCGGACGGTAAGGACGATCGTGGCCCCGGCCAACGCAAATATTGCTGTCGCAATGACAGTCGGAACGGTGTTGATTGAACTGCCAAGTTCTATCGGAAGAATCGCGATGCCGGCTACAGCTGCCAGTGCGACCACCATGAATTGCGCGGCTCCAATGCCGCGCAGCGTGCGTTCCCAGCGGAATATGGCGGACGCCCCGGCAATCCAGCAGGCGACGATCATCGCCAGCGCCGGATAAACCGGCAGGATGTAGTGCGGCAGCTTGGTCGGCACGAACTCGAACAGCAGCCAGTTCGGCACGATCCAGGCGAGGAGGAAGCAAAACGGGGGCTGTGCACGCTGCACGACCGCCGCGCCGATCGCCGGAAGCGCGAAAAGCGTGGACGGCCAGAAAGTGACACTGAACAGGGCCAGATAGTAGCCCGGCGGCGCGCCGTGGCTTTCCTGTCCGGTGAGAATTTTGGCCGCGAAATCGTGACCGAGCGAACGCTGGTAGAAGGCACCGTGACTCGCGAAAGCAATCGCAATTGCCCACGGCAACACGACGGCCAGCGCGACGGGAATACCCCACGCGAAGCGAAGCCTTAGCAGCCAGCGCCAATCGCGATCCCAAAGACAGATCGCCAGAGCGGTAAGCGCGACAACGACGAGGAGGACCGGCCCTTTCATCAGGACTCCCGCGCCGATGGTGGCCCAACAGGCCAACGCCGTCGCCAACGTCGGCCCAGAGGGAAGGCGGCCACGCGCAAAAAGATACGTGCGCAGGAGAAATCCCTGTGCCGCGACGATGGTCGCCAGCAGCAGCGCATCTGTTGTTGCCATCTGGGCTTCAGCCGACAACGCAACGGTAAGCGCGAGCAAAGCTCCCGCGAGCAGCGCGGTTTCGCGCGAGGCAAAGGCACGTGCACTCCAGTAGGTCAGCAGCACGGCCAGGATGCCGCCGAGCAGTGACGGCAGGCGGTAGGTCCATATCTGGTTGAAGGGCGGATGCCCAAAAGTGCGCGTCGCGGCGGCCTGAGCCCAGTAGATGCCTACCGGCTTATTGTAGCGCGGAACCGTGCTGAAGCGGATGTCGACGTAATTGCCGCTTTCGATCATCTGCTTCGAGGCCTGGGCGAAGCGGCTCTCGTCGCGATCGAGCGGCGGCAGCGCGACAAGGCCAGGAAGCCAGGCGAGCAAACAGAGCAGCACAAGCACCGGTACCGGATGGCGGGCGAGCCGGTCCAGATAGCGCGGTTGAGTGGCGGGGGTTGAGTCGCTCACCGCGACCAGTCTTAGCAGCGTTGCCGCGCCGAACGGAATGCGAGGCTGGCTGTTGCTCGCCCCCGGTAGCCCGTATAAGCCGCGAGTTGCATGCAGATCGGCGCCGCCAATTGCTTCCTGAACAGGTGACGCTTTCCGTCGTGGTTCCCGTAAAGGACGAGGCGGACAATGTCGCGGCCCTGGCCCGCGAAATTGCCGCGGCTATGGCTGCCGAGCGCGCCGAAATCATCTTTGTCGATGACGGTTCGACCGACGAAACCGCCGCCAGATTGCTGGCCTTGAAGGACGAAATCCCAAACCTGCGAATTATTCGCCACAACGGCAATTTCGGTCAGAGCCGGGCCGTGCGAACTGGCGTGCAGGCCACGCGCGCCGATCTTATCGTGACCTTGGACGGTGATGGACAAAACGACCCGGCGGACATTCCGAAGCTGCTCTCGCTCCTCCGAGCCGACAACACGGGAAGGTTGGGACTGGTCGGCGGCGTGCGGGTCGAGCGGCAGGATGCCTCAAACCGTCGGTTCGCCTCAAATTTCGCCAATGCCTTCCGCCGCTGCATGCTGAACGACGGCGCCAGCGATTCGGGATGTGGACTGAAGGCGTTTCGGCGCGATGCCTATCTCGCGCTGCCCTATTTCGATCACATGCACCGCTTTCTCATCGCGCTGACGCTGCGGGAAGGCTATGAAGTGGAAGAGGTTGCCGTGAACCACCGGCCGCGCATCCACGGCACCTCCAAATACAGCAATCTGCATCGCGCGCTGGTAGGCATCGTGGATACCTTCGGCGTGCGCTGGCTGCAGACGCGGTTCCGCGGCCAGGTCGAGCCTGAGGAGATGTGAATGCTTGGCCACGTCGTGATGTGGTTTTCCTCTGTACCCCACATCTGGAAGGTGATCGGCTTCTCCGGTCAGGCGTTGTTCGCCGCGCGCTTCATCGTGCAATGGTTCCAGAGCGAGCGCGAAGGCCGCAGCGTGATCCCCTTGGCCTTTTGGTATTGCAGCATCGGCGGCGGCACGATTCTTCTCGCCTACGCCCTGTATGTCGGGGACGCGGTCTTCATCGTGGGGCAGGCATCCGGCCTGATTGTCTATTCCCGCAATCTCTATCTCATTTTCCGTGAGCGGGCCGCGCTATGCGCCGTTGCCGAGCATCCCGATGCCTGAATGTGCTAAATACGCTCGGAGATTCCAACCGGTGGAGAAACCATGCGCTCCTTTCCGCTGCTGCTGATTGCCGTGATCCTTTACAACATCGTTGCCTTCGGGACCGGCGCGACTCACAACGATGTTTACGGCACGCTCAACTCAGCCGCCACCATTCACATGTTTTCGGGCGACGAGTGGCACTACAGCATCGGTGACTTCCTGGTAACGATAGGCTTGGTGCTGCTCTTCATCGAAATCGTGAAGGCAACCCGCACGAGCTCCCGGCAAATCCTCAATCACGGCCTCTCAATGTTGACTTTTGTCGTGGCGCTGATCGAATTCATCACATTGCGCGGATTTGCGACCAGCACATTTTTCCTCATCCTGGCGATGTGCATGATCGATGTGGTCGGCGGCTATACGATTTCCATCATTGCTGCTGAGCACGATCTGGGTATCGGACGCGCTGGAACAGACTGACCACAAGCTCGCTGGACAAATGCCATGGAACTCGAACTCAAGGCTGAAAACGCACGTCTCAACGCCTACGTGGCGGTCACGGTGGCCATGCTTTCCGTGATTACCGCCATCGGCAATATCAAGAACAGCAATATCGCCCAGCAGATGGCTTTCACGAAAGGCAACTCGGTCGACATCTGGAACGAGTATCAGGCCGCCCGCATCAAACTGCATACCGATGAGGATGCGCTCGGCACGATCACCTTCTCCGCGCCGAGCGAAGCCGCACGCGCCGAAACCGCCCGCCTGAAAGCCAAGATTGCGAAATATGAGGCCGGGTCGAAAGACCTGATGGCGAAAGCCAAGGCAGAGGACGCGCACTATGAGGCGCTCGATCTGCATCATGAGCAACTAGACATCGCGGAAGCGTTGAATTCGATCGGTATTTCGCTAGCGGCAGTGGCCGCACTCACCGATTTCTTCTGGCTGCTGTGCGTCGCGTGGGGTTTCGGCGCGTTTGGTTTGACTATGGCTACGGTGGCCTTTTCCGGCTCAACGTTCCATCCGGATCTGTTGATGCGGTGGCTGAGTTAGCGGCCAGTCAAGGTTTTGGACTGCCGGCGCAACGAAAGCGCAGGCCCGGCTTCTCCAATACGGCGCCAGTCTTGGGATCGACCGGATGCCAGCCTGCCGGGCAGAAGATCACGATACGGTGCATGCCGGCAGGGATATCGTGCCGCTGCTTACCGCGTGCCATCGAATAAACACGTGGCTTTGCGTTCCCTCCCTCTTCGTACACATAGGCGTCCGCATCGCTGTCGCAATTGTTCCAGGCGATGCCCTCCATGGCGGCCGCGCACCTGTTCAGACTGGGTTGGCCATACGGTCCGCCAGTGGCGGCGGCCGGCGAGGAAGCCGATGCGCCCGAAGCCGGTGCCGGCACCGCCGAATCCGGTTTTTCCACGGCTGCCGCTGCGGGAGCGACCGAAACGATCAGGGCAAGCACTTTCCAAACTCCGCGCATCAGTTGTTCCTCAATTCCAATTCTTCAGCCTGGGTGCTGACTTCAGCACGCCGGGCTTCGCCTTTTCGCTTTTGAAGCCTGGCATACCAGGCTGTCCATAGCCCAAGCGCACCCAGCGTGCCGTAGCCGATCACCGGTCCTGCGATCAAATAATTGCGAATGGAAAGGTTGTAGATCAGGGCAACAGACACCGCGGCGTCGGCTAACAAACCGAATCCCCACACCAGAGTAATCAGTGTCATGACCCGGCGAAATCGCTCGCTGGAACGCCGTGCTTCGAAGGCCTTAAGCTCACTCGATTTCTTGCGGATCATGCTCGCCCGCGCCAGCCCGTAGACAAGGGGCTTTCCTATTGCAGCCGATCCCAGAAACACGGCCCCTATGATAACCGTCACGAGCTTTTCCCGCAGTTGCAGGATTCGAACGGAGCCACCCCCAATCAACGCAAGCAACGAAAGCGCGATGCCGAGCAGCACGAGGATAGAAAGCGCGTCCACACGCCGATGGCGAAGGAACTCTACGATGCTCCAGACGATCGGCGGCGCCGTCGAGGCCGCCAGGGCCTTAACATCGCCCAGCTGTGTCTGGCTCAGGGAGTAGATGGTGTAAGGCAGGACGAAGTTGACCGCGATCTCTAGCGCTGTCGCCCAGCCATGGCGACGGAAATAGTCCCACGCGTTCTTGAAAATCTGGAGCATTCGTCTGGTATAGTTCCGTCACGTCGTTGTCCAATGGGCGAAGGTCAGGGGCCGTCCACGCGATAGCCGTCCCGGCGCAGAAGATTGGGCACGCCACGAGGGCCGGCAAGATGGCCTGCGCCGACCGTGACGAAGTACGTGTGCCGTTCCTTCAGCATGTTCTCCAGAGCCACGGTCCAGGCCCGGTTGCGATCATCGAACAGTGTTTTTTCGGCGCGCGGATTGTCCTTGAAGCCGCTGTTCATCAAATCGTTGATCTTGTTCACATCGCCCCGCGCCCAGGCATTCACGAGATCGTTCACCGAGAGCGTTTCGTTCAAAATTTCCTTGAGACCGGCGTCGAACTGCTGGATTTCCAGCGAGCGGTCTTCGGGCATGAGGAGCCGCAACTGCTGTTCCGGTGTTTCCAGGGCGCGAAAACGTACGCGCGGCCTGTCACGGGCAAACGCATACACCTGACGGTCAAGCCCATTCTCGGCCGACAGATGCTGCTGGGTGGCGATGCCCGATTCGAGCATCAGCAAGGCGAGCCACGGTCTCATTGGGCTGAGGAGATCCGGCGAGATATGCGTCAGCTTCAGTGCTGCGGCATAATCCTTGCGGACTTCGTCGGTCAGCAGTGTCGACAGCGAAACACCCGGCGGAAGCATCCCGTTCGCTTTGATGAACTCCCGTATCTTCGTCTTCTGAAGCTCATCCATCGGGATTTCGAAAACGAAAACGTCGGCAGCGTTCAACGCCGCATCGACCTTGGGGGTGCGCCACTGGGTTTCCGGTGGCAGGACGTGAATGGAGCCCAAAAGGTAGACCGTGCCTTTGGACCCATGCACCGTCCACAATGCCGGATTGGCGCGCAGCGATGTGGTGACTTCCGGTGCCTCTGCCACAGCTGCGCCCGCCGCCACGAGGGTGGCCGCGCACAGGGTTAGCACGCAAGCCCGCGCGGTGTGCAGATGTCTACGAAGCCGGAAGCTCATCGATATCCGAAGGGTGGTGTCTTCCGCTTCAAATCGCGATACCGTTCCCGCAGCTTCGTCTGCCGGGAAACCAGCGGCATGCGCTCGCCGCGAACGAAAACGGCAGTTGGCGCGCTCGTCACATTCAGCGGATCGCCATTCCAGATCACCACGTCTGCGTCCTTGCCGGGCTCCAATGTTCCGTAGGTGTCCGCAATGCCCCAGGCTTGCGCGGCGTTGCGGGTAATCGCCGCAAGAGCGTGGTCCCACCGCATGCCATTCGCCACGGCATTGCCCGCCATCTGGGCAATGGTGCCCGCATCGTGTGCTGGATTGTTGCTTCGGGGCTGAAGCACCACCGTGACTCCGGCTGCATCGAGACGGGCAGCGTTCTGAAGCGTGGCGCCGAGATCGGAAAAGCTGGACGGCAGATTCAGGTTGGGATCGATCACGACCGGTACTTGCGCTTGCGCGAGGTCCCGCGCCACGCGCCACGCTTCGCCTCCACCGACAAGGATAAGCTTGAGCCGATTTGCTCCAGCGAATTGCACAATCTGCCGTATGGTCGAGGCGCGTTCCGCGCGCACGATCAGCGGTTCCTCTCCCCGGATGACAGGACCGAGCGCATCGAGATCGATTCGCGTGCTGCGCTGATCGCGCGCGCCGCCCGGCCGGTGGTAGCCTTCCCGCTGGCTCCAATATTCCCGCGCGTCCTGTAGGGTTTCCCTGAACTTGGCCCAGATGTCCGGCCGCGATTTAGACTGCTTGGCTCCCCCTGCCGGTTCCAGATCGACCACCACGCCGGCCTGACGCTTGATCAGCAAGTCAGGACCGTTTCCGAGATGAATGACAGCGCCGGTTCCGCAGAAGACTTCGCTGCAGGCGGGCGGCGCTGTCAGCGAACGGGTTACGCCCGCAATTCGCGCCACCGGAATGGCGACAGAATCCGGATTAATTGCGTCGGCGATATCGAAGGCAGCACTGTCGATAGCTTGGTTCGGTGTCGTGTCATTGGTCTCGGCGACCAAATCGACTTCGTCGATGCCAAGCTGCGTCCACGATGACATGAGGCCGGGGGTTACAGGGCGTCCCTCCGCATTGATGGTTTTGGCGCCGTCGGGTGCCGTGAGATGGGCCCCCACCTGGGTAATCCGTGATCCTTCGATCAGAACGTCGCCGTCGTTCAGTGTGCCGAGCCCACCGACCGTGTGGAGGTGGCCGTGCTGGATCAGTGTCGCTGCAGATCCCGCAGGCAACGCCCCGACGGCGACCGGCTTCGGTACGGCCGCGGGCCGCGGTGGGGTCTGCAAGGATCGGGGCGCTCCGGACGGCTGTGCCGCTGCCAGAGTCGCGAAGCCTATTAGCGCAGAACATGCCGCCAGCATGACTCTCATTGTCCCGCGCCTCCCGAGCCGCCATTGCCTTCTTGACCGGCTTCAAAATCCGTTCGCGGGCTGAGGCGAGAATTGTCCCGGTCATAAATCAGCGCGCCATCGATGAAGACCTTTTCAGCATGCGCGTAGACCGACAGCGGATCGGTATCCCACATCACGACGTCCGCCATTTTTCCTTTTTCCAAGGTCCCCGTCTGCTTCAGAATGCCCAGTGCATAGGCCGGATTGCGGGTCATCCAGGCCACGGCATGCGCGCGCGTGATGCGATAACCCATGCGCCGCCCCGCCGCCATCGCCTTGGCGACCTCCTGATTCAGGCGCTGAATGCCGATAGGATCGTCCGAGTGAATCATGGCGCAGGCCCCGGCATGATCCACCATGGCGATGTTTTCCGGAATTCCGTCATAGGCTTCCATCTTGAAGCCCCACCAATCCGCCCACATCACGCCGCAAACGCCGTTGCGTCTCAGAAGATCGGCGACCTTGTAGGCTTCGACGGCATGGTGGAACGCGGCAATGCGGAAACCGAATTCCTTCGCCACGTCGATCATCGTGGCCATCTGGTCGGCGCGATAGCAGTGCATCTGGACCGGGATTTTCTTGTCGAGCACCAGCGCCAGGGTCTCGAGGCCGATGTCACGGTCCGGTTTGTCTCCGGATTTAGACTTCCAGTACCTGCGCCACTTGTCGCGATATTCGAGAGCCTTTTCGAAGGCGGCGCGGTAACCAGCGACATCGCCCATTTGGGTTTGCGGTCCGCCTTTCTCGCCATAGACGCGCTTCGGATTTTCACCGCACGCCATCTTCAGATCGTACGGCGCATCGGGGAATTTCATTCCCTGGGTCGTGCGCGAGGGTACGTTCTTCAGCACCACGGATCGGCCGCCGATCAGATTGGCTGACCCTGGAAGGATCTGCATAGCCGTCACGCCGCCTGCCAGCGCACGCGTGAAACCAGGATCCTGCGGCCAGACCGAATTCTCGCTGCGCACTTCTGCCGTCACGGGACGGACAGCCTCGTTGCCGTCCTGCGTCGCTTCGTTGGACGGCGAGGGATAGACGCCCAGATGCGAATGGATGTCGATAATGCCAGGAGTGACGAACTTGCCCCTGCCGTTGATGACAACGGTTCCCGGTGGTTCGGGAACCTTCGCACCGATCGCCGCGATCTTGCCGTCCTGTAGCAGAATGGAAGCCTTGGCGAGTTCCTTGTCGGTGCCCGTCAGAATTGTCGCGCCACGAATGACCACCGGTCTGGAGGGAAGCGGCTTGTAGGTCGAGGGAAATTGATCATTGGGGAATTGATCGGCGACAGCCTCATCCTTTGGCATGGGATGCAGTGCCGGTATGATTGCCCAGGCCAGCAGCAGCACAAAAGCCACGATTGCGGCGGCACCCCAAAGCGGCAGTTTGCGTTCCATGGATCAATCCCCGTGAGGCGATGAGAGTTGCTTTCTTCTCCGCCGGAAGCAACGCCTAGTCTTCGCCGAATTTCGCTTCGATAAGGGCCAGCACGGCCGCCAGTGCTTCGCGCGCATCCGGTCCTTCGACCGTCACCTCGATGTGACTGCCGACCCGCGCGTTCAGCATCATAAGACCGAGAATCGAGCGTGCATCGACGCATTCACCGTCTTTCGTTATGTGGATGGTGGATTGAAAGCGGGCGGCGGCCTCCACCAGTTTGGCGGCAGCCCGGGCATGCAGTCCGAGCTTGTTGACGATCAAAACATGTGCCGTGAGCTGGTTGCTCACGGGTGGGCCCCGGAAAGGTCGGCGGAGCCGGATCGCATATATTTGCGCCCGGCTTCGATGGATTCGCGCACAGCCTCCTCCAGTGGCAGCCTGCCGCGGACATCCACCAGCTTGATGAGGCTCGGAAGGCTCGCTCCGGCGAGGACCTCGATCTTTCCCCGCTGCAGAAGCGTAAGCGCAAGATTGCACGGCGTGCCACCATACATATCGGTCACCAGGACGGTGCCGCTTCCGCTGTCGACGGACTTTGCCGCCGCGGCAATCTCACGCTGACGGCGCTCGACGTCGTCTTCCGGTCCAATGCAGACCGCCCGCAGTTGTTGCTGCGGGCCGATCATATGCTCCATCGCGGCGATGAATTCCTGCGCGAGCCGGCCGTGGGTGACGAGAACGATGCCGATCATTTTGCTACCTGGAGAGTGGCGAACCTTACCGATCCGGACCCGACATGGAAGCCTGTCGAGGCCGGCAGGATTCGAGGAATAGGCCGTGTTCAAATCCTGCAACCGTCGCCGCGATCTTTGCCGCAGCAGATGCCTCCCGGGGATCAAGATGGAGCAGGGGCGGCCATTTCTCTGCAGAAACCTCCAGTCCCGCGGGCGGCTGGAAGCGCTCGATCTCGGGCAATCGGTCGGGCTTGGCAGCCTGCGCAAGCATAACGGCAATCGTCACGTTCGAG
>Ga0213876_10001224_pt1 | contig 16208 bp, 10 predicted proteins | sample BarmaccomBMRX_R9_FD_160113 | JGI IMG/M metagenome (GOLD analysis project Ga0213876, IMG submission 160113) | Root-associated microbial communities from Barbacenia macrantha in rupestrian grasslands, the National Park of Serra do Cipo, Brazil - RX_R9 | ecosystem: Host-associated > Plants > Roots... | reverse complement strand
ACGGAATCGTCGCCAGCCCGGGGAATCCGGGGATCGCCCAGCTCGCGACTTGTGTGCCCGCGCCGGCTGACGTGTCCGGCTATGCTGATGTCGCCCAGGCACATGGCATCGACTTGACCATCGTCGGGCCGGAAGCGCCCTTGGTCGCGGGTATCGTCGACCAGTTCTACGGGCGGGGATTGAAGATCATCGGTCCAACACAGGCCGCCGCTCGATTGGAGGGCTCCAAACTCTTCGCTAAAGAGTTCTTTTCAAGAGCAAGTATCCCGACGGCGCGTTCGGGCACAAGCTTGAACGAATTCTCCTTACCGGTCGTCATCAAAGCTGACGGCCTCGCAGCGGGCAAAGGCGTGGTAATCGCTTACCAGCGGAGTGAAGCGGAACAGGCACTCGAGCGATTAGGCCCGAACGTCGTGATCGAAGAGTTTCTCGAAGGCGAAGAGGTCAGCTTCATGGGCCTGAGCGACGGGCACACGTTCATTCCCTTTGCCCCGACGCAAGACCATAAGCGCATATTCGATGGCGACCGTGGCCCAAACACCGGCGGCATGGGCGCTTATAGCGATCCGGGCATCCTGACATCGCGACAATCGGGCGAGATCATGGAGCGCATTATGCTTCCCGCCATCCGCCAGATGCGCGCCGACGGAACACCCTTTACCGGCTTTCTCTACGCAGGCCTCATGATGACCGCGGATGGGCCAAAAATTCTCGAGTTTAACGTTCGCCTGGGAGACCCTGAGACCCAGGTGCTGATGCACAGCTATCGCGGCGACTTCGCTGAACTACTCACTGGCGAAACCGTTCGCGACAATCTGTCGGAGCAAGCCTGGGGCAATCCGTCGGTTTGTGTCGTGCTCGCGGCCGCAGGCTATCCCGACACTCCGCGCACGGGCGATCCCATTGAGGGAATTGCCGACGCGGAAGGGACTGGCGCGACTGTTTTCCATGCCGGCACGAAGCGTAGCGGCAACGACGTGGTCACTGCTGGAGGACGAGTATTGGGGGTCACGGCGGGCGCCGGCGATCTGCAGACGGCTATTTGGAGTGCTTATTCCGCCGTCGGGAAAATTCACTTCGATGGGATGCATTACCGGAAGGACATCGCGAGTAAAGGCCTCCACCGAGACCGCCGCATATCTTAGAAAGCCGAACTCCGCAAACGCGGCGACGGCGTAGAAGAGCAAGAGCGCCTTGAGTGCGAGTTCGACCATCGCCCGCGTCATGTTCTTCTGAGCTAACTGATCGGCTGAAGTTCGCGGACGCTTTAGGGAAGGTGCTCGTATCCTGATTACATGATTGTGTTCGTGACGGGCGTCACGGCCGGTTTTGGACAGGCCACGGCTCGCAGATTTGCAAAAGATGGCGCGAAGATCGTAGGAACCGGGCGGCGCAAAGAGCGGCTCGCGCAAATGAAAACGGAACTCGGAGACCAGTTCCTGCCGCTTTCCTTCGACGTGCGCAGCCGCAAAGAGACCGAGGACGCCATCGGCAATCTTCCGAAGGAATTTGCCGATGTTGACGTGCTGGTAAACAACGCCGGCGGCGCACTAGGGCTCGATCCCGCGCAGAGCGCCGACCTCGAGGATTGGGAAACCATGATCGACGCGAACATCAAAGGCGTGGTCTACTGTACGCGATTCCTGTTGCCCGGGATGGTCGAGCGCAATCGCGGACACATCATCAATCTCGGATCAGTGGCGGCAGAGTTTCCTTATCCCGGCGGGAATGTTTACGGCGCGACCAAGGCGTTCGTTCATCAGTTCAGCTACGGTCTGCGCGCAGACGTGCTGGGGACGAATGTACGCGTCACCGATATTCAACCTGGCCTCTGCAAAACCGAATTTTCCGAAGTACGGTTTAAAGGCGATAAGAAACGCGCCGAGGCCGTTTACGAAGGAACCGAGCCGCTAACTGCAGACGACGTCGCCGACGCGATTCATTGGTGCGTGACGCGCCCGGCGCACGTGAATATCAACGTGATGCAGCTCATGCCGGTTTGTCAGGCCTTCGGTCCGCTCGCGGTGAAGCGCAAACAGTAGCCCGGCGCTAAATTCCTCGTTGCGGGCGATAACCGGGGCGAGAGCGGATTCTGTACTTCTTGGCCGTATCCGACGTCATGTCGACGTGGATTCTGCGAAAGCCTTCGTTCGGATTCGGTTGCGGGTAGTAAGTGATGGTGTAACTGTTGCCGATGTCTTCGCGAATGGATTCGAAGGCCTCCACCTGCTTCTGCCAGGTTTTGGCGAAGTAGTTCTTTCCACCGGTATTGGACGAAATCCGTTTGAAAATTGTCGACGAGATCGGATCCTTGTTCACTTCGCTGGTCGAAATGACGTAAATAGGAATGCCTTCGTCTTCGGCGACCGCGCGCACGTCGTCAGGGGCGACCATGCTCGCGTTATCCGGTCCGTTTGAGAACACGATGACCACTTTGCGGCCCGGAATTTTGGCTGCATCGCGCAAGGTCAGCAGCAGGGAATTGTAGAGCGCGGAGTCATCACCCGCAACCGCCCGGCGCAGGCCCGCGATTGCGCTGGTGCGATCACGATTCAGAGGCACGGCCCGATTCAGATTGCGGCTGTAGGTATAGACAGCCACAGAATCGGCGCGATCGAGACCGCGAATAAAATCGGCGATGGCGTCGGAGGCGTAGACGAATCCGCGGTACATGTAATTGCTGGTATCGAAGAGGATGAAGACGTTCGTGCCGGCCGCATCCTGGCGCAGGTCGATTTCGGGCGACACGGTCGCGCTAGAGCTGGGAGCGGCATGGAGAGGCCGGGTCTCACCGTTATCTAGCACCTGCAGAGGAGCGTGGTTGCCTTCGGTAAAGGTCGCCATCTTCTCCGGAATGTCGTCTTCGAATACTTTGAAATCTTTCGGCTTCAGGCCGTTCACATATTTCCCGTGCGCATCGGTGACGGTGAAGCTGAGGACCACCATATCGACTTTGACATGGAATGTGGTTGGATCCTGGTCCTGGGCTCTGAGCCAAAGCCCGGCGGCAACGGCCACTAGCGTGGCCACTGCCGCGGTGCGAACAAACGTTTTCACAATATTAGTTCTCCGAGTTACGAATATTAGCCTGCAAAACGCGTTCTTGCTGAATGTTCCTGCCCACGGCGTGCAGCGACCGCAGCAGCGCCGGCCAATCTTCGAGATGAGTGGCGAAAATGTTCTCGATGGTTGCGCGATTCCATTCGGGAACATAGGCATCCAGGCGGTCGACCGGCACGCCCGTCTGATCCGCTAACGCGGCGTAATAGATGTTGTTTGATTCCCAGCTTTCCGCGAGGATACGGCTCGAGTAACCCATCAACGCCGGAAATGTCCGCAGATAGAGCAAGCGGGGGCGCAGCGAGTGGGTGAGTGTGGGCTTCGGAGTGCCGAAGGTATGCGCGATGGCCTCAGGCGTTAAGGCCGGGTCATTTTCAGACGCAATCTCTGCTATCTCGGCGGTATAAATGTCGGGCGATACGTTGGCGAGTTTGGGATCGATGGACAGCGCATACAGAGTCGAAGTGGGTACGTCGGCCACGGCGGTCTTGTAGTCGCCGCTTTGCAGGCGATCTTGCAGCCATTCGACGCGCGCGGGGAGCGCGAAGCGGCGATACGAATTCAGAACAGCGGTTTCGACGGAGGCATTCAAGCCGGCGGCTGCGAGCAAAGATTCTCCGCGGCGCACGTGCAATCCAATCCAGCGGATTTGTTCGGGAGTCACGTTCTTCCAGCGGTTCACTGTCTCGTCAACAATGAGCTGGGGTACCAGATCGGCCCAGATCAGCGCCTGCTCGCGCTTGGGCGAGAGAAAGTTTTGTTCCGCTTCAGCGATGGCATAGGGCAACGTGATGAGCGATCCCACGAGTCGGCCGCCGGCGCTTTCCGGCCAGCCGCTTCCGGCGACTTCCGTGTTGCTCCATTCGCTAGCGGAACTCTCCGGGCCAACAAAATCGTGGCCGCGCACAAGCGAAGAGTTCGTCAACAGCAGTTGCGCGCCTGCCGGTGCGTAGTAGCTGTAAAGATAACCCACGAGTGAATCGCGCAGAAAGGGCGCCAATAGATCGCGGGCGTCACGTTTATCCGTGTTTTTGATCAGCTTGTCGAGGTTGACCTTCTTCTCCTGGTCGACATGTCGATCGCTCCAATAGCCAATGGCGAGCGTGCTGCGCTCCTCTGCGGAGATGCTAGAGCGCAACGAGAGTGTCTCCTGCAAACGCGAGAGTTGTTCGTCGAGGCTCTTGACCGTCTTGGAATCGAGCGTCTGTTTGCCGGCGCGGTCGGCTATGGCAAACAGAGTGTCGATGGACACTAACAGTTGAGCGTCGAATACGCGCAAAAATGTGTCGGCGGGCCCTGCCGGCTGCGCGCCGTTCTGCGGACGCAGTTTCCCGGCGAGCAGTTCAACCATTTGCTCCTGACGCATTGATCCGGGCTGCTTTCCGGCCGCGCCCAGCAGAGTGTCGATGCCGGATCGGCCGCCGTCGAACACCTCAGAGGCCTGCTTGATGTGCGCGAACGGTTCAATGAGCTTGGCGAAACTCGCATCCTGGCGCGCGACTGGAATCGCATCCTGGAGAACCAGGATGCGCCACAGGCCAGTGAGGGCCTGAAATGTTCCGAGCGTGTCGCCGCGCAGCAGCGTATCGTGTTGGTCTTTAATTTGCCTGCAGGTATCGACGTAAGCTCGGATGGAGCCTTCGCTCAGCGCCGGAGCATCGGCAAACAAAGCATATTGGGCGCCGAAGCTGCGATAGCCGGCGACCAGTTGGGCGGCCAATTGAGACGACATCGGCTTCGCTCGCCCACGATCAATGTCATTGAGAGCGAGGAAGATCTTCAGCGGCTCATTTTCGACGCTCTTGCGGCTGAGTCCGAACAGCGCCTCGATCACGTCATCATTGTTTTTCCAGGAAGCCGCGGAGCGAGTGAGCTTCCCATCGTATTTGCCGTGCGGGTGATGAATGAAGAGGTTGCGCCACACTTCGACATCACCGGGAACGTGGGGTTGCCCGTCAGGGTCGATGCGCAGCGATGTGGTGAGCAGCATCAGTTCGGTACTGGAGCGGAAAACGGGCCGAGCCGGACCCGGGCTGGTGATTTTTCCGCGCAGCGCATCGTAAAAGCGCTTCATTCGCTCCGGTTGAGTCAGGTAAGCTTGCGTTGGACCATCGATGCGCGACAGCACATCGAAGTAGCTAGCCATCCAACCGTCGTCCGTAGCTAACAATTTTTCGAAGAACGCGCCCGGATTGTTGGGGGAAACGCCTACCATCGAGGCCCAAGCTTTCGGCGAGCCGGGCACGACCGCCGCGCCATCGCGGATCTGGAACATGCTGCCAAAGAAATCGAGCACGTGCGCGTAGACTTTTAGTTTGGCCGCGGTAGCCTGCTGGCGCAGCGCTGCCGCTGTTGTGCGATCCAGATGTGAAAGCCCAAGATACAAGCGGCAGATGGATGGATCGGACACAAAGGCGTCCAGAAAATCCGCTTGTGAACCTTGGTTGACTGCTTGAATCCAATACTGCGCGTCGTAAAGAACGGGAACTTGCGTAGGCGCGTAGGCGAGTTCGAAGCGATGATTGGCGCGCAGGTCCTGCTCTAGCTCCGTCAGCGGAAAAGCTGAGTCGGCGGTGAGAAATGCGCGAGTGGCGTTTACGGTTTCAAGCACCATGTCGCCGCCGCACGCGCCGCGCATGCGATAGCCGAGCACTTTCAGCAATGCGCCGGTTTCTTCGCTGTCGCAAGCCGGTATGACGATCTTTCGATTACGCGCCATGGCCTGCAGTTCGCGGGCTTGGCCCACATAGCGCACCAAGAGACGCAGGTATTCGGTCTGCTGCAGCGCCTCATTGCCGGACGCTTCGTAACCGTTGGTGACCACGTTGCGGGCGAGGGCGGGCAGCAACTCCTCGGGAGCGAGGTCGGGCGCCAGCGCCGCCATCCGGGCAAAGGAAGACAGCGGCCCTGGAATCGAAATCATGGAGTAATGCTGCCCGATGTTGCCTCGCGCGGGAGCCTGCAAATCCTGGCCGCCGGCGGCGCGGTATTGCTGCAGATCGGCGTTCAGTTCGGCCTCATTGCCATCCATGAAATCGATCAGGACGACTTGCTTCAGCGCCAGGGAACGAAGTTGCGGATCCTTCTCCGCGGCGCCCCATTTGAGATAGGCGTCACGGCGGCCATCCTCGGCATGGCGATCGAGAAAAATAGCGAAGTTTCTAAGAGTGGGCGAGGTCCCGTCGCTCGCCTCCTTCTGCAGCAGGGCACGGGCGCCTGCCAGGTCGCCGGCCATTTCACGTTGTTGCACCGCATCCGATGAGTTGCGTGCGGAGGCCGCGAATATCGAGAGAGAAAGGACGCAGGCGGACACGCCTGCAGCCGCGAAGCGAACCGACGGTCGCCTGGAAAAAAGATGTTCCCCAAAGTATAGAGCCACGGCGCAAATCCCCGACTTCTATGGATTGCCAACCACCGCTTGGATGATAGCTTGGTTTTCTAATCTATCATTCGGGAAACGAGGTAGGAAAAGGAACAGGAAAGACTTCCGTTGTCTGGCTATTGCGGTGAGGCAAAGGTGCCGATGGAGAGAGAAAGTATTGCCTAGATTATTTCGGGCAGGTAACAGACCCCTACTTTATGTCATCGGCGCAAGCAATTTGGCCAGGTTCGCACGCTGCGCATGCGCACGGAGATACGTTGCGCCGAATCGCATTATATGGCCTGATCGCCCTGTTAGCGGGACTGTATCTGCTGCCGTTTATGCGGGTTCTTTCAGGCGCGACGGACGAAGGGCTCTATGTATACGCGTCGCAAGAAGCTGCGGAAGGAGCAATACCCGGACGCGATTTCGTGCAGGAAAATCCGCCGGGCGCGTATTACTGGCTGGCGTTGTTCTTCCGCCTTTTCGGCACCAGCATGATGACCGCCCGAGTGGTGTTGCTTCTGACGGGTGTTGCATCGGTTCTGGTATTGGTTCACCTGGCGCGAAGAATTGGTAGTAACGGACTTTTTGCGGGTACGTTCTTCCTAATCACCTGTATTCCGTTAACACCTATTAACTCACCTCACTACGATTCGAACTTGTTCGCGTTACTTGCGTTTGCGGCATTCCTGAAGGGCACCGATTCTTTGCTCGAAGGCGAGCCGAGACAGTGGCCCTTTGTCGTGGCGGGCACTTTAGCCGGATGGGTGAGCTGCATACTCCAGCAGAAGGGATTTCTGTTCCTGGTGGCTTTTTGTGCCACGTTGCTGGTTCTGCATAGCCGACGAGGCCTTCGGGGGTGCTTGCTGATGGCCATTTCCTATGCATCCGTACTGGTGGCGGAGCTTGTGCCCTACGTGATGTGGGGGGCGCTTCCCGATCTGTTTTACTCGAATGTTGTCCTTCCGCTTTCGAGCTATCAAGGTGTGAACCAGGTTGTCTATGGGTATCCGCTGTGGACAGTATGGTTCCCGAAAGTCTTTGCCCATGTGGAGGCCAACGCCTCGGCACTCGTGACCGGTCCGACACTGTTGCTGATGAGCCTCCCGTTTCTGCTTCTGCTGGCCGCGCCGCTCGCGGTCGCTGCCCTAGCGTACTGGCACCGCTACCGCGTATTTGACAACCGCTGGATTCCGTATTGGATCACCGCCTATGCAATGCTGCTGTCGGAACTGCATCGACAAGATTTGAGTCATTTCCGAAACGCATGCATTCTCCTGGTTCTGCTGTTCTTCGCAATTTGCGATCGAATCGGCACGCGTTGGTTGAGATTTGCCGCTATCGCGGTTGTGCTTGGGGCGATTTTGGTTGGTGCTACCGATCTGGCCGGAACGTTGTCCCTGAATCACCCGGTTACGACTCGTCGCGGAACACTGCTGGCGAAAGCCAGAGACCCGGTACTCGAGTTTTTGATTTCGCACACGCAGCCCGGGGATTACGCGTTCGTGTACCCGTACTCGCCGGCGTACTATTTCCTGGCCGACCTGCGGAACCCTACGCCATTGAACGTGATCGTGGACCAACGGCGCAATCGTCTGATCGAACAGGCGATAACCGGTCTGGACACGAAGAAGCCGCGTTACGCTATCGCCGATACAAAGCTGCTCGGCGATCACATACGGACGTTGTTTCCAAATTTTCGTCCGCCCGATCCTAAAGACCGCGTCATTGACCGGTACATCGACGCGCATTACCATCAGGTCGGTTTTGAAGATGGATTCAGGATCCTAGAAAGAAACTCGGATTGACTAAGCGCGTGAACTGCTTGGGGCCGGTTGCACTGCGGTTCCCGAAACTCTCCCGCGCCGCAGCAGCAATACGCCACCCAGCGCAAACAGCGCCAGTGCAATCCATTGCGTAATCGAGAAGGGGCCGACAAGCGCCTGCTCGTGTTCCCGGTAAAACTCGATGATGAAGCGGGCGGTCGAATAGAGCAACAGGTACAGCCCCATCACTTGACCGTCGCGGTGAGTGCGCCTCAGAAACCGGTAAAGAAGAAGAAAGATGAAAAGGTCCGCCGCGGATTCGTAGAGCTGCACCGGATGGAGTGGCTTGTCGAGCGGCACCGGAGACGCGAAGTGCGATCGGAAGCGAACGCCCCAGGGCAGATAACACACTTTTCCCCAGCAGCAGCCGGCGGCAAAGCATCCGAGTCGCCCGATGGCTTGCCCGATCGCAATGCCGGGCGCGAAGAGATCCATCGTCTTCAGGATGGGAAGTTTCTGGCGTTCCAGGTAGATGTAGGCGAAGATCAGCGCGACGATAAATCCGCCATGGAACACGCCGGCCGCTTGCAGCGTGGCCATGGTGAAGATCTGACCGGGGTCGCTAATGTAATCGCGGATGTCGAACAGAAACATGAAAAGCTTGGCGCCGGCGATTCCTGCAATCGCACAGTAGACGGCGAGGTTGGTGATTTTTTCGGCAGGCAGGCCGGCGCGGCGCGCCAGGCGCGTGGTGATCGCAAGCCCGGTGAGGAAGGCGATCGCAACCAGCACGCCATAGGTGGGCACGTAAAGCGAACCGATGTGGAAAAGAACAGGAAACATCAGCTTAGGTGTGGGCCTTTTCTTTTTCGATGCGCCGGGGGTGCGGTCTGATGAGATCGATAACCAGCAGGGCGGCTCCTACAGTGATCGCGCTGTCGGCAACATTGAAGGCCGGGAATGACCACGTGCCGTGGTAGACCTCAATGAAATCGGTCACGGTGCCGCGAAAGATGCGATCGAAGAGATTACCAAACGCGCCGCCCAGTATCAGTGCAAGCCCAAAGCGTGTCCCGGCCGAGCGAAAGGCGCCACTGCGATTCCACAAAGCCGAGGCGACAAAAATCAGAACAGCTCCCGAGACACCTATTAAGACGATGCTGCGCAGAATCGGGTTGCCCTCGGCAAGAACGCCGAACGCCGCGCCCGGATTTTCCGCGTGCACGATTCTCAGCCATCCGGGGATGACAGAAATGCTTTCATACGCTTGCATGTAGTGCAGAATGAGGAGCTTCGTCAGGCGGTCGGCGAGCAGGATCAGCAGTGCAGCAGCAAGCGCTGTCATGCGGGCGGTCGATTCCCGCGACACTAGCTCAAGTATTCCGGCAGAACTGAGGCGCACGCCGCGCATACGGTCGGGAATTCGGGATTGCTGCCCACGTCGAGCGTGTATTTCCAGCAGCGCTCGCACTTGTCGCCGCGGGCGCGCTGGACTTCCACAGTTAAGTCACTCGCGTCGGTTGCGGGTTGCAGGTCGACATACGAAACGATGAACCAAGCCGGCAACTCAACCGCGTATTGCTGCAAGAGCTTATACAAATCGCCGGAGGCCTTCAGAAGCACCGCGGCTTCGAGCGAAGAACCGATCAGCTTGTCTTCGCGCGCGCTGTCGAGTGCTTTGAGAACCTGATCGCGCACCGGAACTAACTTGTCCCAATCGGTAGCGGTGCTGCGCTGGGCGTCTGTGATGCCGTCGGTCAGTTCATCCGGAGCGGGGAAGTAGGCGATGTGAACGCTTTCGGCTTTTGCGCCGTTTGCCTTGACGTGTTGCCAGACCTCCTCACATGTGAATGAAAGGATGGGCGCCAGCAGGCGGACGAGCGCGTCATTGAGGCGGTATAGAACCGTTTGCGTGGTGCGGCGGGCGGCCCGGCTTCCCGTGTAGAGGCGGTCCTTCGAAACATCGAAATAGAGCGCGCTGAGATCGGTGATCACGAAGTCGTAGATGGCGCGATAGACCTTGTGAAACTCGTATGCGTCGTAGGACGCGCGGCAGCGGCGGATCAGGTCCTCGGCGCGGATCAGAATCCAGGAATCGACGCCGGACAATCTCGCGCCCGCAACTTGATTTGTTGCCGGATCGAAATCGTGCAGGTTGCTGAGCATGTACCGGAAGCCGCTGTTGCGGATCTTCCTGTATGCCTCTTCGAGCCGGGTCAGGATGGTGTCCGACAGACGTACGTCTTCTGTGAAGTCGACGGATGAGACCCACAGCCGCAGCACGTCGGCACCCTGTTTCGCGACGATGTCTGCCGGTTCGATACCGTTGCCGAGCGATTTCGACATGGCGCGTCCTTCGGCGTCGAGCGTCCAGCCATGAGTGGCGCATTCGCGATAGGGCGAGGCGCTTTTCAGACCAACACCGATCAGGAGCGAACTGTGGAACCAGCCGCGATACTGATCACCGCCCTCGATATACATGTCCGATGGCCAAGTGAGACCGTTCTCCGGCGTGAGCGTGGCGAGATGGCTGGAGCCGGAATCGAACCAGACATCCAGAATGTCGCTTTCTTTGCGGAACGTGGTGTTGCCGCAATGCGCGCACGCGTGGCCGGGGCCCATGAGTTCTTCGACGGTCTTCGAATACCAGACGTCGGCCGTGTTCGCGCGGAATTGGGCGACCACGTTTTCAAGCACGCGGCGGTCCGTGAACGGTGTGGCGCATTGCTCGCAGTAGAAGACAATGATGGGCACACCCCAGACGCGCTGGCGCGAGATGCACCAATCGGGGCGCATCGCGATCATGTTCGACATGCGCTCTTCGCCCCAATCGGGGTGCCAAGTGACTTGCTTGATGGCTTCGAGGGCGCGCGCGCGCAGTTCGTTGCGATCCATGCCAATGAACCACTGCTCGGTCGCGCGGAAAATGACCGGGTTATGGCAGCGCCAGCAGTGCGGGTAGCTGTGATCGAGGCGCTCTTGACCGGCCAGAGCACCGTGCTGCTCAAGCAAGTGGATGACGATCGGGTTGATCTCCCAAACGGTCTTGCCGATCAGTTCATCAGGCAATGTGCCGGCGGCGCCTTCGGCGCGAAAGATGCGGCCGGCGGCATCGACCGGACAATATACAGGAAGGCCGTAGCGTTGGCCGATCACGAAGTCTTCCTGTCCGTGACCCGGAGCGGTGTGGACGGCGCCCGTGCCTTGCTCGAGCGTGACGTGATCGCCGAGGAGCCCGAGAGAATCGCGATCGATAAAAGGATGGCGGAAGACGGCGCCTTCGAGCTTTGACCCGGGGAAGCGGGCGAGAACGGTCTGGTCCCAACCGAGCGCCTCGGCCAGTTTCGGCAGCAGACCTTCGGCGACGATGGTGACGCCTTGCGGCGTGTCGACCGCTACGTACTCAAACTTGGGATTGAAGGCGATGGCGAGATTGGCCGGAATCGTCCAGGGCGTCGTGGTCCAGATGAGGCAGTAGACGTCGCGGCCGGCTAGAGCGGGATCGAGCGCTGCCGGGTCAGATGCGAGTTTGAACCGGACGTAGATGGATGGGCTGGTGTGATTTTCGTACTCGACTTCGGCTTCGGCGAGCGCGGTGCGATCGTGAATGCACCAATGAACGGGCTTGAGGCCCTTATAGATGTAGTCCTGTTGCAGGAAATCGACGAAGGCTTGCGCGATGACCGCCTCGTAGTCGGCGCTCATCGTGAGATAGGGATTGTCCCAGCGGCCGAGAACGCCGAGCCGCTTGAATTCGGCGCGATGGATGTCGACGAATTTGGCGGCGTAAGCACGGCAATGCGCGCGAATGTCTGCAATCGACATGGTGGCTTTGCGCTTGCCGAGTTCGTTATCGACTTTGAACTCGATGGGCAGTCCATGGCAGTCCCAGCCGGGAATGTACGGCGCGTCGAAACCGGCCATGCTCTTGGATTTGACGATGAAGTCCTTCAGGATTTTGTTGAACGCGGTGCCGAGGTGAATGTTGCCGTTGGCGTAGGGGGGGCCGTCATGCAGGATGTATTGCGTGAGTCCCGCGCGAGATTCGCGAATGCGTTGATAGAGGCCGATTTGCTCCCAATGCGCGAGTGTTTTTGGTTCGTTTGAAGGCAAGTTGGCCTTCATGGGAAAGCTCGTTTTTGGGAGGTTGACCGTCTTTTTCAGGTCAACGGAGGAGACATTCATGGATCAATTTCATGGTAGCGGAAGGCGCAATTTCGAATTACTTGACACGTACAGTGGCTGTGCTTAGGCTTATGGCATGGAAGTGAACTTGGGTCCTGAAACCCAGGCAAAGGTGAATCGGGCGGCCGCAGCTAACGAAAGTAGCGCTGCTGAGTACGTCCGGCAGCTTGTGGAAAGTTATGTCGACCATGATGCCTGGTTCCGGCACCAAGTCAGAGAAGGTCTGGACCAACGCACCGGCTTTACTTCAGGTAACATCGAGTTGTGGACACAGTAACTGTTTCCTCCGAAGGCGAAATAGCGATTCCTAAGGCAATTCGCGACGCCTTGAATCTCATGGAAGGCGCGGAGCTGAACGTCGAGGTGCGAGGTCAAGAGATCGTTTTATCGAAGGAGCCCGCGTGGAAAAAGCTGGCAGGCGCGGGCGGTACGGAGCTCATCTCGGACTTTGCAGCATTCCGGAAAGCCGAACGCGAGCTTGAAGACTCGCGTTCTTGATTCCTGGGCGATTATTGAATGGATCGGCGGCGGGGAACCTGCCGTGTATAAGATTGACGAACTGCTTTCCGACGCCCAACTGCGAGAGGCCCGCCTTTTCGTCAGTGGCGTTAATGTCGGAGAAGTGTACTACTCTCTGATAAAGAGTGGTCGGGAGATACTTGCGAATCACTGGCGTCCTGTCCGACGCTCCCTGTCACGATCGAAGTTCCTACCCTTCACGACATCTGGGCGGCCGCATCGATAAAGAGCCAGTATCCGATTGCCTATGCAGACGCGTTTGCTGCGGCTCTGGCGCAAAAGTACGATTGCCCGCTAGTCACTGGCGATCCGGAATTTCGCCGCGTCGGTGAGCTAGAGCTGGACTGGGTCCGTTAATTAAGCTCACAGCGTTCTACGGCTGCACTTCTCCTACATACGCTCCGTACGCCGGAAGGCTGATATTTGAAAGATCTATCGATTGTCCTGCGTTGTCGTACGAGGCCAGGATCGTTTGGGCGTGCTTGCCGGAAACACCCTTTCCGTCCGGGCTGATGTTCACCGTTTGCGGTGAGGCCGTAAAATTCAAACTGACCAGCACGGCTTTGCCATCCTTGGTTTTGCGCAGATAGGAGAGCACGCTGTTGTTGCTTTCGTCCACCGGCACGAAGTCGCCGTCACGTAGTTGCGCATTCTCCTTGCGCAAGCGAATCAATTTCTTGTAGTAGTTCAGCAGCGAATTCGGATCGTTTTCTTCGGCGGCGACATTCACCGTTTTATAGTCGCTGCCAACCGGCAACCAGGTCGATTTGGCACTGCTGAATCCCGCGTCCGTGCCGGCGTTCCATTGCATAGGCGTGCGTTCCGCGTCACGGCCCTTGTCTTTCGGCCAGCCAGTACGTCCAACCGGGTCGCGGACATCCTCGACCCGGGTGGGCGGATGATCGACCATCCCGATCTCCTCGCCATAGTAAATTTGCGCGGCATCGCGCGGCGTTAGGAGCAACGTCGCGAGCAAACGCGCGATTGCGGCATTGTGCTTGCCGTCGCCGTAGCGATTGATCTCACGAGAGTTGTCGTGATTTCCGAACATGAACAGAGGCACATTGTCGTTGAGCTTCGTTTCTGCGTCTTCCATCTTCTTCCGAAAATCGGAGACCGAAAAGTGGTTGGTAAAGCCGAGCTGGGTATCCATGGGCAGCTGCAGCTCGTCGTTGTTGCGCCCATACATCTTGGCGAGTTCGCCCACGTTCGGCAAATAGGTCTCGCCGATAAGAACGCGGCCCGGGTATTCGTTCGTCACCTTTCGAAGCTCACGGAGGACGTCGTGCACCTCCGGCAAATTATCCGTGTACACGCGCCTGCGCCTTTTCTCACCGAATGCGTCCAGGCCTGCTTCGGAGCCGGTCAGGAGCGGATCGTCGGTTAGAGCAACATCCTCAAACAGGCTGGTGATCGCGTCCAGCCGAAAGCCCATGACGCCTTTCTGCATCCAGAACCGGCACGCATCATACATAGCTTTGCGAACCTGCGGATTCTCCCAATTCAAGTCGGGCTGTTCCTTATAAAAGCGGTGGTAGTAGAACTGTTTGCGCGCCGGAACCCACTGCCAGGCAGAGTGACCGAATTCGGATTGCCATTCGTTCGGCGGCTTCCCATCCGGTTTTGCATCCTTCCATACGTACCAGTCGGCTTTGGGATTGTTGCGCGAAGACGCGGACTCGATGAACCAGGGGTGCTTATCCGACGTGTGATTCAGCACCATGTCGTTGATGATGCGAATGTCGCGCTTTTTCGCTTCCGCTTCCAGTCGACCGAAATCCGCCATGGTGCCGAATTGTGGATCGATGGCACGATAGTCCGAAATGTCGTAGCCGAAATCCACCTGTGGCGAAGGATAAAACGGCGTGATCCAAATCGCGTCCACACCCAGGCGTTTCAGATACTCGAGGTGTTCCGTTATTCCGTTCAGGTCGCCAATGCCGTCGCCATTCGAGTCGGCGAAGCTGCGCGGATAGATTTCGTAGATGACCGCGTGGCGCCACCAGTTCTTATCCTCGAATCCGGATTGGGCGTGCAGCCAGCGAGGCGCGAGCAGGGCGGCGGCCAAACACGCGGTGGACGAAAGCTTCAACAGGGTGCGCATATGCACTCTCTGTTGTATTACAAATCGAAAGCAGCCGCAGCCGCTTTCTACTTCGTGAGAACTTCCTCCAGAAAAGCCAGGGCGCGTGGATCTTTTGACTGGCCTAGCCAGAAGAATGCTTGCTTGCGCACCTCGGGATTCCGCTGCGTGCGCGCGACGTCAATCAGCTTGGGTACGCCTTCGTCCTTGGGCAATTGCGACAGCGCGAACACGGCGTGTTTTTTTACGTTCGTATCGGGATCATTGACGATCGCATTCTCAATCGTGGCGCTCGCTCGGGCGCCTGCTTTCTGCGCTAACCAGAAAAGCGCCTGTTCGCGAAGGTGAGGAGAGGGGTCTGTTTTGGCCAGTTGGATCAAGGCATCCAGAGCGATCGCGTCATCGTGGACGGAGAGAGCGAAAATAGCGCCGTTCGTGAGTTCGTGCGGTCCGTCCTGACGCGCCAGCTGCTTCAAAAACGCGACGCTCTGGGTAGCGGGAACACTTGTCATCCAAACGAAAGGGAGCCCTCCGCCATCGAGCGGACAATCGAGCGAGAAGACCCGAATTTTTGTGACCTGATTATTCTCCACTCTGAACAACAGCGCGATGGTGTCGGTGCCCTCAAGCGCAATCGGCTGGGCCGGACGCGTGCTGACAACTGACTCTTTTCGGTTCTCCTCAAGCCAGCAACCGTGACCGTAATCATTCCAGCAACAGCTATTGTGATTGCCGCGGTTAGTTCTGATGGGGTAGCCGAACCAGGCAGGAGCGGACGATTTCACTAGCGCCATGAAGTCGCCCGAGAACGTACGGGTCTCGAAGCGAGAGTTTACGATGTTCGGCGTACCGGTTTGCCCCAGTGCCGCTGCCGCCATCAGGAGGGCGGTGAAGATCTTCACTTCAGCACCTCCATCATGTAGTCGGTGACTTCCTGCGAGTGGACGAGCGACATCTTCTGCACAATGTCCTGCTTCCATTTCGGATCCTTTTCGCTGCGCGCGAGCTCGACCAGGGCTTTACCGTTCTGCTCGAGGAAGAGCGCGTTCAATACGGCGTGGCGAATTTCAGGATCCTGATCGCTCTGATAGATGCCGACTAACGTTTCGCTATGCACCCTGTCTCCCATCAACCCCAGCGATTTGATGGCGGCGGCGCGCAGACCGGGATCCTTCTCCGTACGCGCAACTTGTTCCAGCCAGGTAGTGTCTCCCGTCGTAAACATGGATTT
>Ga0213876_10001223_pt1 | contig 16210 bp, 14 predicted proteins | sample BarmaccomBMRX_R9_FD_160113 | JGI IMG/M metagenome (GOLD analysis project Ga0213876, IMG submission 160113) | Root-associated microbial communities from Barbacenia macrantha in rupestrian grasslands, the National Park of Serra do Cipo, Brazil - RX_R9 | ecosystem: Host-associated > Plants > Roots... | reverse complement strand
TTTTCGGATCCTTGCTCTGCGGCATTGCCTGGTCCATGCCCTCGCTCATCCTTTTCCGCTTGCTGCAAGGGCTCGGAGCGGGAGCCATCCAGCCCATCACCTCGACCGTGGTGGGCGACCTCTACAAGCTCGAAGAGCGCGGCAAAGCGCAGGGGTTGATCTCGAGCGTTTGGGCGACCTCCGCCGTCATGGGCCCTCTCGCTGGCGGTGTCATCGTCGACAACCTCTCCTGGGCCTGGATCTTCTGGATCAACATACCGATCGGGTTCATCGCCATCGCCGGCTTCACAATGTTCCTGAAGGAGACGGTGGAGCACAAAAAAAGAAGCATCGACTATCTCGGCGCGGCGCTCTTCTCGATCGCCATCATCTCGCTCCTCATACTCTTGACCGAGACGAAGGCCGAAATCGCGACGCTTCTGGGGCTTGGCCTCGTGTGCGTCGTGAGCGGTTTTTTGTTTCTTCATCAGGAACGGCGCGCGGCAGAGCCGATGATCTCACTTGCGCTGTGGAGCCGGCGCCTCGTCGCAAGCTGCAACCTCGCGACCTTGGTCGCCGGCATGACGCTGATCGGGCTCACGACCGTGCTGCCGCTCTACGTCCAAGGCGTCCTCGGGCGCTCGCCCATCACAGCCGGCTTCACTTTGACCGCGCTCGTGGTCGGCTGGCCCTTGGCGGTGAGCCTCTCTGGCCGATTTTTCCGCCGCTTCGGGATCCGCAATACCTTGCGCGGCGGCGGGCTCATGTTTCCCCTCGGCGCCGCCTTGCTTTTGCTTCTGGCGCCGCAAAGCTCACCGATGCTTGCCGCCGTCGGCTCGTTCGTGATGGGATTCGGCATGGGGCTGTTGAGCATCACCTCGATCGTTCTCATTCAAGATAGCGTCGAATGGTCCATGCGCGGCAGCGCCACCGCCTCGAACATCTTCGCGCGAAGCCTGGGCAGCACACTTGGCGCGACGGTGCTCGGCGCCATTCTCAACATCGGCATCAGCCGCTTGGCTTCGGATTCGATTGCAAGCCGCGTTCACGATGTGCTCGAGAGCCCATCAGGCTTGCTGCGCGCAGCCGGCGATCCGCTCGTCCAGAATGTTCTCGCGGGCGCTCTTCACCTCACTTTTTGGGGCGTGCTGAGCCTTGCGCTTCTCGCCTTTGCGATGAGCTGGCTCATCCCCATCGAACATCATTCGCGAGAAGCCGTCCCTCGTCGCTGATCTCGCCTTCCTTCTGACTCCCGTTCCGCCGCAACCGGAGCACGATCTGCGCAACTGCCGAGAACTGGAAGTCACCCGCTTATCGAGGCGCGTCGATGTGTCGCGTGAATGCTCGACGTTTTCGAGGAGGCATTCCTGCAATACGCCCCAACTAGGCTCGTTTGGGAACAAACGCCTCATGACGCGCGTAACCAATGAGTAGAATCAAACAACAAATAAAGTGTCCCGATGAAAATCGCTCAGATCGCCCCCCTTATGGAAAGCGTCCCCCCGAAGCTCTATGGCGGCACCGAGCGCGTCGTCTCCTATCTTTGCGAGGAGCTCGTTCGGCAAGGACATGAGGTCACGCTTTTTGCGAGCGGGGACTCGGTGACCAAAGCCAATCTCGTGCCTTGCGGCCACATGGCAATCAGGCTCAATCCTCGCGTGCGCGACTATGTGCCTCATTACATGATGATGCTCGATGAGGTGCGCCGGCGCGCGCCCTCGTTCGACGTGCTCCATTTTCATATCGACGCATTTCAATTGCCGCTCTTCAGTTCCATGGCGGAACGGACGGTGTCCACCATGCACGGCCGCCAGGACCTGCCGGATCTGGCGCCGCTCTATCGCGCCTTCCGGCACATGCCGTTCGTGTCAATCTCGAACGCGCAGCGCGACCCGATACCGGATGCCAACTTCATCGGCACCGTCTATCATGGCCTGCCGCTTGACCTGCACACGCCGAATTACGACCCTCGCGGTGGTTATCTCGCCTTTCTCGGACGCATCTCGCCCGAGAAAGGCCCCGATCGTGCGATAGCGATTGCGCGCTCGCTCGGTTTGCCGCTCAAGATGGCGGCCAAGATCGACAAAGTTGACGAAAGTTATTTCCGTGAGGTGATCGCACCCTTGCTCAACCAACCAGGCGTTGAATTCATCGGCGAGATCGACGAACGCGGCAAGGCGCAGTTCCTCGGGAACGCGCGGGCTTTGCTCTTCCCGATCGATTGGCCGGAGCCCTTCGGTTTGGTAATGATCGAGGCCATGGCTTGCGGTACGCCGGTCCTCGGCTTCCGCTTCGGCTCCGTGCCCGAAATCATCGACGATCATGTCACAGGACGAATCGTTTCGGGTCTCGAAGAGGCAAGCTGGGCGCTGCGCGACGTGATCGCGCTCGATCGGCGCGCCGTGCGCCGACGTTTCGAGGAGCGCTTCTCCGTGACCCGGATGGCAAATGACTATCTTGCGGTTTACCGCTCGATGCTCGCCAAAGTCCCGAGCTTCGCGGCCGAAGCATCGGGGCGCGCCAACGTGATTCCGTTGACCCGCAAGAGCGCCAGCGAGCGCCATGCGGGCTGAGGCGCCGCGCCCCCAATCCGAAATCCTCGGTCCCGCCCTCGACGCTCTGGCGGAAGCGCCATTCTATATTCCGTCCACGAGTCCTTCGGCGCGGCCAAGGCGCACTCTCAAGCACGCCGACACTTTCGCCATCTTCGACAGCCACGGCGACATGGGCGCTTCAGCGGGCGGTCCTGACGGCCTGTTCGACCACGATACTCGCTTCCTTTCGCGTCTCGAGCTCCTGATCGGTGGTGCCCAGCCCTTGCTGCTCGGCTCTGGCGTGCGCGACGACAACGTGACGCTCTCCGTCGATCTCACAAATGCCGATATCTACGAGGGTGGACACATCGTTTTGCCGCGCGACACGATCCATGTGGTGCGCACGGTCTATCTTTGGCGAGGCGTCGCCTACCAGCGGATCGCGGTTTCGAATCACGGCGACTCGTTGCTGTCCTTCACGCTCACCTTGCTCTTCGGCAATGACTTCGCCGACATCTTCGAGGTGCGCGGCCAGCTTCGCCCCGAGCGCGGCGAGACTCGTGAGGAGCTGCGCGGCGACAACGGTGTCTCATTCGTCTACCACGGCCTCGACGGCGCGACGCGCCGCACCGAGCTCACCTTCGAGCCTGCGCCGACGCGGCGCTCGACGAGCACGGCGATATATGAGATGCGCCTCGCGCCAGGCCGTTCGCTTTCCTTATTCTTCACCATCGAGTGCCACGGCTCGAAATCACCGAAGCGGGTTGGCTTTTTCAAAGGGTTGAAGTCGGCGAACCGCGAGCGCAAATCGGGCAGCGCCACCACCATCGAGACCTCGAACGAAGTCCTGAACGAGGCTCTGCGCCGGGCCACCGCCGATCTCCATATGCTGACGACCCGGACGGCCGAGGGCCCCTACCCTTATGCCGGCACCCCTTGGTTCTCCACCACCTTTGGGCGCGACGGGCTCATCACGGCCATACAGACCCTCTGGTTCGACCCTTCGGTTGCCAAAGGCGTGCTCTTGCGCCTTGCGGCGTACCAAGCCGCCACGACCGATGACTCCTCGGACGCGCAGCCGGGAAAGATTCTGCACGAAATGCGCGGCGGCGAAATGGCGGCGCTGAAAGAAGTGCCGTTCGGCCTTTACTACGGATCGGTCGACTCGACGCCGCTCTTCGTGCTGCTCGCCGGCCTCTATACGCAACGCACCGGCGACGAGCGAACCTTGCGGGGCCTTTGGCCGGCGATCAAGCGCGCGCTTTCCTGGATGGAAACCGAAGGGGATCCTGATGGCGACGGGTTTCTCGAATATGGCAAGAAAGGAACTCACAGCCTGAAGACGGGGCTTCAGCATCAGGGCTGGAAGGATTCCTTCGACGCCATCTTCCATGCCGATGGCCGTTTGGCCCAAGGGCCGATCGCTCTTGCAGAGGTGCAAGGCTACGCCTACGCGGCCAAGCGCGCCGCCGCCTTGTGCGCGCGCCGGCTCGGCGAGGCCGAACTTGCCGACGAGCTCGACCGGTCAGCGACTGCGCTCGCGGCGCGTTTTGACGAATGTTTCTGGTCAGACAAGATCGGGCTTTATGTGCTCGGCCTCGACGGGGACAAGAAGCCGTTGCAAGTGCGGGCCTCGAATGCGGGCCAGGTGTTGTGGACGGGAATTGCGCGCCCCGAGCGTGCGCGCAAGGTCGGCGACGCGATGGTCTCGCCGACTTTCTTCTCAGGTTGGGGTGTGAGAACGGTGGCTAAGGGTGAGGCACGCTACAACCCCATGTCCTACCACAACGGCTCCGTTTGGCCCCATGACAACTCGCTGATTTCCCTTGGGCTTGCGCGCTACGGCCTCATGGCTCAGGCGCAGCGTGTTTTCGAAGCGAATTTTGCAGCCGCAAGTTATATGGATCTGCGTCGCTTGCCGGAATTGTTTTGCGGCTTTCGGCGCAGGCGCGGCGCCGGCCCAACCCTCTACCCGGTCGCTTGCACGCCACAAGCCTGGGCGAGCGGAGCGCTCTTACTCATGCTTCAAGCATCGCTCGGCCTTGAATTCGACCCCGCTACGAAAGAAATCCGCTTCAGGAACCCGACGTTGCCGGCCTTCGTCGACCAGATCGTGCTGCGTAGAGCCGGATTTGCGGGCGCCCACGTCGATGTGGCATTGCGCCGAATTGCAGGTCACGTGTCGCTGCGGGTGCTGCGCAATTCGGGCGAGGCGAAGGTCACGATGATCCTCGCCGACAACCCAGTGTGAGCGAAACCCGATTGGGAAGCCCGATCCGCCTGGCAAGACGCGCACGCGCCAGCTAAAAAAAGCGCTCCGAGCCAATCCGCCGAGGAATGCTGGAGCGCCAGTAGCTTCTGCCAATCCGTCTGGAGGGGCTAGGACTGGCGCGACGTCAACACCGGGAAGGGCGAAATGTTCCCTCGGCTGGTGCCCCACCGGATTGGGCGCCGACGGGGCTTGAGCTTCACTCAGAAACGCCTTCCTTCGTTGTCGCGGCGCTCTGGTCGCGAAGCGACTGGGCGAGCCGCAAAGCGGTGTTGACAAGCGCCACATGGCTGAAAGCTTGCGGAAAGTTCCCGAGCATGCGCTTGGCGCGGGGATCATATTCTTCGGCCAAGAGGCCGACGTCATTGCAAAGGCTGACCAGCCGCTCAAAAAGCGCCTTGGCCTCATCGATCCGGCCAAGAAGCAGGAGGTTGTCCGCGTACCAGAAACTGCAAGGGAGAAAGGCTCCCTCCCCGACCGGCAGCCCATCCTTGGTTTCTTCGGTTCGATACCGAAGAATGAGGCCGTCGGCCATGAGCTCACGCTCGATCGCTGCGACGGTGCCGCGCACGCGCTCGTCCTCAGGCGGCAAGAAGCCGACGACGGGAATGCGCAGCAAGCTCGCGTCGAGCGTCTTCGACCCATAGGCTTGCACGAAGCTGCCGAGCTCGCGATCAAATCCCTCCTCGCACACCTGCTCGTGGATGGCATCACGAATATTTCGCCACTCGGCGTAGGGCGCCTGGCGTTTGCGCGCCTCTCCGCGCTTGATCGTTCGGTCGAAGGCGAGCCAGGCCATCACCTTGGAATGAACGAATTGCTGACGAGGGCCGCGCACCTCCCAAATGCCTTCATCGGGGTCCTTCCAGATCTGTGCCAGATGGCTCATCAGGGAAAGCGTATGTTCCCATCCGCCCTCGATGGCCGGTAGATCGCGCGTCTTCGCCTGATACATGGCGTCCGCGACCTCACCGAAGATATCGAGCTGCAATTGATTGGAGGCCGCGTTGCCGATGCGCACCGGGCGCGAGTTCTGGTAACCGGGAAGCCATTCGAGCTCGATCTCGGGGATGAGGCGTTCACCGCCGATCCCATAAAGGATTTGCGTCTGCTCGGGATTTCCGGCGACGGCACGCGCAAGCCAGCCTCGCCAGGCGAGCGCCTCCTCGACGTAGCCTGCGTCCATGAGGGCAACGAGGCAAAAGGTCGAATCGCGCAGCCAGCAAAAACGATAATCCCAATTGCGGACGCCCCCGATCTTCTCCGGAAGCGAGGTCGTGGGCGCAGCAACGATGCCGCCTGTCGGAAGATGCGTCAGTGCCTTCAGCGTGGCGAGCGACCGGCGCACGGCTTGCGGGGATGGGCCCTCGTAGCGGCATTTCTCCGCCCAGCCTGCCCAGAACCGTTCCGTATCGCCGAGTGCGATCTTGGGATCGACGGGCCGCGGATCGATCGCGTGCGACTGTCCCCAGGCGAGGGCGAAGGCCACGCACTGGCCTTCCTTCACGGCGAAGTCGGAGACGGTTCGCTGATCTTCGCCCCGCGTTGCGACATCGGCACGCATAACCAAGGTGTTGGGCCCCGCGACCGCCCGCACATCTTGCCAGCCGGTTCGCGTCACCCAAGGCACCGTGCGCCCGTATTCGAAGCGGATGGCAAGCTCCATGCGCATCTCGACCTCCCCGGCCAAGCCATCCACCATGCGCACGATTTGCGGGTCTTCGGTTCCGGTCGGCATGAAATCGATAACACGCACCTTCCCTTTCGCGGTCCTGTGTTCGGTCTCGAGAATAAGGCTGTCGGCGCGATAGCGACGCGTGATCCCCGCCTTTGGATCCGCTGTCCCAACCCGCCAAAATCCGTGCTCCTCTTCACCGAGAAGCTTCGCGAAACAGGCAGGCGAATCGAAGCGGGGCAGGCAAAGCCATTCGATCGCCCCATCGCGCGCCACGAGAGCGGCTGTCCGGCAATCGCCGATCATCGCATAGTCTTCGATCCTGTGGCTCATGGTTCAACGCCTTTCAGATTTCCGGGAGGCGTGATCGGCGCCATCCCTTTGAAACGCGGCAGGTTTCCGCCTGGTTGCCTCGCCGTGGAGGAACCATGAAGCTTTCACCGGCGTTCACCTCGACAACCCCAATCTTGCGGTCGTGCGAAGGCTTGACCCGTGAAGCTTAGAAGAAGGAGAAGGTGGGGAAAATGAGCACCGTTGCGAATGGGCGAGTTTTTATCATTGCCGCTTGGTTTGGCCTTTCCATGATTCCGGTCATGCAGGCGCGCTCTGAAGATGCGCCTTTGCCGCCGAACACCTTGCCTTGTGACGCCTTCACGAAGAAGTCTGATGGCACTTGGTTTGCCACGCGACCGGTCACCTTCGATGTCGGCAGCGCCAAAAACCTCAATTTGGATGGAGGGGCCATTACGCCAAAATCGCAGGTCCTCGGCGGGGTCGACCTCTACGTGCTGCTCGATGCGAAATGCGGCAAGACGCCAGCCTGAATTTCCTTTGGCGGCGCAATCTATTCGCGAGCCTGTCGGGGTGAGTGCCCGCGACGGAATTGGGCCCGCAACTCATCCTTCGCGGCCTCGAGCTTCTTCTTTCGCTTGGAGGAGAGGTTCTTGCCGGCACGATTAATGTAAAAAGTCAGCATCGACATCGCCGAGCGGAACGGGTCAGCCTTCCGGCGCGTGCTGGAACGCGCCGAACGTTTGAGAGACGCAGCGATCTTTTTCGGATCGTCGAGCCTAAAGACATCCTTTTCGAGATCAAGCGCATTGCTGTGCGCGGTCACCTCGCCTGACCATCTTCCCTTGTCATTCGCCATTGCACGTCTCCAGCCGACGAGTTCTTGAACCCAATGCCGGGAAGGCGAGCATGTTCCGGAAGAGGGAACCGCAAAGCCGGTTATTGATTTTCCCGATGGGAGGTCCGATGCCGCAGACGCTTACCGTAACAGACATCGCGGTGCGACTTGTGTTGGCGGTCGCGGCCGGATTTCTGATCGGTTTCAACAGAAGCGCGCATGAGCATCCCGCCGGCTTGCGCACCACTTTGCTCGTGTGCGTTGCTGCCGCGGTCGCCATGATCCAAGCCAATATCCTCTTGGGGACCACGCAAAATCAGGAAGGCCACACGATCACGCTCGATCTGATGCGCTTGCCGCTTGGCATCCTCACGGGCGTGGGCTTCATCGGGGGCGGCGCGATCTTACGAAAAGATGGCCTCGTGCAAGGGGTCACCACCGCGGCGACGCTCTGGCTCGTCACCGTGATCGGCCTTTGTTTCGGCGGGGGGCAGAACGGGCTCGGCGCTGCGGCAACCGCAATCGGCTTCCTCACGCTTTGGGCATTGAAATGGGCCGAGCCCCTCATGCTGCGCACGCGCCACGGGGCCATTTCGCTGGAAACGATGCCCGAAGGCCCGGACGAAGCCGCCATCGAGGCGATGGTGCGGGCCGCGGGCTTCGAGATCGAGTTGAGGACCATCTCCAGAAAACCGCAGGACGGCAGTTTGAGATGCAAGCTTCGGGTCCATTTCGTCTTGTCTCAGGAGAGTGACACGCCGCGCGCGCTTCTCGACGAATTTTCTCGCCTTCCCGGCGTGACCTGCGCCGAGTGGGACGAGTCGAATCTGACCTGACGAGAACGAATGCGGATTCCATCTAGGCGGCCGCGGCCCTGTGACCAAGATCGACGCGACGCAACAGGAAAGCCACAGGCACGAGGAGCGCAGCGAGGCCTGCGAGCGCCGCGAACACATCGATATAGGAGAGGTAGGCGGCCTGGTTCATGACGGTTTGGCCGACCCAGGCGACTGCTCGCGATTGCGCATCGGGACCGGTCGCGCCATGCGCCATGAAGTAATTGCCGGCGTCGCTCAGCGTCCTTCGATAAGCAAGCGAGGATGCAGACACGTGCTCGACAAGCCGCGCCTGGTGAAACTGTTCGCGCCTTGCCAGCAGGGTTTGCGCCATCGAGACGCCGATGCTGCCGCCGAGATTGCGCGCCACGTTGATGAGAGCGGATGCCTGGCTCGATTTCTCAGGCGCAAGCCCGACATAGGAATAGCTGGTGATCGTCAGGAACAACACGGGGATCGCCGCCATCTGAAAGACGCGAGCAAGCGCGAACCACCCAAAATTCACGTCAGGCGTGAGCGAGGTGAAGTGGTACATCGCGACCGCGATCGTGATCATCGCACCGGCCATCAGGTAGCGCGGCTGGACGAGGCCGCTGACGCGGCCGGCGATCGCCATCATGACGAGCGCAGCAAAGCCGCCCGGCATGAGGGCGAGACCCGCGAGAGTGGCCGTATAGCCGTAGTTTTCCTGAAGGAGCTGAGGCATGAATTGCGTCGAGCTGAACAGGATCATGCCGACGCTGAGCATCACGAACCAGGACGTGCCGAACTGGCGGTGCGCGATCAGGCGAATATCGACGATGGGCTCCTTGCGCGTGAGCTCCCAAGGCACGAACAAAAGGAAAGCGAGGCCCGAAACGGCTGCCGTTGCTGTGATGAAGCTCGAGCTGAACCAATCGTCCTCCTGGCCCTTGTCGAGCACGATCTCGAGGCAGCCGAGCCAAAGCGCGACGAGCACGAAGCCGATCCAATCGACCTTGAGGCCGCCTTGCCAGCGCTCGGCGCGCTCGCGACGCAGCACTTCCGGCTCGTCGACGAAGAGGTGGACGAGGATCAGCGAAAGCACGCCCATGGGCACATTGATGAAAAATATCCAGTGCCAGGAGATGTTGTCGGTGATGGCGCCCCCGATCGTTGGGCCGAGCGCGGGCGCCACGATCACTGTCACGCCGTAAAGCGCGAAGGCCTGCGCTCGCTTTGAAGGCGGAAAAGTGTCGGCGAGCATCGATTGCTCGCTCGGCGCAAGCCCGCCACCCCCGACGCCTTGCAAGACGCGCGCCGCAATCAGCGACGGGAGGTTGGGAGAGAGCCCGCAGGCGAGCGAGCTCAAGGTAAAGAGCGCCACCGAGAGCATGTAGAAGCGCTTGCGGCCGATGACGCTCGAAAGCCAGCCGCTTACCGGAAGGATGATGGCGTTGGAGACGAGATAGCTTGTGATGACCCAGGTGCTCTCATCGATGCTCGCCGACAGCGCGCCCGCGATATGACGCAGCGCCACATTCGCGATCGAGGTATCGAGCACCTCCATGAACGTGGCGACCGACAGGATTGACGCGATGATCCAAGGGTTTCGCCCACCGGCCGCCGAACGCTGCGCGGTCCAACCCGCGTCGATATCGTTTCGGCTCATCTGACCTTGACCGAAGGCACGACCGACATGCCGGGCCCGAGCTCCACCTCGGGCGGCGCTGAGAAGACGATCTTCACGGGGACGCGCTGCACGACCTTCACGTAATTGCCGGTGGCGTTCTCGGCAGGAAGCAGGCTGAATGCCGTGCCGCTTCCTGCCTGGATGCTGTCGACCTGGCCCGGGAAGCTGCGCCCAAAGGCATCAATCTCAATTTTCGTCTTCTGGCCAGGGCGCATCGAAGCCAACTGCGTCTCCTTGAAGTTCGCCGTGACCCAGAGCTCGAGCGGCACCACCATCATCAACGTCTGGCCTGGAACCGCGTAGGCTCCCGTGGCTGCGGTGAGCTTTGTGACGCGGCCGGCGATCGAAGCGGTGATCGTGGCGCGCGAGAGATTGGCATTCGCTTGCTCGAGCTGGGCCTGCGCCTGCTTGAGCTGGCCCTCGCCGGTCATGTGTTGCGCGCGGATGATATTGATCTGCTTTTCGGCTTCGGTTTGCGCCGCCTCGGCAGCCGCAAAGGCGGACTCCTTCTGGCGCAGATCGCTCGCCGCTTGCTGCGCCTGCTGCACCGTGCCGGCACCTTTGGTGACGAGATCCTGATAGCGCGCATTCTCCTGTCTCGAGAAGGTAAGCGCTGCTTGCGCCTGGCTTGCCTGCTTGGCGGTCTCTTCGATGCGGGCTTGCTGCTGCTCGAGCTGTGCGTCGGTGTTGGCAATCGCTGCCTTTGCTTCCTCCATCTGGGCATCGGCCTGATCGACGGCGGCACGATAATCGCGCTCATCGATGCGCGCGAGAACAGCACCTGGCTGCACGAGCTCGTTGTCGGTGACCGGAACGGCGATGAGTGCGCCGGCGACTTGTGCGCTCACCGCCACGGGGCGGCCATCAATGAAGGCGTCATCCGTCGTTTCGTAGTGGCGCGCGTCGAGCCACCAGACCACGGCCCCGACGAGAGCCGCGATAACGAGCGTCGCGACGATTCCCGACGCGAGCTTGTGCAGTCGGATCAGCTCCGTAATGCCTGCGCTTTCTCGAGATTTGGTCTCGGCTGTGGGCGGGGTCTCGCTTTCTCCATGTTCGGGAGCCCGCTCGCCCCTTTCGGCGCGCGCGGCCTCACCATTTTCATCGCCGCGCCTGAACGCGGTTGCCTTGAGATCCGCGGCCTGCAGCGAGCCCACCTCCTCGACGTTTCTGTCGCGCGCGTCCGGCGTGGAAGTGTTTTCCCGTTCCATGCATGCCTTCGTGCTTCAAACCCCGACCAAGAAAGTCGCTCTCGGAAATCGCCTGCTTAAACAAGGCAATACGATGAGTTGACGGCTTCCCCGTCTCGCCCCGAAAGGCGAACCGCCTAATGCTCTCATTTGTTCCCTGCAGGAGCGCCGCTTCCCGCCAGGTGAAAGCTCGCGCTTTCGCCACATTGGGCGTGCAACGGTTCCTTATTGTATTTTGGTGATTCGGTGCAGCGCGGAGTTTCGTCTCATGGCTAATTTCCAGTCGAATTCCGGAAGTGACAGTGCAAATACGATCCCAGCACTTGGACTTCGCTGGGCGGCTTTGCGCGGAATGCTTGGTTCTCCTCTGATCAACGCGGAAGATCAAAAACCGTTACGTGACGAGTTGCTTCAGGAGCTTCAATCAATCGGCCAGGCAATGTCGGACATCCCGGCGCGCAATGGCATCGAGCTTTGCGCCAAGATCGATGTGGTTAGCGAAGAGCTGAAGAAAATGACCGGCGACGAGGAGGATCCGGCTCAAAATCTGTTGACCAGCATCCGCAAGGACGTGATGGCCTTGACACCTCGCGCAGCGCAGGAGAGATCGAGCGTGCAGCTCGTTCGCGGCCACACCCCGCACCGCAGCGTCGAAGCCACGCAATCCGTGGATGGCGCGCGTGCGAGTGAGGCGGCGAAAGGCCCGTGACTTTTCAGCGTATCGGCTGCCCATCCGACGCGGGCGCGTCATCGGAGCAAAAAGACATGACCATGCGTCTTTGTGGAGCTGGCCGCGGCCGAGGCCTCGCTCTCGTCCTTGGGCTTGGGCTTGCCGTTCAGGCTTGCGTCGCGACCCGACCCGCCGCGCCACCGGTTGTCGATCTGAAGGCGCGCTCGGATGAAGCCCAAGCCGCCTGCCGCGCGCAACCGCTCGTGAATTATGTGGCACGCGCGAAATGCTTGAACGATGCCGCAATGATCGCAGCGCCGACCGTTGAAAATCCCGATCTCTTCCGCCGGGCGTTGAATGCACGCGTCGAGATCGCGGCGCGTGTCGACAAGAAGGAGATCTCGCCTGAACAGGGCGCGAATGAATATGCCGAAATCCAAGCGCGTTTGACGGAAGAGGGCAAAGCGCGCCTGGCGAACGGGGAATAGGCGCTCGACCTAATCCCTGTTCTCATACCTGGCTCGGCTCCGCATCCAATCTCGCGGCAATTCCCTCGAGCTCGCGCGTGGGCGCGCTGTAGCGGGCCATCACCTTCGGATCGTGGCCCGGAATAATGTGCGAAGGTGACGCCGAAAGCTCACGCAGGCGGCGGTAGCCGTCGAAGACATTGCCCACATGATGGACGATCGGGAACACTCGACCCTCCTCCATGTTCGCGTAGTAATGGCTCGCGTCGGAAGCGAGCACGATCCAACCGCGGCGCGTGAAGACGCGCACGACCTGAAGCCCCGCCGAATGTCCACCGAGCGGGTGGAGCGTCAGTCCCGGATCGAGCTCCGCGACCCCGTCGTGGAAGAGAACACGGCCGCGATAAACCTCGCGTACGAGGCCGACCACGTTCTCGACGTCGAAGGCGCCATTCATGGCCGGATGGCTCATGTGTCGGCCCGTGGCATACGCCATCTCACGATCTTGGAGGTGGAAAGTCGCCGCCGGAAATCGGCTGAAATTGCCGATGTGATCGTAATGCATGTGCGTGATGACCACGTGCTTGACGCTCTCGGCGTCGAGGCCAAGCAGCTTCAGGCTTTCGGCCGGGCAGCGTAGGAATTGCCGACCCCGTCGCGCCGCGGTCTGCGCATCGAAGCCCGTATCGATGACGAAGCTTTGCTTCTTGCCGATGGCGACCCAGACAAAATAGTCCATTCCGATCGGGCCGGCATGCGGGTCACCACCGATGAAAACTTCGTCGCCGCGCCGTTCTTTCGTGGCGTAGCGGATGGCGTAGACCTCGAAGGGCTCGGGAGAGCTCAAGACTTTTCTCCACGTTCGGCTTTGCCCCGGGACTGCCGCGCCGAGCCCGCCGTGGCGCCGCCCTCGAGAAGCTTGATGATGGCCGTATGGTCTTGCGAGCCGCCGAGTTTGCCTTCAGCCTCGTTCCACAGCTCGGCGCACAGGCGCGTCAGCGGAGAGGCCTGTCCGGTAGCGGTTGCGAGATCGGCGGCGACACGCAGGTCCTTCGCCATGAGACCGAGCGAGAACCCGGAGGCGAAGCTTTTGGACAAGATGTGCTGCTTGAACTTGTTTTCGGTGCTGTTGTTGCGGCCCGTCGAGGCGTTGAGGATGTCGACGATCCGCTCCGACGAAAGTCCGAAGCGCTCGCCGATCAGCAAGGCTTCTGTCGCGATCCAAAGCCCGCCCGCCGAAACGAGATTGTTGAGCGCCTTCATGGCGTGGCCCGTCCCGAGAGGCCCGGTGAGGAAGACGTGCTTCGCCATGGTTTCGAGGATCGGTCGAACCCTGGAGATCACGGCATCATCGCCCCCGACCATGGTCGAGAGCGACCCGTCCCGTGCGCGTGCGACGCCACCCGAGACCGGAGCATCGACGAGCGCGATCTTGTTGCGCAGGAGCACTGCGCCGAGTTCGCGGGTCCCGACGGGATCGGAAGAACTCATGTCGATTATGACGCTTCCAGGGGACAGATTCTCGATGAGACCATCGCGGCCGAGAGTGATCTCGCGCACCGCCTTTCCGTCGGGAAGCATGGTGATCACGACCTTCGCCCCACGGGCGAGGGTGGCGATCGACGATGCGCCGGTCGCGCCATGGGCCGCCACGAAAGCCTCCGACAAGGACGCGTCCTTGTCGAAAAGCTGGAGCTCGTACCCGGCACTAACCAATCTCGCCGCCATCGGGCGGCCCATATTGCCAAGCCCGATGAAACCCAGTCTCGATGGCGGGAAGAAATCCATCATTTCTTCGCCGGCTCGAGCTGCGCGAACACCTCGCGCGCGCTTCGGAAACTATCGACTGCCGCGGGCACGCCGCAATAGACCGCCGCTTGCAGAAGCACCTCCGCGATCTCGGCCTTGCTCAGCCCGTTGTTGAGCGCCCCTTTGACGTGGAGCCTCAACTCGTGAGGGCGATTGAGCGCGGTCAGCATGGCGAGGTTGATGATGCTGCGTGTCTTGCGGTCGAGGCCGGGCCGGCCCCACACGGCGCCCCAGCAATACTCGGTCACCAGTTCCTGCAAAGGTCGCGAGAAATCGTCCGCGGACGCGATGGCGTTGTCGACATATTCGGCGCCGAGGACCTCGCGGCGGTTTTTGAGGCCCTTTTCATAGGTTGGGTTGGACAAGTTGGTCTTCCTTCTTCGTGATCAATTGGAGCGGCGGGTCGCGGGTGCAGCGCGGATCGAGCCTCGTGCCCGCGCGAGCCAAGCGGCTTTGCTGCGGCGCCCTGCGCGTGCTCTGGCATCGCGAAGCGACAACCGCAATTCGCGAAAATAGCGGATGGGCTCTTCCTCGATCGTATGGCGCGGCGTGTCAGGGTAATAGCGCCTCACCCAGCGCGCCTTGCGCATCATGGCCTTTTCCATTTCGTCTCGCGACGGCAGCTCGGCCTCGCCCGTCTCCATGGCGACGATCCATGGCGCCTGGCGCTCATAGGCCTGGTTCGCGGCGCCGTTGAGATTGAGAAGCCCCATGAAATAGAGGCCTGGCCACTCGGGCAGAACGATCCGGTTGTACAGGTGGACGGCATTGTGGCGCACCGAGAGAATCTCCGGCGGCAGAAAGGGAAAATCGATGAGATAGCCGGTCGCGGCAATGAGGGTGTCGAACTCTTCACGCGTGCCGTCGCTGAACTGGATCACCTTTCCGTCAATCGCGGCGATATCGTGCTTCACCTCCACGCGTCGATAGGCGATGTGCTGCACAATGGTCGCGTTGCTCAGCGCGTGCGAGCGCCGCTTCAACGGCTTGAATCCCAATCGCTCCATGGACCCATGAACGACGCGCACGAGTGCCCGCGTCACGATGCGCCCGACCCACTCGGGGATAAGAGGATGGGCCAAGATCATGGTCACGTCGGTGAAGGGAATGCCGAAGAGAAGCTTCGGCGCGATGCGCACGCCCGAACGCGCCACGAGCACGGTCCTTGGGGTCACCGTCGCGAGATCGCTCGCGATGTCACAGGCGCTGTTGCCGATCCCCATGATGCAGACCCTCTTGCCGACGAACGGCTGAGGTTCCTTGTAGTCATGGGAATGAAGATATTGCCCGCCAAAGCCCCGTAGCCGCTCGACGTGAAGCGGCTTGCTCAAATGGCCGCTGGCGACCACGACCGCATCGAAGATGCCGCCATTCGCGTTGTCCGTTTCGACCTTCCATCGCATACGCCCGGCGGCGCTCGCCTCGATCGGGCGCACGCTCGTCACTCGCGAGCCGAAGCGGATGAGCGGGCGCAGCCCGAAATCCTGGACGAAGCGCGTGAAATAGTCGTGCATGTCGCGATGGCTTGGAAAGGGCTGCGTGCCCTCGGGGAATTTGTAATCCCTGAAGCTCGTGAGCCTTTTTGCCGTATTGATGTGGAGTGTCTTGTAGGCTGAGGAGAGACCGTTGTCGTTGTTGAAGCACCAAAGCCCGCCCACTTGGGTGCCGATCTCATAAACGGTCACGGCGAAGCCCGCCTCTTTAAAATAGCGCGCCGCGCAAAGGCCCGAAGCTCCCGCCCCGATGATGGCAACGCTTTTCGGGGGGCTTTTCGAAGCGCCGCTCTTCGACTCGTCCATTGACTGGAACCCCTCTGCCGCAAGGACCTTAGGATGAGCGAAGTTGCTTCGCAATTACGTCTGCGCCCTTTCCGTCGGGCAGGCGCTTCCACGGCTCACGCTTGTTTGACGAAGGATGGGATTGTCTTGTTTCTCGCCGCCATTATTCTGCGCGCGCGATCGCTGATCACGCGTCTTCGCGCGGGTTTATTGGGTCGGCGAG
>Ga0213876_10001222_pt1 | contig 16220 bp, 12 predicted proteins | sample BarmaccomBMRX_R9_FD_160113 | JGI IMG/M metagenome (GOLD analysis project Ga0213876, IMG submission 160113) | Root-associated microbial communities from Barbacenia macrantha in rupestrian grasslands, the National Park of Serra do Cipo, Brazil - RX_R9 | ecosystem: Host-associated > Plants > Roots... | reverse complement strand
CTTGGCTGCAGCCCGGTGATGTAACGAAGCATGGCGACTCCTAGCACAGGCAGTGGCGAGTGGCGAGTGGCGAGCGCCGGGCGCCGATCGGAGCTCGGCGTTCGGCGTTCGGCGTTCGGCGTTCGGAGTTCGGCGTTCGGCGTTCGGCGTGGCATCCTGAGGATCGGGTGTGAGTGTCAAGTTCCGGGTTGGTGGGTCGCTCTCTGCTCTGCCTTTGTGATCCGCAGAATGATTGAGCCCGGTTCTACGACGTCTCCGAACGCCGAACGCCGAACGCCGAACGCCGAACTTTACCCGTCACCATTTCCAGCTTGCGATGAGGCGCTGTTCCTCCGCCGTGAGGGCGTCCCAGAGTTTGCGGTGGTCCGGCTCATAGCGATGATCCTGAAAAGCCGCCATCCTGGCACGCAACTCGTAGAGTTGCTCCAGCCGCGGCAGGGACCCGATATAGCATTCCCGCAGGAACCGGGTTGCGGCCGGGTTCTGTTCCCAGATGCCGCCGAATGAATCCAGGAAATCCAGCGCGAACTGGACGTCACCCCGGTCATTGTGTTGCCACAAATCGGGCGATGGTTCCGGCAAGTCCAGCAGCAAGGGGGCGAGGTAAAAGTTTTGCAACAGGCCCCGGCGATATTTCCTGAGGGCCTCTTTGTCGTCATCGGACTCGAACAAAGTGTAGGCCCAGCCGAACATGAGTCCGGGATCTTCCAGATCGGCGGGATAGGTTTGCTGGTACCAGGCAAAATATTCCTGCGCTTGCTCCAGCTGGCCCGCTGCCAGGTGAAGCAGGGGCAGCAGAAAGCGAAAGCCGGAGTAATCCGTCGGGTTCTCGACGAGGGTATTCTCGCCGATGCCGATGGCGTGTTGAAGGTCGCCCTGCTGCCAGGCTGCGAGCATTTGGCCGTGGCACGCTTTAAGGTAAGGACCCGGCTGGTCCTTTACGTGGAGCGGTTCCGCCGCCGCCGCCGCTTGCGCAAAATGTTCGGTTGCGACCTCAAACTGCCCTTCCTGCAACTCGATGTCGCCGGCCTCCAGCAGCGCTTCCGGCAAATTCGGGGCGAGTTCCAGCGCCTTTTTCAGAAGAACGCGCTTCTTTTCCTTGCTCCGGGTCTGCCGGACCGCTCGCACCAAACCCTGCGCCACGGAACCCGGTCCTTGGGTTTCGAGCAGGTTCTCCGCCGAACCCGTCGCGAGTTTGCTGAGCTGCAGTTCGACCTTGGCTTCGGTCCCACCATGATGGGTCCGATCACGATCGACAAGGTTGATCTGGCAGTGAAACTCCCGGGACAGGTGTTGCCAGGTGCCCTCGTCCCATTCCTCAAAATCGGGGATCTGGAGTTCGTCCGGAACCCCCCGCTCTTCGAAGAGCCGGTGCAAAAACAACTCGGCCCGGCGCTGTTCGAGTTCGCGCACGAACTCGTGGCCGACCAGCACGCCCGAGAAGCGGTGCACGACGTACAGGCAGGTCGGCAGGACAAACATCGACCCGAACTGGATCGGCACGTCCAAATCGAACCAGTCAAAACTCCAGACCTCTCGAGTCGTGCGCAACGGTTGGATCATAGGAGGCAAATTAGGGGGCGATACCCGACATTCAACCTCAACGCTCGCCTCGTTGCAGCCGGGGCGACGCGGGAGCGATTGCGATTGATTACCAGGCGACTTCGACCCGTTGTTTTCGGCTGAATTTATCCGTGTAGAACAGTTCCCCGTTCTGTTTGCCGTACTCGTGCACGAGCTTGGTCACCTTGACGTCGTAACAGCAGTACTCGGCGATTTCGAGCATCCTGCGTTCCCGCCACCATTTGATGGCGTCGATACCGTCAGCGGTCTTGCCGACGCCGAGCGTGGTTTGCGCGATGTTGTCCAGTTTCGGCTTGCTGCCGATGCGCTGCTCGATATCAACCAGCAGGTCCAGCGTCCGGACGTAGTGCGGCAGGTCGAGCACCGTATAACCCATCAACACCTCATAATCGAAGTTGATCACGTTGAAACCGACTACCAAATCGGCTTTCAGGAGTTGTTGTACCAGTTCATCCACCCGCGCTTCGCCGTAGATGCGGTACTCTTCGAGCCCCGTACTGTAAGTGACCCCAAGCGACATGCCCATGTCGCGTTTCCGATCCCATCCGCCCACGTCATTGGCGGTTCGCTGGGTTTCGAGGTCAAAGTAGACGATGTTCATTCAGAATCCTTGAAAGGCAAGAAAGCGATTACCGATGAGTCAAGTCTTTACGTACCACGCACTTCAAAGGAGAGGGGTTTTGCTTTTCAAGGCTTCTAATCGAAAGAACCGGCATCGAAACGGTACAGGTTCTCCAGGCCGGTCACGTGGTACTCCTCGACCACCCGGCCGTCCGATGCAAAAACCCGCATCCCGTTTTTCCCGTCGGGGATCCATTTGACCTGTTTGACGCCTTTCGTGGTGGACACCTGGCAGATCGGCAGGCCGTCGCTGTTGACCAGCCAGGTACCCGAGCTGTCGGCAGAAACGGTAAGCTGAAAAACCTGCTGCCGGGCGTTCTCCAATGGGTTATCGGCCGCCCTGACCGAGACGGGTGACGACTCGCCCGGATCGTTCACCGGCATCACCTGACCGTTCTTCAGGCTGAAACCGGGGAAATTCTCTCGGGCCCGGTCGAACCATTTTTCCCAGATTGACTGTTGCGCGCGGGCCTGCTGGTACCGCAGGCCGACCACGCGTTCCCGGTCGTTGGCTTTGATCAGAAGCAGCAGAACGTCCCTGTCTCGGGCTGCACTGATCCGGGTGGCCCCGCGCAAGTCCGGCGGCAGCTCCAGGTCGCGGACTTCGAGGCTGCGCACGTTGAGTTGCCTGACGAGGGCCCGGTCACCTTCCTTGACCAGCAGCCAGGCCGTGTCCTCACGGCCGGCCGCGACATCGAGCAACGGTTTGGGGTCACCGGTTTCCAGCGGAAGAGCCTGCGGGCCGTCGAGACGCCAAAGCTTTCCGGCCTCGGTCCCGACGAGGATGGTGGATTGAAGCACGGCGGCGTACGCCAGGTCGCGAGCCGGCGGCTCGAGCGACTGCCGGTTTTGCCCGTTAAGCAGCACGGGTCCTTGATCCCGAAGCAGCAGCGTCCGGGTGCCGTCACTATCGACGTCGCGCAAGCCCTCGCCCTTCTCCCGCCAGACAACGGTCTGGGTTTTCGGGTCCAGTACTTCAACGCGATCCTGGCCGAGCAGCAACAGGCCAGGGCCGGCTGCCTTCAGCCGCAGCCGGCCCGGCAGATCGACCGGTACGTGCTGCGGCTCGGCCGTCTTGGCGTCAACGATCAGCACCTCAGGTTTATCCGCCGTGACCAGGACCGCCGCCTGTTCTTTGGCGTAGAACGCCGCGTCCACCACGTCGGACGGGCGCGGTGCGTCCGTGTTATCGGCGAAGTCGTTGAAGTAAAAGGCTTCCCCCGAAACGTCGACGTCTTCGCCTGCGACGATACCGCGCGCGTAATACTTGCCGCCGGGTACAGGTTTGCCCTCGGCATCGTTGCCGTCCCAATCCGCCACCAGCCCATTGAGCCCCGCCTTGAAGCTCTCGACCGGGGCGGCCCGGGCCAGCACCCGCACCAGTTTGCCCCGAGCGTCGTACACGCCGAGGCTGATCACACCTTCCACGGGCGGCGGCACAAACATGAGCTGATGCGGATTGGCCGTTTGTTCCTCTTGCGCCTGCAAGCCGGGTACGAAAGGCGAAGCCGGTCCGACGACACCCCAGGCGCACGCCGCGGCAAATCCGACCATGACGCCCAGCGCTTTTGCGCGCCTCGGATCCGTGAACAGGGAAACCGGTTGCAGAGAAATCAAGGTTTTCGGGTTCGGTGCCTCAGGGGGTTTGGCTGTTCACGGGTTCTGCATAGTACCGCCAATCCAGGTTCGGGAACAGTTTGTCGCGCCACTCGCAATTTTCCAGGAAGGCTTCATCGACGGTGCCGCCTTTGAGCTGATCGTAAAGCCGGGTGAACCGAAGCAGGTGGTCGCGCGTCTCCTTGGTCGCGAATTCGCGGGCCGTACCCGTCTTCATCAGGAACGCCCAATCGCTGGCCTGGGCCAGCAGGAGTTCCCGTGCCATCTGCTGCAGTACACGGTCTTTCCATTTAGCCGGTTTTTGTTCCGCCGTCCGCGCGCACTCGATCATCCGGCGAGCCGCAGCGTGCAGGTGCGGGTAGATCCAGGCGTTGTCTTCGCTCAGCCAGACCTCCCAGAAACCCTTGTGGCCCCAGCTTGACGGGCTCGGGTTCACCACCTGCAGCGTGTCGTGCCGTTCAAGGTAGGCGCTCGGGGTGGTCAGCTGGTACACATTCTGGTCATAGACCGTTTTACGAATGAAAAGGTCCAGAAACCTGGGGCCTTCGTACCACCAGTGGCCGAACAACTCGGCGTCGAAGGGGCTCACGACGACCGGCTCGATGTGGGTGACGTCGAGAATCTTCTGGATCTGCCGGGCCCGGCTGTTCATGAAGTCGCCGGCGTGCCAATCCGCTGCGCCCTGCGCCCAGCCGGGCACATAGACTTCTTTCGGCACCCCGCGCCCGGTGATCCGGTGATACTTGATCCCGGTGAACTTGCGGTGACCGTCCGGCGGCAGGTAGGGCCGCAGGTATTCCAGGTCGAGCTCAAAACCGATGTCCCGGTAAAAGTCGCGGTAGGCCGGATCACCGGGGTAACCTTCCCGCGCGCTCCAGACCTGCCGGCTCGATTCGCGGTCGCGCGCGAACACCGCGGGGCCGCCCGGGGTAAAGGCCGGCGCGAAAATGGCGTAACGGGGTCTGGGGTTCCCAAACATGAGCCCGTGCGCGTCGAGGATAAACCAGCGGATTTCCGCCTCCGCGAGAAAGCTTTCCAGGCCTCGAAAATACGCGCACTCGGGAATCCAGATGCCCCGGGGCGATCGCCCGAACTCGCGCACGTAATCGTCGCGCGCGATCAGTATCTGCGCGCGCACCGCCTCGGGCGTCTGCTCCATCAAGGGCAGAAAACCATGGGTGGCCGCGCAGGTGATGATCTCCAGAAAACCACGATCCTGGAAGCGGCGAAACCCTTTGACCAGGTCGCACTGCAGCCGGTCGACGTAAATTTCTTTAATCTCCTGGAACCGCGAGTGATACAACCGCGCCAGGTGATTGAAATCCGGCTGGTTTTGCGTGCGCTCGATCTCCCGCTCGGACAAGGCAATCGCACGGTCTAAATATTTAAGATAGCGTTCGCGCAACAGTTCGTCATCGAGCATGGCGCACAGCGGCGGCGTGAGCGACATCGTCAGCTTGAAAGGAACACCGTCGCGAGCCAGACCCTCGAAAACTTGCCAAAGGGGAACGTACGTTTCAGAAATCGCCTCAAAGAGCCAATCCTCTTCGAGGAACTCCGGATATTCCGGGTGTCGCACAAAGGGCAGGTGTGCGTGCAGGACCAGAGCCAAGAAACCTTTCCGCATTCACCCAAGACTTAACTGTAGACTCCTACAGCCATGCAAAGAGCTTTTTCGGATTTCTGGCGTCGACTTGACGCCCCGCCCGGCTTGCACCGTAAATAGCCCCCGTGAAATTCTCCTACAGGCTCTGGTCGCTGCTTGCTGGTTTGCTGTTGGCCGGCGGCGCCTCAATGGCCCAGCCGCAAAAACCTTTGCCTGAGCGGTACGACAACCCGCTCGGGATCGCGTTTGAGGAACTTAAATACCCGTTCCCGACGGCCTTTCTGAACCTCTATGTGGAAGGTCAGGACGTCCGGATGTGTTTCATGGACGTGCCCCCGGCCAAAAACCCGAACGGGCGCACCGTGATCCTGCTCCATGGGAAAAACTTCTGGGGCGCATACTGGGCTGACACGATCCGTTTCCTGGCCGACCGCGGTTACCGCGTGGTTGTGCCTGACCAGATCGGGTTCGGCAAATCCACCAAGCCCGACATCCATTACAGTTTTGACTTTCTAGCCGAAAACACGGCCGGTCTCCTGGATCTGCTGCAGATCCAGAAAGCTGCCGTCGTGGGGCACTCGATGGGAGGCATGGTTGCAGCCCGCTTCGCCCGGCTTTATCCGGGGCGTACCGACGCACTCGTGCTCGAGGATCCGATCGGGCTGGAGGACTACCGCCTGACGGTGCCGCCGGCGCCGCTCGAACAGCTTTACCAGCAGGAACTGAATACCAGCCTCGAGGATTACCGAAAATACGTGCAGAGCTATTTCGTGACCTACCCCCCGGAAAAGGCGGAAGCGTTTGTTGAGCCGCGCATCCGGGTGAGCCTGAGCGGGGAGTTTCCCCGGTGGGCACGCGCCGCGGCCCTCACGACGATGATGATCTACCAGCAGCCGGTCTGTTACGAGTTACCGGACATCAAAGTGCCTACGCTCGTGATCGTGGGGCAGGAGGACCACACGGCCGTGGGCCGCGACCGCGCGCCGATCGATTTGCGCCGCAACCTCGGCCACGTCGCTGAGTTGGCCCGGAAAGCCGTGGGCCAGATTCCCGGGGCCCGCCTGGTTGAAATCCCGAGCGTCGGTCACGTGCCGCACCTTGAGGCGCCGGACCCGTTTAACCATGCCGTGGAGGACTTTTTGAAGCGCTGACAAAAATGCCGCAAATGGAAGAGAGTGGCGGGTAACGGGTAACGGGTAACGGGTAACGGGTGTCGGGTGCCGGGCGTCGGGTCGAGTAAATGCCGCGGAGGGGTGACTTCGACGGCTCGTGCGCATGGCGTGGATTCCATAACTGGCGCTGAAGGACGGGCGGGCGGCGTCGAGGCCTCCAATCCTTCCCGGCATTTCTTCCTGGGCTGACGCGCGGCGCTCTCCACCGGGTACAACGTCGCCTTCTTCCACCCGACACCCGACACCCGTTACCCGTTACCCGCCACTCTCTTCCGCTTGCGGCATTTTTCCGCTTGTGGCATTTGTGGCATTTTCTTTAAGGATTTCCGAATGGCGCGCTATTTTTTCTTGGCTTGTTGGTTAGGTCTGCTCGCCGGAGTGGCCGGGGCGCAGACGGCGGCTTCTTCCGGGCTAAGCCCGGTTCAGGCGGTCCCCCTGGCGCCGGATCGCGGCGAACACATCGTTGTGACCGGGGGTGTCTCGCTGTGGGAATGGGAGAAGTACAAATTAGAGCCGCACGACCATTGGTGGCTTAACTTCGTCCGGGCGAGCCGTCTGCGGATCGAACAGCTGCGCCAGGAGTACGGTCCGTCCGCCAGGATCACCTGGTTCGTGTTTGAGCCGGCTTACCGGCGCCGCCAAAGGCAGGAGATTGAAAATCTATTCAGCGTGATCAACTCGGTGCGCGATAAGTACGGCGTCCGCCTCGTGTATTTCCAGCGGGCCGACCAGCTCTGCGACTACTTGAATCGCGGTCAGGATCGCAGCCGTTTCAAGATCGCGTCCTTTGACTATTTCGGGCACTCGAACCGCGCGTGTTTCATGTTTGACTACAGCAACCAGATCGGCAGCGCATCCAAGGCCTGGCTGCACGAAACCGAACTGAAAAACAAACTGCGTCGCGGCGTTTTCGTCAGGAACGCCGAGGTTAAAGCCTGGGGTTGCTATACCGGCGAAGAAATGTCTCGTTACTGGTACGATGCGACCGGGGCCCGGATGCTCGGAGCGGTGGGCAAGACTCAATACATGACAAACGAGTTGCCGGTCTTGAGCTCGCCTGCGGGCCGGTGGACGTATGGGCTGTGAAGTCGCACCGTTGATGATCGATACAGCCGACTTCTATGCAGCTTCCTGACCTTGAACGGGTTTACCGCACCCCATTTTTTGACCTTATTTCCCGCGCCCGGGCAGTTTATCTTAAGCATTGGTCAGGGCAGGGAGTTCAGCTTTGCACGCTGTTAAGTATCAAGACGGGCGGCTGCAGCGAGGATTGCGCCTACTGCGCCCAGAGCGCCCGGCACTCAACGGGTTTGAAACGTGAAAATCTGCTGGGCAAGGAAGAAGTCGTGACCGTGGCCCGGCGTGCCAGGGCGAATGGAGCCACGCGGTTCTGCATGGGGGCCGCCTGGAAGGGGGTGCGTAACGGCGATACGCGGTTCGAGCAGGTGCTTGAAATCGTGCGCGAGGTCAGCGCGTTGGGAATGGAAGTGTGCGTGACGCTCGGCCAGCTTTCACAAGTGGAGGCGGAACGGTTGCGTGAGGCCGGCGTGACCGCCTACAACCATAACATCGACACCTCCGAGGAATTTTACCCGCAGATCGTGAGCACACACACGTTCCAGGACCGGTTAACCACGATCCGTGCCGTGCAAGGGGCTAACCTGGCCTTGTGCTGCGGCGGCATTATCGGGATGGGTGAAAGCGAACTCGACCGCTTGAAGATGCTGGAGGTGTTATCCGAGCTGAGTCCGGCGCCCGAAAGCGTGCCGATCAATTGCCTGGTGCCGATCCCGGGCACGCCTCTGGCCGAGCAGGCGCCCGTTGACCCATTCGAGCTTGTCCGTCTGATCGCCACGACCCGGATCGCTCTGCCCCGGGCGAGGGTGCGGCTCTCGGCCGGGCGGACCAGCTTGTCGCGCGAGGCCCAAGCGCTCTGCTTTTTTGCCGGCGCCAACTCGATTTTTTACGGCGATAAGCTTCTGACCACCGGGAATCCGGGGGTGGATGCGGATCGGGCCTTACTCCAGGCTCTTGGGTTGCACCCTTCGACCGCTTAGGGATTTCTCAGGGACCGGGGGATTTGCGTTTCGATCGGGCCGCATCGACACTGGCCTGAAGATGGTCAGTTTGATCATCCCGGACAAGTGGCAGCAGGATGCAGTCAACTACCTGCGTGAGGGTTGTGACGTGGTCCTGCATGCGCCGACGGGGGCGGGAAAGACATACGTATTTGAGTTGCTGTACGACTCCCTGAGGGGTCAGGCGGTCTACACCGTGCCTACGCGCGCCCTGGCCAATGACAAGCTGGCGGAATGGCGGAACCGGGGTTGGGACGTCGGAATTTCCACCGGTGACATTGCCGAGAACCTTAACGCCCGAGTCATTGTCGCGACGCTGGAGACCCAGAAGACCCGGATCTTACAGGGCAACGGCCCGAAGCTGCTCGTTGTGGACGAGTACCAGCTGATGGCAGATCCCGTCCGGGGCGTCAACTACGAGCTTGTCCTGGCGCTGGCGCCGCCCGAGACGCAACTGCTGCTGATGAGCGGAAGCGTGGGGAACCCGCAGGACGTGGTGACGTGGTTGCAGCGGATCGGGCGCAAGGCGCAGTTGGTGCAGCATCCGGAACGTCCGGTTCGCCTGGATGAGGTTATGCTGAACGACCTGCCGGCGCAGGCGCCGGGTTCGGTCCGCGGCTACTGGCCGCGGCTGATTGCGCGCGCGCTGTTCGCCGGCCTCGGGCCGATCCTGATCTTTGCTCCGCGCCGCAATTATGCCGAGGAGCTCGCCCGGACGCTGGCCGCAGCCGTGCCGCTGGATGATCCGCTGTCCATCAGCCAGGAACAAGCGACGCTCGCCAGCGAGCCGCTCTCCAGACTGCTTCGGAGCCGGATTGCGTTTCATCACAGCGGACTCTCTTATGCGGTGCGCGCCGGCATTATCGAACCGCTGGCCAAGCGGGGCCAGTTACGCGTCGTGGTCGCCACGATGGGCCTGGCCGCGGGAATCAACTTTTCCATGCGTTCCGTGCTGATCACGGGCACGACTTACCAGGCCGGTAACCTGCAGCTGCAGGTGCGTCCGGATGAGTTGTTGCAGATGTTCGGACGGGCCGGACGTCGCGGGCTCGACGAGGCGGGGTACGCTCTGGTTACACCGGATACGCCGCGGTTGCACGAGGCGCACCCCTTGAGGCTGCGGCGGGCGGAATCGATTGATTGGCCGTCGATGCTGGCCGTCATGGAAGGGGCACGCCGCCATGGCCGGGACCCGTTTCGCCAAGCGATGGAGTTGTCACGCCGCCTCTACTCACCCCGCCGGCTGCCGTTGGGCGTTGAAGTGGCCTATGGCGATCCGGGATTGCCCGGCCCGGCCGGTGCCGGTGCCGGTGCGGGTGAACCATCCCAGTCCGGAGCCGGTTCCAACGGTGCCGAGGGTGAACCGAAACCGTTCCGGCCATGCGGATTGCTGGTCGACGGCGAGCGGGGCCGCTTTGTCCGCCGCAACGAACCGGAAATGCGGAATTCACGGGGCGAATGGGAACGCCAGCCTCCGCCGCAACGCAGTACCCTGGCCGACCTTTGGTTCGAGGTGGCTCCAGGCCGGTGGCGGCCTGCCCTGACCGTGGCTTCCGCCGTCGCTAAACGCGGGTTCGGTAACCTCTGCAAGATTCGTTTGGACGAGCGCCGGTTTCAGTACGGGCGCGAGGTTCCGGTCGCGGTCGCGGCAGCCAATGGTTGGGCGCCGGTCAAGTGGCTTCGTAAAATCCTGCAGTCCCAGTACCCGGTCCTGGCGATTCAAAAAAGCTGGCCGCAGGGCGAATTTCTGCGCCTGGTGATGCCGGTGGCAGCCAAGACCCTGGACGGCGCACTGGTCGACTGGCGCTTGCAGGGGCGTACCGTCATCGCGCGGTTCGGGTACGGGCACCACGAGGTGGATGGTTTTCTCGACCGGCATGGCCGGTTGCTGCATGAGCCGGCAACCCGCCGGCAATACCCGGAGATTTGCGTTCCGTGTCCGTTTCGCCCGCAGTGCGAGTCGCTGGATCTGGCGGTGACGCCGTCGCTGGCTTGGCGCCAGCTTGGACTTATCGATCCCCAGGGTTACCCGACCCGCCGGGGGATGATGTTCAGCTTCTTTAACCACGGCGAAGGACTGGCGATTTCCGCCGCTTTGGAACAGCCGGAATATGCCATCGAAGACATCATCTTCGACCTCGGCAACCTGCGTGCCGGGCACCGCTTCTCCATGGATGAGTCGCGAATCGGCGGACGGCTCGGCTGGATCTGCCAGCAAACCTACCAGCGCGCAGACTTTACCGGCTACCTCGAGATGGGGGTCCCTCCCGCTTACGGCAACGGCGCCTCCGAGGTCATCCGGAACGTCGTGGAACTCTCGGTGCCGCGATACAAACTGCTTAACGAAATGATCCGGTACGGCGACATCGAACGGGTGCTGACGGAATGGCGCAGTTTGCTTCGCCAGATTGCGCAGGCGCCGGAGGTGGACTGGGATCGCTGGTGCGAGTTGCGTGCCGCGGCGGCCCGGTTCGTCACCGCGACCCAAAGCCCGGCCCTTCAGCCTCTGCCTGCCCTGCTGCCGGCCCAGATGCGGCGTTACCAGCCGCGAATGGCTTTGATCTGAGCAGGTCATCCGCAGAACACGCAGACAACGCAGAAAAGGACAAAACGTCCACAGATTACACAGATTGACACAGATCAAGAGGACCCCGGCGGCCCCCCCATACTTGGCAGCAACTCTGAAGTTGACACGGGCCTGTCGCACCCATGCTGCCGGGCCGAACGCCGAACCCCGAACTTTACTCGTTACCCGTTACGCGCTACGCGTTACGCGTTACTCCATGAGCCTGCCCGTCGATGATCGTCTTCCTGGCCAGCGCTGGGCGCAAGGCCTGATGGCCGGCTTCGTTATCCTCTTCGCGGGCATCGCCGGGCTGGTGGCCTGGGAACGCCAGCACCGGTCAGAACTCGAATTGGTGCGCCAGCCGACGGCGGTCGGCGATCCGGTGACGCTGCGGTACGATCCGAAGCAAAACCCCGCAGCCGAGATCCTGAAGTGGCACGGCCAACCCTACTACCTCCAGTCCAATGCAATGCTGAGAATCCCGGATTACGACGTGACTAAACTTGCCCGCGACGACAGCGGCCGGATACAGCTTTACCGTGCCAACGGCAACGATGAGAACGATGGCCGGCTCGTGCTGGTCAAGGTTGATCACGATGCGTTCCTGCGATTGACCAGCCGGTAGGCCCACGCCAGTTCGTCCCATGATCGTATCCGCGATTTACATCTACCCGGTCAAGTCCTGCCGCGGTATTTCCGTGCAGGAAGCGGAGGTAACACCGGCAGGCTTTCGGCGCGACCGTGAATTTCTGGTGGTCGATAAGGACGGCGGCTTCCTTACCCAGCGCACCACACCCGCACTGGCCTTGGTAGAGGTCGAGCTGGCCGGCGACGGCCTGCGGCTGCGTGTTCCGGAGGCAGGCTCCCTCCGGCTCCCGTGGCCGTCCGGCGAACCTGCGCATCCGATGGCCGTGAAGATATGGCGTGATACGGTCACGGCCTGGGATGCCGGCGACGAGGCGGCCGCGTGGTTCAGCGAGTACCTGGGCCGGCCTTGTCGTGTGGTCCGAAGGGGAAACGGGTTCCGGCGCGAGATTCCACCGGCGAAGGTCCCGGAGGTTCACCGCGAGGCCTTGCCCGACCCGTTGGTTTCGTTTGCGGATGCCTTTCCCTACCTGATCGCCTCGGAATCTTCCTTGCAGGACCTGAACTCCAGGCTGGATCGACCCGTTCCGATGGACCGGTTCCGCCCGAACATCGTTATTCGAGGTTGCGATTGCCCGTACGTTGAGGACCGGTGGCAGGTGATTCGGATCGGCGCCACCACGTTCCGGCACGGCGGTCCGTGTGTACGTTGTGTGGTGACGACGACCGACCAGCGTACGCTTGAGCGCAGCCCGGAGCCGCTGCGTACCCTGGCGACTTATCGCCGGGTGCCGGAAGGCGGCGTTATCTTTGCGGTGAATTTCTTCAGTGACCGGCATGACGGCGCCGTACGGGTGGGAATGCCCGTGGAGGTGGTGGCTTCCGGGATCGCAGGTTAGTTAGGTCGGCGGTGCAGCCCGCGCCCGCCTCGTGGTGATAACCCGCAACGCGCTCGCCAGGGTGCGCCGCGACGCGGCCGCAAGGCGCACGCTGGCGGCGGAGCCGGCCGTACCGAGGCCGGGCGGGTGCCTGCGGGTCCGGATTTCCCGCACGACGCCTCCCGATCGTACCTCAATTTCCTGGCTGCCCCAGCGGATCCGGCGCGAGAACCAGCTGGCCAGCCACGCCGTAAACTCGGTAAAAACCAGTACCGGGCTCAAGGCAAGCACCAGGCCGGGCGGGACCTCGATCTTCAGGCTCCGATTGAAATGCATTTGCACCGCGACCCGCATTAACAGAACGGCGGGCACGACCAGCCAGGTGATTCTTCCGCAGATCAGGCCCAGGGAAATCAGGAGCGGCAGCGTGAAAACGACACCCGCACCGGCAAATCCCGCCGGCTTGCTGACGCGGTAGGTCACCGCCGCCCGCCGTTGATGAGCCCAGAATTCCGGCCAGTCGAGCGCATCGGCCCGCAGCAGGACCGGCCTTCGGCACAGGTACAAGCCGAAGCCGCGCTCCCGCAAAGCACGGCCGATCTGAAAATCATCAGCCAGATCGTGGGCGAATCGTTCCCAGCCGGCCAGAGCTTCCCACATGTGCCGCGTAAGGCCCAGGCACGCCCCGAAAACCGCCGTCGGCCGGCCTGCCAGCCGCGACCATGCGTCGCCCATGAGCAAAAATGTCAGTGTGCCCATTGCGTCTGCCAACTGGGGAAGCGTATCAAGATCACCGAAGCGGTAAGCGGCCATGACGGCCGTGGCCCCGTCCAGCTGCGTACGGACCTCTCGCAGGAGCGCCGGGCCGGGCACGGCCTCCGAGTCGAACAGGACCCACCGGTCACGGCCGGCATAAGGGGTCATTTGCACGAGTTTCGACACCTTGCGATTAGGTAATCCGGATGCCCGGCAGTGAATAACCTTTACTCGGGGGTCGCGTGCCGCGACGGCCAAAAGGGAGGGCGTCAAAACCGTTTCGATATCTTCCACGCCGAAGATCACTTCGTCATCCGGTTGCAGCTGTTCAACAAATCGCAGCAGGTCACCAAGGCGGGGTGCGTCAAACGTTTTCAAGGGGCGGAAAAAGGTAACGGCGCCGCCGGCAGCCGCAGCGTTGCCGGGCCCGGGTTTGCCTGGACGGTGAGAGGTTACGGCACGATCTGCCTTGCGGTGACCGGGCCGCCAACGCCGCCGGACCAGCCGGGCGCCGCCGCACCAGAAAAGCAATTGTGCACCGGCCCAAATCCAGATCCAGATCCAGATCCAGAGCCATTGCCACCAGGACTCCATGGCGTTTATGCAGGGATCAGGGCGTGTTCGCGGAAGTAAGTCACCGCATCCCGAATCGCCTCATCAATGCCGCGCGGCGCATAACCGAGCTCGGCGATGGCTTTGCTCGAATCGAAAAACAGGCAGTACCGGCTGGTGCGCACCGCCTCGATCGCCGCCGCCGGTTCACGCCGATAATGATGGCTGGCTCGCTCGCTGATCTCGGCCACGAGCCGGCACGCCCAGTACGGCGCCACCACCTTTGGAGCCCGGTACCGGCCGTAAGGTTCGACCTTCTGCAGGAACTGGCGGAGCCAGAGATTCTGGCATCCCAGCAGGTAACGTTGGCCGGAGATGCCCCGGTGCAGCGCCAGGAGGTGTCCGAGGGCTACATCGCGAACGTCCACAAAATTCAGCCCGGTATGCGAAACAACCGGGAATCTACCGGATAAAAAATCGACCAGGATCCGGCCGGTCGGGGTTGGCCGCTGATCGCCGGGTCCGATCACGGCCGTCGGCAGCACGCTGACGATGGGCCAGCCGTGACGACAACGCTGTTGCACCTCATGGTACGCCAGGAGCTTGGAACGTTTATATGGCCCCGGCGCCTGGTCGGCGGTCATCAGTTCAGCCTCGTTCTGTTCACCTTGCTTGCGCGGAGCAAGAATGCCGCAGGTGCTGGTGTAGACGACTTTCTCCACGCCGGCCCGGCACGCTGCCTCCAGCACGTTAACCGTGCCTTGCACGTTGTTCCGGTAAATCTCGTCAGTTTCGGTGGACCAGAACCGGTAATCGCCCGCCACGTGAAATACGTAACGGCAATCCCGCAAAGGTTCGGCCAAAGTGTCGGGTCGGGTGATGTCTGCCTCAAACCAACAGATCCCAGGATCTTTCTCCGGCAACGGCGCACCCAGCGAGCGGGTCACACCGCGCACTTTGCACCCGGCGCGCAGCAACTCCCTGGCCACATGCCAGCCCAGAAAGCCCCGTGCCCCGGTCACCAGGACCTCACAATTGGTCATGCTCTCATTCTTTCGGTTTGAACGTTTCCTTTATTTGGCAGCCGCGTGCAGAGAATGCCACCGAGGTGTGCGGGTGGCAATGGCTCGCCTGCTCGCCGGGCAGCCGTTAAGGTGCAGGCCGTATTTGCCGGGCCCGCAGATAGGCGTGAACCCAAAATCCGATCCCCACAAGGATCATGAATAACGAAAGGAATTGGCCCCGGCTGAACGGGCCGGTGAGCGGCGCATCCGGTTCCCGGAAGGTTTCACCAAAAATCCGTACGGCGGCATACGCGATAAAAAAAAGGCCCGTAACCACGCCGTCAGGTTTGCGAACCTTCAGGCGCACCGCCAGCAAAAGCACGAACAGGAACAACCCTTCCAGAAGCGCCTCATACAATTGGCTCGGATGGCGCGGCGTTAAAATGCCGGCCAGCACGGATCGCACCGGCCCACTGGTGCGAGCGGCCTGGAGGACGGCTTCAACCGAATCCAGGTTGGGATCGAGTTGGTGGACCTGACTTAGGGCTCGGGCCGCCTCGTCCGGATGGTCAAGCAGCTCGGCCGGGAACTGCATGGCCCACGGAACGGTCGCCGCCCGGCCGTAAAGCTCGCCGTTGATGAAATTCGCGATGCGCCCGAAAAAAAGGCCGATCGGCGCGACGGCGACGAGATTGTCGCCCAGGCCGGGCCAGGAGAGGTGATGCCTGCGGGCATAAATCAGGCTGAAAACAATCAAGCCCAGGATACCGCCGTGACTCGACATGCCTCCATCCCATACGCGCAGGATGCCGAGCGGATCCTCCGTCAGCATCTCCGGCCGGTAAAAAAGCACGTACCCCAGCCGGCCGCCGGCCAACACCCCGAAGAGCGCAGCGTAGAAAGTGAAATCGCCCACCTGCGATTCCTTCAAAGGGCCATACCCGCGCCGCGCCAGCCACTTCAACAGGTAAAATGCCCCGGTAAACCCGCAGAGGTAAGCCAGGCCGTAATAGCGGATGCCGAATTGAGGCCCGAAACGGATCAGGAACGGGCTGAGATGGTGCACGTAATAGGCGAGCCACATGTCGAATGCCACGGCAGAAAATGCCACAAATGGAAGAGAGTGTCGGGTAACGGGTAACGGGTAACGGGTAACGGGTAACGGGTAACGGGTAACGGGTAACGGGTAACGGGAAACGGG
>Ga0213876_10001221_pt1 | contig 16221 bp, 14 predicted proteins | sample BarmaccomBMRX_R9_FD_160113 | JGI IMG/M metagenome (GOLD analysis project Ga0213876, IMG submission 160113) | Root-associated microbial communities from Barbacenia macrantha in rupestrian grasslands, the National Park of Serra do Cipo, Brazil - RX_R9 | ecosystem: Host-associated > Plants > Roots... | reverse complement strand
CAATAAGGCTGCCCACGTTGAAGAAGCCCGGCCGTAACGTCCCGATCACCAGTACCAGACCGACCAGCACCAATATCGGAGCGAGAGCGCGTAGCCTTTCTGCGTAGTTGCGTTTCGCCATTGGGTTACACCATGTGCTGGATCAGATCGACTTGAGCCGGTTTGCTACCGGGCATCGCATCGAATCGTGCCGTTACTTCTCCATCGCGCATTACTAAAATCGAGTGAGACAAACCAATGGTTTCTTCCAACGTATCCGCCGTCAGGATAATTGCGATCCCCTGCTCTGATAGAGTCCGCATCAGATCGTACACCTCTTCCTTAGCGCCCACATCGAGTCCGCGAGTCGGATGATCGAAAATCAAGATCCGGGAGCGTGCATTCATCCATTTTGAAAGCACTACCTTTTGTTGGTTACCGCCGCTCAAGTTTAAGCAAAGAGCGTCGACGCCGGGCGTGCGAACTCGCAGTCTCTCCACCCAGGTCTCAGCCAGTTTCCGCTCTTTACCGCTTTGGATGGCGCCTCCTTTCATGACTGTCCGGAGACTGGCCAAGGTGATGTTTGGGACGATCGACAACGTCAATACCAGCCCTTCGACTCGCCGTTCCCGCGGTATATACCCGATCCCTATAGCTGCGGCTTGGTCTGGCGAAGTCAACCGAGCCGCTCTCCCAGCGACCATCAACTTCCCGGACGACTGCGGAAGAAAACCAAAGAGCGTTCGCGTCAATTCTTCCCTGCCCGAACCAATGACCCCGGCAATCCCCAGAATCTCACCTTCTCGTAAAGTAAAATTGACGTTGCGGTACCCGCCCTGCACGGTCAGGCTTTCGGCCTGCATCGCCACTTTGGTGGTGGGCGGCTTTTGCCGGGCCTCCCGGTAATACTCAGCATGCAGTTCCCGCCCGACCATTAGCCGATGTAGATTCGGTACACTCGTTTGCGCCGCCGGCATCTGAGCGACTACTTTTCCGTCTTTCATTACATAGACGCGATCCGAGATCTGCAACACTTCGTCGAGCCGATGGGACACAAAGACGAAGCTGGCCCGAGTCCTCAGCGCGCGGACGCGTTCGAAGAGAATGTCTATTTCCCGTTGTTCTAATACCGAGGTCGGTTCATCCAACAAAATCACCAGATGGCGTTCTGTCCGTTCCTCCAAGGCCAACGCTTTGGCCAGTTCAACCATTTGGCGTTCGGCGAAGCTGAGATGGGCGGTGCGAGTTGCCGGATCAATATCGAGTTGGACCTTGTCTAGCTGCCGCTTAGCGGCTGCGTGCACTGCCGGCCACATGACAACACCCCACCGACTAAATTCCTTTTCCTGACCAAGATAGATATTCTCCGCCACCGTCAGGTTCGGTAATAACGACTGTTCCTGGAATACAATTCCAATGCCGTGCAGATTCGCGTCCCGCGGGCTGGTTAAAGTCAAGGGCTTACCGTCTAGTGCCAGATTGCCGCTATCCGGTCGATACACTCCGGCCAGAATCCGGATCAACGTTGATTTACCAGCGCCATTCTCGCCAACTAAGCCAACGACTTCCCCAGGCCTGATCTCGATGGACACTCGGTCCAAAGCCTGGACGCCGGCGAATGCCTTGCTGACATCAGTTAAATTGAGTAGAGCTGCTTCGGGCATCAGTTTATTTCACAAATTTCATCCGCTGGCGATCAATCGAGACAGCGACTGCGATGATGATGATCACCCCTTGAACTGCCTGCTGCAGATCGGGAGAGATGCCGAGCAAAACCATCCCGTTGCCAAGCACCGCGATAATCAAGACGCCAACCAGGGTGTTAAGCACACCACCGGAACCTCCGCTTAGAGATGTACCCCCAACGACCACAGCCGTAATTGTGGAGAACAAGCGGCCGTCACCAATAGTCGCATTCCCTTGGCCCAACTGAGCGGCCGCTAACACACCTCCAATTCCGTAAAAGGCGCCGGCCAGGGTGAATACTAAAATCTTGACTCTCTCGATGTGGATCCCGGAAAGGGCGGCCAGATCTTCTCCGCCTCCAATGGCAAACACGTGCCGGCCGAAAACGGTGAACCGTTCAATCAGCCAGCCCAGAACCAGAATCCCGACGGCAACCCAGACGGCTAACGGGAAATTGAGGAATCGAGTTAAGGCTAGACCACGAATCTGTGGATCGAGAACTCTGGCATTGGTCCCACCCAAAATCAGGGTGGCTAGACCGATCCCGACAAACCAACTCCCGAGGGTCACCATGAACGATGGGATACGCGCCTTGACATGAATCACTCCATTCAAAAAGCCGATTGATGCGCCCGCGGCGATCGAGAACAGCGGCGCAAACCAGCCAAATGAATTTTGGTTCATATCGTTATGAACCAGGATGGCAACCACCACCGCCCCGAACGCCAGTACTCCTTCGACCGACAGGTCGACGCTGCCGAGAATGATCACAAACGTTGCCCCCATGGCGAGGACCAGCGGAATCGCCGCGGAGTTCGCGATGCGGACAAAATTAAAGAAGTCGAAGAAACGAGGGTTGCGGAAACCGATCAGCAGCGACAATGCGACCAGCGCAATCAAGGGCGCTAAAGACTTGATGCGTTCAAGCGACTTCCGCGAAAGCATTTTCCTTTTCGTCGGAGGACGTTGAATCGATGCAGCTTCGGGAGTTGTCTTGGGGGGGCCTTGGTTTACTGCCATGGGAACTTCTTAGAAATCTTTCGCGCGCTCGTAACCGCGCGTCGAATGGTCACCGACACCTGGAGGGGAGCCGCTTTGTAGCGTCGCAGCTCTGTCATTGCGCAGCAAGCGGCTCCCGGAAACCACCCACGATGTGCTTTGTCTCTCTACGCCCGATCATGTTTCCCGGTGCATCGAGAACACAGGCGTAGATCTCACACGCTGGGTTACTAGCGGTAGCCGCCTGTTGTCACGTTTTCAGGCCTGGATCACGATAGAACAAACATCGAGAGTTTCTAAGGCGCGTTCCAAAGCGGCTCCCCTCCAGTTAATTCACTCAACTGGCAACGTTCCCCCAGTAGTCGTTCCAATCGACCTTCGGGGTAGACAGCACGTAGTCCTTTAAAAATTGGTCCACGGTATCTTTCGTCACCAAGATTCCCTTGGCGTTGTAGTCGCGATGGTTCTGCGGTTCCTTGGCCACATCAAATTTTCCGAGGCGTGCTGCCAATCCGATCGAGAGCCCCATCCCGCCTTGCCAATAGGGATTCCACGAGGCGGTCGCCGCCATATCCCCACTCTTCACCGCTTCCACGGCAAGCTTGATACCATCCGTGCCGCAAACCGGGATTTTTCCGGCCAGACCTTCCGCTCTCAGAGCTTCCAAAGCACCACTCGCCATATCGTCGTTCGCACACCAGATACCTTTGATGTCATTGCCGAAACGAGTCAGCCAAGTCCCGGTGATGGTGAACGCTTCTGACGCTTTCCAGTTGGCGACCTGGAAATCGAGAAGCTTGATGTTCGGATTCGCGGCCAAGGCTTTCTCTAACCCTTGTTTGCGTTGAATAGCCGGCGTGTTCGAAAGGATCCCACCCAGTCCAACAATTCCGCCCGATCCTCCAAACGCCTTGAATAAAGCCTCGGCGGTCTGCTGACCGTAGGTCACCCCGTTGAAGAGGATGTGACATACGTAGTAAGGATTAAAATCTTGCGGATGCAGATCGTCAGGCTTGTTCCATTGGGTTACCACATGCGCCTTTGCGTTAACGCAGGCTTCAACGATGGCGCGAGCATCCGGAGAATCGTTTGGATCGACGTTCAGCACCAAATTGCCGCCGGTCTTGGCAACGATCGCTCGCACATCGGCGATTCCTTTTTCGCTGTTACCTTCTGTAACCAGGGTGACGTACTCGCAGCCCACCGATTTAGCAAAGTCCGCGCCGCCTTGGTTCCAGGTCGCATGATAAGGATTAGCGAGCGACCGAATGGAATTGACCAGCACCGGCTTATTGTCAGCGGCAAATAGGTTACGCGGAATTGCGCCCCAAACCGCGGTTGCACCGGTTAACGCCGCAGCGCGGCGGATAAATGTCCTACGAGGGATACGCAGGACCGAAGAATCATCATTCTGTGAGTTCATAGTGGCGATCTTTCCGACCCGGAACCGATTGAATGGTTGCTGACGCACGTCAGCGACGGGGGAACAAAGCCGAGGCTATGCTCTGAGAACGAAAAATCAACAAGGAAATAACACTACTGGAATAAAGTGAGAGGTGAGAAGTGAGACGTGAGAGGTGAGAAGCTCAAGCCGTTCGGCGGTTCCCACTTCAGGCGCTGGCGGCAGGTTCTTTCGACGCACCACATGATGCATAATGCGTGACAAAGACGTAGTGTTGCTCCGACATACCAGCGAGCAGCCCGTTGCTGCCTCTCACCTCTCACGTCTGACGTCTCACCAAAGAAGCTCGCCGGGCAGGCGTTCAATCAACTGAGGCAGATTGGACACTACGTCTACGGTGTCCGACCGTAGTAACACTTCGGCGGCAAGTGATTCTGCGTGAGGGTCGCCTGCGGGAAGGCAGACAAGATAGTCTTCGACCGCTGAATTCTGGTTACGCAGGTCCACGATATCGACGGGAAAACTACGCATCTCACCGCTCGGCTCGAGCGGGATGGTCATATAAAAGTAAGGCACCTCCAATGTTCGCGCGACGTGATTGATCGCTCCCCACACCGCTTTGGTGCAAAGAACTACCTTCCAATGGTTGGACAGCCGAGTCAGCGCGGCTGCGTTTAGATCCACGATCACCAATTGTGCCCGAAAATGCAGATCAATATTTCGATGGAGACAGAGCCGGAGCAGAGAACCCAGGGCCGGCCAATGGATTGAGTCTGACCACCAATAGGTCTCATCCCAACTACGACGGGTTACCTTCGGTAGCAGGTTTCCGCTAAACAGCTCTTGACTGGCGCCTAGCATCGCTCGCTCAAAAAGGTCGGGAATATCGCGCCCGGAACTCGCCTGCAGAAAAGACTTCTGAGCGGTCGTATCGGCAGCATAGGCGCGCAAAGAAGGGTATCTCTCGCTGCCCCGCCACAACTTGGATCCCTCAACTTGGAAAATTGAGAGATCATGCAACTCGTCGGTAACCGTCTCCATGACAAGTTCCTGCAGATCGCGGCGGAGTCCCTCCCCATTTTGGCGGAAAAGCTTTTGCTGTGAAGAAATCGCCCATTTGTCCGAGTCGGGGCTTCTAGCAGCGCCCACTACGCTCCCGAGGAAGTGATCCGATAACAGGTGGGTCTGTAACCGCCGAAGAGCCAAGCGGCTGATGAATGCTTCGTCGGTCGGAGGAGCAACTTGTCGGAACCGAAGCGAAGCAAAACCACGGCCTCGTCGCTGCGATACACTTTCCTCTACAAATTCCGCCTCTCCGCGGAGAAGTCGGGGTTCCAGGAGCTTTATCATTAAAAGGCCTGCGTATTAGCAGATCGAAGCAAATGAAAGCAAGCAAGAACCACGCTTCGCGCACATTTCTCCTTGACAAGTTGGCCCTATGAAGGGGGAAGTAATCACTAACCAAGTGGGTACTAAATAGTTAGGAACGAGGAGCGAGAATCTAGGAGCTAGGAGGGAGGGCCTATCTTTGGTGGGGCGAGGCTCCCGAACGTCGAGGTGGTGTAGCGAAGTGCACAGTGCTCCTCGTTGAGTTGCATTCCTAGGCCATTAAACGCGCCGAGCCGTGGGTATGTCGTGGCCGACGGCTCGGCGCGTCTTGGAGGCCTCGCCCATCGATTTTTCGGCGTTCTTGCCTTTTAGCCCTGCTCGAATCATTTGGCTCTTTGGGAGCCTCGCCCCACCAAATATGCGCTAGCCTCTCCCAGCTCCCAAACTGATTACTGCACCACTGATTACTTCTCCGCCTTATGCGCCGCAATAACCGCCATTGGACCCCGGCGCCAAACGACTTCCACGTTAGTAAACCCGGCGTCGTGTAGGAGATGTAGCTCGGTTTGGATTTCGAAGTATCGGTCTTCGGCTGACCATTGCTGAAAATGTGAGTCCGCTTCAGCCCTGGTGAAGCCGCAAGCAATAAGATGCTTTGCCCAACCCGACCGCATCCATCGCTCTAACGGGCTGTTCTCAGCGAACATCGCGTCAGCGTTAATGAAGATCCCGTGAGGCGCCAACGCGCCGAGGATCTTGCGGTACAGACGCCGTTTCTCCGCTGGTTCGCGAACATGGTGCAACGCCAACGAGGCCATACAGGCGTTGGAAGGATGAGGCAACGGGCCAAAAAAGTCTCCGAGAACATGCGTAACTCTGGGTAACAAATCCGCTAACCGTTCCCGCGCCTCGACGATCATCGCCGGATCGGTATCGATTCCGGTAACATTGGAGTTTGGGATGCGCTTCAGCACCAAGGCTGCTAGCGAGCCGGTCCCAGTGCCGAGATCCAATACCTGAGGCCGCTCTTGATCGACCAGGTAAAACGCCAAATAGTCCGCCAGCTCGCGCAGCATTTCGTCGTAACCAGGAATAAATCGACGGATCAACTGGTCATATTCAGCGATGTCGAGCCGTAGATGGGATTCCACCGAGTGAGACATAGGAATGGAATTTAAACAGGTTACCAGCCGGCCGAGCCAATGGTTAGCGGCCCAGTCTGGATATAGTAGTCCTTTTCTGTTGGGATTGAATCAGTTTTATCAGCCGGCGCTCATCGCCGCCTGGAAATGAGCGATGACAAATGACAGATGACAAATTGGGGCTGATGACCCAGACGGTGCCGCTGCCTGAAGGCACAATCTGTCATTTGTCATTTGTAATCTGTCATCCGTAATTACCTCATGCCCTCCCATCATTATTCGTTGACGACCGTCTGGACTGGCAACGCCGGCAAAGGAACCTCCGGTTACCGCGACTACGAACGTTCGTACGAGGTCCGTATTCCCCAAAAGCCGGTTCTGCTCGGTTCGTCTGATCCAAAATTTCGAGGAGATCCGGCGCGTTATAACCCTGAAGATCTGCTACTGGCGTCGTTATCCGCGTGCCATATGCTTTGGTACCTCCATCTTTGCTCGGACCAAAAGATCATCTGCAGTCATTACTCCGACACCGCCGAGGGAGAAATGGAAATCGCAGCCAATGGCGCCGGGCGATTTACCAAGGTGATACTGCATCCGGAGATTGTGATTAATTCGGAGGCAGGGTTGAAGGCCGCTCACGAGCTTCACGAACGTGCTCATGCGCTGTGCTTTATCGCAAATTCAGTAAATTTCCCAGTTGAGGTTAGCCCGACGATTCGCGTGGAAAGCTAGACTCAGAGATAGCCGCGAAAAGGCGCAGAAAACACAAAAAACAAACCGCAGATGAACGCAGATTTACGCAGATAGATTCTGCGAACCGTGGGAGCGCAGCGTGATAACGCTGCGAAGGGCCGAAAATCGCGCCCGTTGGGAGGCGCGGTAGCAGCGGACTGGAGGGGAGCCGCTTTAGCACGCGGCCAATGACCTCACGTATTCTTTCCAACGCGAGGAATGTCAAAACATCGGGTTAAACAAGCGGCTCCCGGAAATTACCGAGCGCGATGTTTGGTCCAGCGTGCGGTTCGAACGATCTATTTACATACCGAGACACAAACCACGCGTTGAGCCGTTCGCGGGAGCCGCCTGTTTAACGGAATTCGGGGCCTTACACGGTCCGGGAGAAATCGGGCCGGTCCTTTGGGTACGATCCAAAGCGGCTCCCCGCCAGTCGCGCCTCAAATCAGATTGGATGACGCACCACCGTCGGCCACGAAGATTTGGCCAGTGACGTAGCTCGAGGCTGGCATCGCTAAAAAGGCAATCATCCTCGCTATTTCTTCGGGCTGACCAGGCCGCTCCATGGGAATCCGAGTTAGGACGTAGGCCATGAGTTCTTGATTCGCCAACAGATTCTCGGTGAGCGGGGTAACAATAAACCCCGGGGCAACCAGGTTCACCCTGATCTTATGCTTGGCCCATTCTACGGCGAGTCCACGAGCCACCTGATTTAATGCGGCTTTCGAGGCGCCGTAAGGAATGCCGGTACGAACGGTGCTCAGGCCGGCAATCGATCCAACCAGAATGACGGAGCTATCGGTGCCCGCTTTCAGAAGTGGGAGTGCCTCTCGGACCAGTTCAATCGAAGAGATCAAATTAGTGTTTAAGATGTGCAGAATCTCCTCCGGCGTGTAGGCCTCAATTCCTTTGCGGATGTTAGTGCCGACGTTGGCTACGAGAACATCGATGCGCTTGGCTTGTTCCGCGGCCGCCAAGAGTTGGGATCGCCCCTGCTGAGTGCTGACATCGGCTGCGACAGTCGTTACCGGTAGCCCGTCTTTCTGCCAACCTTGAACCGAAGCCGCCAACGTTCCGCTGTCGCGCGCTACGGAAAGCACAGAGGCGCCACGTCCCAGCAACTCTGAGACTGTGGCTAAGCCAATGCCTTTCGACCCGCCTGTTACCACAGCGAATTTACCTGCAAGACTCCAAGAATGATCTGTGCTCATGAATAAAATCTTTGAAAAACTGCCGTAAAGAGACGACTGCAAACCCCTAGGCGTCAACCCCAATGCGCGTAACGCAGATCGATCATGTGGAACTCGAGGTACCAGACCGCTACGCCGCGGCCCGTTGGTATCAAACGGTCTTGGGTTTCGAGATTTGTCCGGAATATGAGCCCTGGGCCGGGGCCAGGCGCGGCCCACTAATGGTCTCAACCGATGGCGGCGAAACCAAACTCGCTCTATTTGAAGGCCAGCCCCAAGGGCTTGAGCGCCCAATCGGTATCCGCCGAATTGCGTTTAGGATTGGAGGGAATGATTTTATAAGATTGATCGAAGAATTAGATGACCTCAAAGGAGAAAATGCCGTCAATCGCTCCGAAATCACCGATCACGGAAAGTCGTTCTCGGTCTACTTCAGCGATCCCTATGGTAACCAGTTAGAGGTCACCACGTACGATTACGAAACGGTGCGAGCTAAGCTCGCAAAGCGGTAGGGACGAGCTCCTGCTCGTCCCTACCACCTAACAAACCGCACGCCATACGGCGGAATGTTGACCGGACCGTTCAGCTTCTGCTCCTCAAGCAGGTCAAACGCTGGCTCTCTGAATCTGACTCCTTGGTTCTTGTTCGTGAAATTCAGAAAGAAGCAGAACTCCTCTCTCCCATTCGACCGGTGGGTGACCTGAATCGCTGGCGGAACTTCGGCCTTCTCGATTAGTGGATCCTGAATTCCTAGTGCATCCAACAGAGAGACGACATTCTCGGCTGTAAAGAACGTCCCGAAGTGAACGATCCGGCCCGCGCCTTTCTGGTTCAACGTAACTCCAGGTTGTCCGGCATAGTAGTCCGACTGGTAAGTTGCTAGCGTCGTGACGCTTTCACCGGTCGCGGCTAGTATTTCGTTAAAAACGGGTGCAGGAACCGTCGTACCGGATTTCTCAAAGCGCAGCGTGGAAGTCTCTCCCGGAGTGGCCACCGTAAAGTCAGCGACTCGAACACCGGCTAAGCTTTCATAAAAGGCTTTGTCATTGCCGTCGTAACACCAATGAAGGCGGTTGCGATAACCGCTCCAGCAACCGAATACTAGGGTTCCGCCGTTCTCGACGTATTCCCTTAGAGGCTTCACATCGGTAGCCGTCAGAATATGAGCATGCGGAAAGAAAACGATCTTGTATCCAGCCAAATCCGCTCCGGTCTCAACGGTGGATAGCGCGCGCACATCAATCGAGAGATGTCGTTCCGAAAGGGCTCTATAGACCGCCAGCTCGTTGTTCTCTCGATACTTCCCAGTCATTCGTTCGATGCGCGCATGCGATTCGTTATCGAAATCGTAAAGGATCGCAGCTTGGGGAACACAGCGGGTACTGATGAGGGTAGCGCCCAATCGTTTGATCTCGTCACCCAGCCGTTTCGCTTCCTCCAAGCGCCAGGTATTCCGTTCGTCGTGATAGAGCAAGCCGTTCCAATGCGCTTCCGACCCATACGGTAATGAGCGCCAACGAAAGTACAGCAGGCCATCTGCTCCATTTGCAATCGAGTTCCAGCACCAAAGACGCATTTGGCCGGGCTTAGGCGTCGGATGTAAATAGTCCGGATTCCCGTTCAAGACCCCGCCGATTTGACCGCTCGGACCTGATTGCTGCTCTAACACCATGAATTTGCCTGAGACGCCTCGCATCCGGGATAGCAGTCTCGATTCGGCTCGGTCACGAAACTCGACCGGTAGACCGAGGTCGCACACTTTGAATTCGGGGTACGAATCATAAGAGACAAAATCCACTGCTTCCCGCACAAACGCGGACAGGTCGACGTTCGTCATGCTCTGGAACGCATTGTGAGTAACGAACTGATGCGGAGCTATCGCCTTGATGATTTGATATTGTCTGGCGCCAAAACGGATCGTCATCTCAGACGTGAATCGATAGAAATCGAGCAGCAGACTCGGATTCTGATACGTAACCGTTGGCCGCGGCAACCAAATCTGTTCCCAATCCGTGTAAGTTTGCGACCAGAAGGCGGTCCCCCAAGCGTTATTCACACTGTCGAGAGTTTGATACCGTTCTCTGCACCAAGTTCGAAAAGCTTCGTGATCGCTCTCAGCAAAACTGGTGTCGAGGTGACAATTGAGCTCGTTGTCGATTTGCCACCCGATCACAGCGGGATGCGCCCGATAGTGACGCGCCAACGCCTCAGTAATGGCTTCTGACTTCGCCTGATAAAGCGGCGACGTGTAATTATAGTGCCGCCGCGAACCGTGCACTAGACGGGTGCCGTCAAAACTTGCTCGTAAAACTTCCGGGTAACGTTCGGTCAACCACGCCGGCGGGGTATAGGTCGGCGTCCCCATGACTGCTTTCAGTGAATGCTTTTGGCACAGAGCAAGTGCGCGATCGAACATTCCGAACTGGTAATTTCCTTCCTCTGGTTCCCATGCGCTCCAGGCGCCCTCGCCCATCCTCACTACATTCATGCCAGTCTCCGCGATCCGCGACAGATCCGAGTCCCAACGTTCTTCCGGCCATTGTTCCGGATAATAAACCACGCCGTAGAGGAAGGTGTTGTAGGAATATGTCTTGTTCATAGTTCAGCATTCAGTAGAAAACGGAGCGGAGTGTTCGAGTAATGGAGTGTTGCGTTGGGGTTGTTGCTTGCTGGCAGCACCCGCCACCCAGTTCCAGCTCAACCCGGAGATGCAACACTCCACAACTCCAGCACTCCATTACTCCAACACTCCATTTCTCTACTTCGGTTCCCCGCTACCCTTTCGTTGCGCCAGCGGTCAATCCTCCGCGCCAATACTTACCCAACACCACAAAAGCGATTAACAGAGGCAGGACACTAACCAGGGAACCCATAGCGATTATACTGTAAATTGGTTTGCCGCCGGCCCCGAAGGTCACACTATTCCAAACGTTGAGACCGAGGGTTAGCGGGAAAAGGTGTTGCTCACTCAAGACGATCAAGGGAAGAAAAAAGTTATTCCACGCCCCCACGAACGCTAAGAGGGCAACCGTCACCAACCCGGTTTGCATGAGAGGTATCCCGATCCGCCAAAAAATCTGGAGTTCACCTGCTCCCTCTAGTCGTGAGGCTTCGATGAGTTCGTTCGGCAACGACGAATCCCAAAACACTTTCATCAAGTAAAGCCCAAACGGGTTAACTAAACTGGGCAGGATCACACCCAACATATTATTGACCAGACCGATCTTGTTCAGCATCAGGAACAGCGGCAGAACCAAGGCGGTAGAAGGAACCATGATGGTTCCAAGGATAAAATTAAAAATGAACTGTTTTCCGGGAAACTCGTACTTGGAAAACGCGTAACCGCCTAAAGCGCAGATCATCGTGCTGCCGAAAGAGATCGAGCTCGCGTAAATCAGCGAGTTTCCAAACCAGCGTACATAAATTCCGTCCTGATAGGTAACCAAGCCCGTTAAGTTCTCTAAAACATGAAATGGATAGGAGAACCACAATCCAAAAGTAGAAAAGATTTGGCCGTTATCCTTGGTCATCCCGGCGATGATCCACATAGCGGGTAAAACGCAGTAGATCAGAAAGACCGCGAGAATGAGGTTACGCACAAGTGATCCGGCGGTGACGGTCGGCTTTTTTGTCGGCCCAGAAGGTCGAGCAAGGCCCGTTGATCCGATCACTGAAACCGGTGCCTTGGCCGCTTGATGTCTTGCTGGTATCGTGCTCATACGCGTTACCGAGAAGCGATCCGCCGGAGGAACGGACCACTAATGACGAAGATTAACAGCGCTAACAAAATGGCGAGCGCACCCGCATAAGAATAGTTAGCGTCACGGGCGGCGGTTAGATAAAGGTAAAGGTTAGGAGTAATGTTATCGGCCAGATAACCGAGCGGTCGCAGCACGAAAGCTTCAGTGAATAGTTGTGAGGTGCCGATTACCGAAAAGATGAAGAGCAACCTGAGCGTCGGCCACAACAGCGGGATCTGGATCCGCCGCACGATGTCCCAGGTTTTGGCTCCGTCAACCCGGGCAGCTTCGTAAAGATCTTGTGGGATATTCTGTAAAGCCGCGAACAGCGTGATCATGTTGTAGCCGGTCCAAGTCCAGGTCACGATGTTGGCAATCGAAAAGAGTACAATGGCCGGCGAAAGGAAATCGATCGTGCCCTGGTGGAATGCTCGCAAGATCTGGTTGAAAGGCGACAGATTCGGCGCGTACAGGTAACCCCAGACCATGGCCCCGATGGCGGTCGGGATCCCGTACGGCATAAAGTAGGCCGTTCGGCATACTTTCATAAAAAAGCCCCGCGACTGATGCAAAAGCAGGGCCAGCAGGATGGCCAAACCTAACATGATGGGGACCTGCACGACGCCGAAGACGAACATGTTCTTCAAGCCGACCAGAAAGTCGGTGTCCTGAACGGCCCGAATATAATTGGCGAGCCCACCGAACACCTCTTTCGGTGGGCCGACGCCGATTCGTTTGCGGACAAAAAAGCTCAGATAGAACGCATAACCCACTGGCGCCAGATAGAAGGCGATAAACGCCACCAGAAAAGGCGTCAGAAAAAGATAGGCGGTTTTGCGATACCGGCGCATGTCACACAAACGGGAAGGCGCACGCACTTGTGCGCCTTGAAGATATGATCCCTCTACTTCCCTTTGACGTCGTAGCCGTCACCGGTGGCGTTCTTAAGACTATCGGCCTGCCAAGCGTCGAGCGCTTGTTTCGCCGTCAAGGTTCCGTCAATCAGTCCCGCAATCTGTTTGTTGTAATCATCGTTCACAAAGGCAAACCATGGCGACCACTCAAAGTCCACATTCACTGCCTTAGAGGCATCCACATAGACCTGAGCCACATTCTGGCCACCGCAAAACTTGCTTGGGTTTTTGTCTGCCTGATTGAGATCCGGTGAAGCGAGCCCAGACAGCGCGGCGGGAAAGATCCCGTAGCTGTTCCAGTTGCTGAGCACTGGGCTTTTGGCCGCGTTTAACCAAACGCAAAACAGGGTCGCCGCCTTCGGATATTTCGACTGTTTCAGGACGGCATCACAACTTCCACCCCAATTGCCGCAGACAAACGGCTGCCCTTTGCTCCATTGCGGCAACGGCGCTACCTGCCATTCCCCTGAGGTCTTGTCATTGAGGGATTGTGCCAATACCCCCGGTCCCCATGCCGCTTCAATGGACGCCGCAATCTGGCCGGAACCCACCGCTGTGTAGAACTCGGGCGTGAAATCCGGGATCGTGGCAACGTATTTTTTCTTGATTAGATCAGCCCAAAAATCGAGCACCTTTTGGCACTCCGGGCTGTTTAGGGATTGAGTCCAGCTATCGCCATTCGCTTTGAAAAGCCGCGCGCCATTAGCCCAGGCCAGGCTAATAAACCAAGGAGCCTGGGTAGGGACAAAATCGACCAACTTTACTTTCCCATCGCTGGCCTTCGCCAGTTTCTCGGCCTGCTGCGCAAACTCATCCCAGGTCGAGGGAACCGTGAGTCCATATTTATCGAAGATCTTCTTGTTGTAGAGGAATGCCATCGGTCCGGTGTCTTGAGGGATGCCGTAAACCGCTTTTCCATCCGGTGAGACTTGACCCCAGGTCCAAGGTACAAAGAAGGACTTCACATCGTGGGCGCCGTATTTCGAAACATCGGATATCCCGTCGGTCACGACAAATGAGGGCAGAAAGTCGTATTCGATCTGAGCAACATCCGGTCCGCCTGAACCGGCTTTGATGGCGGTTTGCAACTTTTGATATTCGGCTGGACCGCCCCCGACGTTGTTAACATGGACCTTGATGTCAGGATATGCCTGCTCGAAAAGGCGGGCCGCCTTATCTAGCCCAACGACCCAGGTCCAGACTTCGAGCGTGATCGGCCCGCTCTCGGGTTTTATTTTGCTGTAGTCCGGCTCTTGATAGCTGGATTGAGCGTTAAGAGAGGGAAGCAATAGGCTAAGGTACCCCGCGACCGCCCAAAGCAGGAAAGGAAGGGCGGTTCGACGACCGGGGGAGGGCAGAAAGGAACGCCAAACAATGGAGTTGTTCATAGGGGAATGCCACGGGAGTACGGCGCCCACAATCCAATGCAAAAGAGGGCGAGACGCAAGTTTTTTTGTGAACGCCCACATTTTTACTGGCGTCGCCCGGCTCTCGCTTTAAGTAAATAGTCTTATCCAATGAAACCACGGTTCGGACCGAGTCGATCACGTCCCGCTTCGCCGGATCTCGCCGTAGCTCGGCGACGGCGAGAGCGAGACGGGCTCCCCAAGCACGTCCGGGCTCAATCTCAAAATGCAACTCTCGACGATGTAGCCGCTCGCTGCGGTGTCTCTTACCAAACCGTCTCCCGCGTCGTTAACGGTAGTCCTCTCGTGGCTGAGAAAACCCGGGTCACGGTTCTTAAAGCGATCGCGGATTTGAACTATCGGCCAAACCTGGCAGCTCGGCGCTTGGCCACCCGGCGCTCGAACCTCATCGGAATGATCGGCAGCCATATGACCTACTATGGCCCGGCCCAGGTCATGGTTAGCATCGAAGAAACCGCAAAGCGCCAGGGCTACAACCTGATCTTCTCAGGAGTTGAGAACCCTGGCGAAACTGAATTATTGGCGGCGATCGACGACCTCTGCGAGCAGCAGATCGACGGGCTCGTGATCGGCGTTCGTTTTGAGGGTTGGATTGCCGCCGTCCGTAAACATTGCCGGGAAGTGCCTTTCGTGACGGTCGGAAACCGCATTGATGACGACATACCAGGAGTGGTGGTCGACGAATTCCAAGGGGTTCGCCTTGCCACTCGACATTTACTCGAATTGGGACACCAAAACATCGCTTGTATTAGCGGCCCACCAGACTGGCCGGCTACCCAAGCAAGATATCGAGCCTGGCACACCACCATAAAAAAGGCGGGGCGGCAGCCCGGCCCTTATGTTCAAGGGAATTGGAGTACGCAGAGCGGATATGACGCGGCCATACGGTTGCTCAGGTCCGGTCAACCAGCGTTTACGGCAATCGTGGCCTGCAATGACCACATGGCGTTGGGCGCATTACGCGCCTTGCACGCCAATAAAATCCGCGTACCTCGTCAGATCTCGATTGTCGGGTACGATGACGTGCCTGAGTCCCGCTTTTTCGAGCCGCCTCTCACGACGGTTCATCACGATTTCGTCGCGGAAGGCGAACGCTGCGTGGAAACCCTGCTTCGCATGATTAACCGAGAGTCGGTCGATACTACTCTTCAGGTTTTGAGTCCGGAACTGGTTGTCCGCGAAAGCACCGCGAAGGTGAACCGCAGACAGAAGTTAACGTGAAGCGTAGCGGCGTGTTAGGCTGAGCACACGCTTCAGGCCAGAACTCTTGCCACCGCATCGCACCTCAGGAACCGCTAACCGGAAACCGTGCCAAAACTGGCAGGACTGCCGACGGATCCTCCCAATGCGGCATGTGGCCGGTATCGAAAAGGTGCAGGCCAACTTTTCCTGGTAACGAAAGAGCGTCTTGCCAATTTAAGATCTGGTCTTGGCGACCGAATAAGGCTCTTACCGGAGCCGTGATCTTCTCTAGCTGGGGTACCAGGAAAAGTTGCTGCACGCTATCGAGCGCGATCATTTGACTAATTGCTTTCAGGTCGGCCGCCCGCCGGGATTCTAGCATCGCAACCAGTGCTGACTTGGCGTAGGAAAGCGGACGACCAGTGGTCTTTCGCAGCTCGCGCTCCAACGCTTCGATGGTGCCCGCTGAAACAATTCCGTCCAGAAACGATTGGTT
>Ga0213876_10001220_pt1 | contig 16222 bp, 12 predicted proteins | sample BarmaccomBMRX_R9_FD_160113 | JGI IMG/M metagenome (GOLD analysis project Ga0213876, IMG submission 160113) | Root-associated microbial communities from Barbacenia macrantha in rupestrian grasslands, the National Park of Serra do Cipo, Brazil - RX_R9 | ecosystem: Host-associated > Plants > Roots... | reverse complement strand
TCCCGGTCCCCCTCCCCCGTTCCGGGGAGGAGCAGGAGACGCCCAATGAAGACCAGAGCCGCCGTCGCCGTCGCACCCAACCGGCCGCTCGAGATCCACGAGGTGGACCTCGACGGGCCGAAGGCCGGCGAAGTGCTGGTCGAGATCATGGCGACCGGCGTCTGCCACACCGACGCCTACACGCTGGAGGGGAAGGATTCCGAAGGCATCTTCCCGTCGATCCTCGGCCACGAAGGCGCGGGCATCGTGCGCGACGTCGGACCGGGCGTCACCTCGGTGAAGCCCGGCGATCACGTCATCCCGCTCTACACGCCGGAGTGCCGCCAGTGTAAGTCGTGCCTCAGCCGCAAGACCAACCTGTGCACCGCCATCCGCGGCACCCAGGGCAAGGGCGTCATGCCCGACGGCACGAGCCGCTTCCGCCTCGGCGGCGAGACGATCCACCATTATATGGGCTGCTCGACCTTCGCGAACTTCACGGTGATGCCGGAGATCGCGGTGGCCAAGGTCCGCGAGGACGCGCCGTTCGACAAGATCTGCTACATCGGCTGCGGCGTCACCACGGGGGTCGGCGCGGTGATCTGGACGGCCGGCGTCGAGCCTGGCGCCAACGTCGTCGTCTTCGGCCTCGGCGGCATCGGCCTCAACGTCATCCAGGGCGCGAAGCTGGTCGGCGCGGCCCGCATCGTCGGCGTCGACGTCAACCCGGCCAAGCGCGCGATGGCGGAAGCGTTCGGCATGACCGACTTCGTCAACCCCGCCGAGATCGGCGCCGACAAGGTCGTGCAGGCGGTGCTCGACCTGACCGACGGCGGCGCCGACTACAGCTTCGACTGCACCGGCAATACCGACGTCATGCGCCAGGCATTGGAATGCTGCCACCGCGGCTGGGGCGTCTCGACGATCATCGGCGTCGCCGAAGCGGGGCGCGAGATTGCTACGAGGCCTTTCCAACTCGTCACCGGAAGAGTCTGGAAAGGCTCGGCTTTCGGCGGCGCCCGCGGCCGCACCGACGTCCCCCGCATCGTCGACTGGTACATGGACGGCCGGATCGCCATCGACCCGCTCATCACCCACACCATGCCGCTCGACGACATCAACCGCGCCTTCGACCTGATGCACGCCGGCGAGAGCATCCGCTCTGTGGTGGTGTACTAGGCTTCCCCTCCCTGAGAGGGAGGGGCTAGGGGTGGGTAGACGAGCGAAGCGAGGCTTTTTTCCGATGCCGCGTTCAGCCGCCTTCGGCGGAACCCACCCCCTGCCCCTCCCTTCCAGGGAGGGGAGGAGAAGCGAATGACCCTTGAAACCCTCTCCACCTGGAAGAGCTTCGGCGGCACCCAGGGCGTCTACCGCCACGCGAGCCGCGAGACCGGCACCGACATGACCTTCGCCATGTATCTCCCGCCGCAGGCCGAGGCACCCGGCGCGCGGCTGCCGGTGCTCTGGTATCTCTCCGGCCTCACCTGCACCCACGCGAACGTGATGGAGAAAGGCGGCTACCAGCGCGCCTGCGCGGAGCTCGGCCTGATCTTCGTCGCGCCGGACACGAGCCCACGCGGGCCGGACGTGCCCGACGATCCCGCCTACGATCTCGGCCAGGGCGCGGGCTTCTACGTCGACGCGACGCAGCCGCCCTTCGCAAAGAACTATCGCATGCACAGCTACATAGCGGACGAACTTCCCAGCCTGATCGAGGAGCAATTCCCCGTCGATCCGGCGCGGCAGGGGATTACCGGCCATTCGATGGGCGGCCACGGCGCCCTCACCCTCGCCCTCCGCCATCCCGGCCGCCACCGGAGCGTCTCGGCCTTCGCGCCGATCGTGGCTCCCGCTCAGGTCCCCTGGGGGGAGAAGGCGCTCGGCGCCTATCTCGGCGCCGACCGCGCCGCCTGGCGCGGCCACGACGCCGTCGCCCTGATCGAGGACGGCGCGCGCGTGGCGGAGCTGCTCGTCGATGTCGGCGACGCCGACCCGTTCGTCGAAAAGCAGTTGCGGCCGGAGCGTCTTGAGGCAGCCTGCGCCGAGGCGGGTATCCCGCTGTCGATGCGTCTGCAGCGGTGTTACGACCATAGCTATTTTTTCATCTCGACGTTCATGGCCGATCACATCGCGTGGCATGCCGAGAGACTGCAGGGGGGCTAAGCCGATGGCATTGAGCCGCAGGGAATTCGTTCAGACTGCGGCGGCGCTCGGAGCGGCCCTTGCCTGGGGCGGACGCGCCCGCGCGTCACAGCTGCGATGGCGGGAGCGGCGCGATCTCTATCCCGAAGGCGTTGCGTCCGGGGACCCCGATTCGCACAGCGTGATCCTGTGGACCCGGCGGCCGTTCGGAGAGGGCCAGCGCCACCTGCTTACCGTCGAAGTCGCGGAGGACGAGGCGTTCCGCCGCGTCGTTGCTCTCGCCCCGGCGCCGGTCGCCGCGGCGGCCGACTGGACAAGCCGAGTGCTGGTCGGAGGCCTCAAGCCGCGCCACGTCTATTGGTACCGCTTCACCGATGCCGACGGCAACGGCAGCCGGATCGGCCGCACCGTCACCGCCCCGCTCGACAGCGACACGCGGCCCGTTACCTTCGCTTTCGTGAGCTGCCAGGACCTCAACGAAGGCAAGCTCAACGCCTACCGGCGAATGATCTTCGAGGACGAGCGCAAGCCGCCGGCCGAGCAGATCGGCTTCGTCCACCACCTCGGCGATTTCATCTACGAGGTCGTCGAATATCCCGACGAAGTGAAGACGCGCTACGACCGCATCGTCTACGAGGTCGCGCGCTTCCCCGACGGTGGCAAGGCCGGCCCGTGGCATTTTCCGCTCACGCTGGACGGCTACCGCGCCCTCTACAAAGGCTATCTCGCCGACCCGGACCTGCAGGACGCGCGCGCCCGCTGGCCGTTCGTCGCCATCTGGGACAACCACGAATTCTCCTGGCAGGGCTGGCAAAGCATCCAGAAAGCGGGAAAGGCGCGGCCCGGACAGAGCATCAAGGTCGCCGCCAACCAGGCCTGGTGGGAATATCTGCCGTCGCGGTGCAGGAAGTCCGGCGGCGCCTCGTGGGAGAGGTTCGAGGCGCCGGCCGTCGCCGACGTCGCGATCGAGAAGTGGGACGAGAACGGGCTGGGCGACGAGCCGAACAATTTGGCCGCGATCAACAGCCTCATCGGCTACCGCACGTTCCGCTACGGCAGGCACCTCGACCTCATCATCACCGACCAGCACAGCTATCGCAGCGCCGACCCGTTCAGCGATCCCTCGCTCGCCAGGCTCGGCGGCGACGAGTTCATCGGCATGTCGCCGGAACCGTTGATGGCGGTGCTGGAAGGCGGCCGCGCCTATGATGGCGGCAATCCGCCGGCCGAGGTCGGCTTCAACGACGCGCGCGTGCCGAACCCCCAGCGCGACAAGCCTGCGCAAACCATCCTCGGCGCGGCCCAGAAGGCCTGGTTCAAGGACCAGCTGCGCACGTCGAAGGCCACCTGGAAGATCTGGGGCAATTCGGAAGGCGCGCTCGATGGGCGCGCGGACCCGCAGAACCTTCCGGCGGGCCTGACCAGGGAGGCGTGGCCCAGGGACACCTATGCGGCGATGAGCCCGCCCGACTACGGACTGGCCTACGGCGAGCGCGCCGAGATCTACGACCTCGTGCGGGATGCGAGGATCACCGGCTTCGCCATCGTCTCGGGCGACCGCCACAGTTTCTGGGCGGGATATGCCGCGTCGAAGCTGCCGCCGGGCAAGTACGAGCCGGTGGGCCTGAGCTTCGTCGGCGCCTCGCTGTCGAGCGCGGGAACGATGGAGGCCCAGGAGCACAATCTCAAGAAGGACGCGCCGCTGAGGCCGCTCTTCCTCGTCGATCGTCCGGGTGGAGGTCCGGCAAGCTGGACCCACAACCTGCTGCTGAGGCACGGCGTTCGCTCCTGCCTCGAATATGCCAGGAGCTTCGATCTCCAGCGCGCCCGGGCGGTGAGGAACCCGGAGCTTGCGCCGCACCTGGAGTTCGTCGATCTCGGCGCCCATGGCTATGCGACCGTGCGGCTCACCGGCGACGAGATGCGCACCGAGTTCGTCTGCATCCCGCGGCCGATCGCCCGCAGCGGCACGCCGGACGGCGGCCCGTTGCGCTACCGCATCGCCCTCACCGCGAAGCTGTGGCGCGCCGGCGAGGCGCCGCATCTGACGCCGCACGTCCTCGAAGGAGATCCCGGACTTGGCCTCTAGCTCCCCCCTCCCGCCGATGGTCGAAGCCGCCCTTGCCGCCGGCGAGGAGATCGAACGGATCTATGCCGAAGGCTGCGAGGCCGAGGCGAAGCTCGACGGCTCGCCCGTGACCATTGCCGATCGCCATGCCGAGCTGATCATCCTCGAGCGCCTCGCCCGCGCCTTCCCCGTCATTCCCGTCCTTGCCGAGGAGGAAGCCTGCGCCGGCCGCATCCCCGACCTCGGCACGCGCTTCTTCTGCGTCGATCCGCTCGACGGCACCAAGGGGTTCCTCCAGCGCAACGGCGAATTCACCGTCAACATCGCCCTCGTCGAAGCGGGCGAACCATCGGCGGGGGTCATCTACGCCCCGGACTCGAAGCTCCTTTATGCCGGCGCCCGCGGCGAAGGCGCCTTCCGCATCCGCGGCGGCGGCGCCTCCGAGGCGATCGCCACCCGCCCCCGCCCCGCCGCCGGCCTCACCGGCATCGGCAGCCGCAACCATGCCGCGGCCGGTACCGCCGAGCGCAACGCCGCGCTCGGCATCACCGCCTATGTCCCCTCCGGCTCGTCGCTCAAATTCTGCCTGGTGGCGGAAGGAACCGCCGACGTCTATCCGCGCTACGGCCCGACCTGCGAATGGGACACGGCCGCCGGCCAGGCGATCCTCGCAGCGGCCGGCGGCCGCGTCCTCGCCCTCGACGCTGACGGCAGGGAGACGGGCCCGCTGCGCTACGGCAAGGCGGACCGGCGCTTCGAGAACCCGCACTTCATCGCCTGGGGCCGCTGAAAGCGCGCCGCCGAAACGCCAGGAGCGCCCCGGTTTCCCGAGGCGCTCCCGTTTTTCGCCCTCGCGGGCGGCCGTTTTTCTTCACCGGCGCCAGGACCGCATGGGCGTCGCCGGCGGTTCCGGCTCAGAAGCTGCGCTTCACGGTCAGCGCCGGTACGATGTGGCGGTTGCGCCAGCGGCGCTCGACGAAGCTCGGCACGAGGTTGGTGCGGTTCGGCTCGAAGAATGTGCGGTTGCGGAAGGCGGGGATGCCGGTCGCATTGTCGAGCGAGAGGTTGATCGTCGTCTTCCGGTCCGGCCGGTACTCGACGAAGGCGGTGACGTAGGGCCAGCCGCCCTTGTTTCGATCGAGCTCGTCCAGGCGGTAGAAGGTGCTGGGCGTGCTCCCCTGCGCTTCGATCCCCCAGGCGAACTTGCCGAGGTCCTGGCGGAAGCTCACGTCGATGTAGAGATCGGACGTGCCCGAAAATTGCCGGTTGCGGTGGGTGTACGGGTCCTCGACTGTCGTGCTGACGTACGAGACGTAGGCCGAGAAGCGCCCGCCCTTGATGCCGAGCTTCGCGGTCGGCACGTCGAGCCGCGCGCGGGCGATGGCGATGGTGCCGTCCCCCAGGTTCCCCGGCGCGTCGAATCCCTCGGGCGTCGGCACCCGGTCCTGGACCAGCTGGATCTTCTGGTAGCCGCCCTCCAGCTTCAAGAGGCCGTCGCCGAGCACCGGATGCTCGAGCGTCGCCAGCACCTCCCACGCCCGCTGCGGCTGGAGGTTCGCATTGCCGCCGTTGACGCGGTTGGTGGTGAGCTCGGCGGCGCTGATGAAATCCTCGAACTGGAGCTGCGCCACCGTGCGCTGGATCGAAAGCTGGGCATGCCATTCCTTGCTCGGCCGCCAATCGAACACGGCCTTGGGCTTCAGAAACTGGAGCGTCCGCTCGGCCTCGGCATCACCAGTGACCGTCAGCCGCGACGCCTCGTAGGTGAGGCCGAGGTCGAGCCGGAAGGTCTTCGTGAGGTTGCGGCTGGCGTTGACAAAAGCTTCGCCGCGATGCTCGGTCACCACCGCATGGCCGATCGGCAGCGGAATCGTCGTGTGGCCGCCGCCGGCCTGGATCGAGAAGAGGTCGACGTCGCTGCGCAGCCGGTTGATCACCCCTTCCGCGCCGGCCTCGACGTTCCACCCCAGGAGCTTCGGCTTGGTCCAGACCAGCCGCGCCAGCGTCTCGTCGCGCTCGTCGTCGAGGGTCTGGCCGAAGCCGCCGACGACGTTGCTGTTCACCCGGTTCAAGGACACGTCCTTGTTGAGCCGGTGGCGCCGCGTCGCCAGGCCGATCAGCTTCAGTCCGCCGCCGAGGAGCGGCCGGGTGACGTCGCCGCCCAGCTCATATTCGTGGCGGTGGTAGCGTTCGGTGAGATGGTCGTTGCGGATGGTGCCGCCGGTCGGGATGACCGTGTTCGCCTGGGTGATCGCGAACAGGTCGACGGCGGCGCGGGCATTGACGTGGGCGGTGCGGTTCTCACCGCCGTTATATTCCCAGGATCCCGAGACGAAGCCGTTGGGATCGCTGGTGTAATTGACCTTGCGGCGATATTCGAGGAGGTCGAGCGAGGGCAGCGCCTTGAGCGTGTCGTAGCCCTCCTCGACGGTCGCATTGTTGTTGACCCCGATGGAGGCGTTGAACGTCGATTGCCCGCGCCTGAGCAGCGCCGACACTTGTCCCTCCGGATAGAGCCGCCCGGTGAAGTCGCGCCGCAGCGTCGCCGTCGCCGAGCCGGCGAGCCCTCCTTGCGCGGTCAGCACCAGGTTCAGCACCTGCGCCTTGGCGGCATATTCGGAGCCGAACAGCTCGCCCGGCCCCACCTCGACTCGCGCCACCCGGCTCGCCGGGATGCGCGAGAGGATGACGTCCAGCGTATCGGCCTTCGAGCTCGGTCGCTGGCCGTTGATGACGACGTTGCCCGCGGCCTGGCTGAAGCCACGGACGCTGGTGTCGCCCGCCTCGAGCGTGAACCCGGGCACGCGCTGGACGATCTGCAGGGCGTTGGAGGGGGAGAATGGCTTGAAATAGGCGGCGTCGTAGACCGTCCGTCCTCCAGCCGCCTGCGTCTGCGCCCCCGCCGCCGCCGGCACCGCCGCCATATAGGCCAACACCGAAGCGGCCGCCGCCGCACCCACCCAAAGCCTCACAGAGCGTCCCCTTCTTATTCAGGGACTTGGCTGCAAGAACCGCGCCACATTTGTAGCAGAGGCAAAGCGGTGCCGGAGTGGATTACAGCGTCCGGAAGTGGACAGGCGGCTTGTTCGGAGGCGAACACACAAGCTCCTCCCCGGAACGGGAGGGGGACCGGCCGCGCAGCGGACGGTGGAGGGGGCCCACCTCTCCGCCGCTCCGAACACGGGCCCCCTCCACCACGCCCAGGCGGGCGCGGTCCCCCTCCCCGTTCCGGGGAGGAGCTACACGGCGGACCCGTGCACCCCTAAATGATCGGGTGCCGCTCCCAGTTCGGCTTGTCGGCGCGCTTGCATAAGGTGGCGTTGAGGCCGCTCACGGTGCGGCTGCCGGTCGTCTCGAACAGCCACGGGCAGAGCGCGTGGACCAGGCAGGCGAGGCCGCCGCCGATCATCCGCAGGCCGAAGCCCGCCGCCGCGCCGAAATGCTGCGTATAGCTCTCGCCGACCTCGTCGAGATGCCGGATCCGCCGTTTCGTCCCCATAAGGACGCCTTAGCGCGCGCCGCCCTTCCCCGCCAGCGAAACGGGCTCTACCCTGCGCCGACAGGAGGGATCGCATGGCCGAAGCGTTCATCGTCGCCGCCGCCCGCACCGCCGGCGGCAGGAAGGGCGGCGCCCTGAAGGACTGGCACCCCGCCGACATGGCTGCGGAAGTGCTCGACGGGCTCGTCGCCCGCGCCGCCCTCGACCCCGCCGCGGTCGAGGACGTGATCATGGGCTGCGTCGGCCAGGCGGGCGAGCAGGCCTTCCACATCGGCCGCAATGCCGTCCTGGCCTCGTCGCTGCCCACCTCCGTGCCGGCGGTCACCATCGACCGGCAGTGCGGTTCGTCGCAGCAGGCGATCCAGTTCGCGGCGCAGGCGGTGATGAGCGGCACCCAGGATGTGGTGATCGCCGCCGGCGTCGAATCGATGAGCCGCGTGCCGATGGGCCTCCCCTTCACCCTGCCGCTCCAGCACGGCATCGGCACGGGCCCATTCTCAGCCCGCATCCGCGAGCGGTTCGGCGTTCAGATGTTCAGCCAGTTCGACGGCGCCGAGATGATCGCGGAGAAATACCAGTTGCCGAAGGAGCGCCTCGACGCCTTCGCCCTCGACAGCCATCGCAAGGCCGCCGCGGCGACGCTCGCCGGCGCCTTTGAAGCCGAGATCGTGCCGCTCAAGGTGGTCGCCGAGGACGGCGAAGAGCGCCTCCACGTCCACGACGAGGGCATACGCTACGACGCCACGCTCGAGGGCATCGCCGCGGTGAAGCCGCTCAAGGAGGGCGGCCGCATCACCGCCGCCAACGCCTCGCAGATCTGCGACGGCGCCTCCGGCGTGGTCGTCGCGTCGGCGGCGGCGGTGAAGGCGCACGCCCTCACCCCCCTCGCCCGCATCTTCAACCTGACGGTCACCGGCGGCGATCCGGTGATCATGCTCGAGGAGGTGATCCCCGCCACCCGCCGCGCCCTCGATCGCGCCGGCATGAAGATCGACGACATCGACCTGTTCGAAGTCAACGAGGCCTTCGCCCCGGTGCCCCTCGCCTGGCTCCAGGAAACCGGCGCCGATCCCGCCCACCTCAACGTCAACGGCGGGGCGATCGCGCTCGGCCACCCCTTGGGCGCGTCCGGCACCAAGCTCATGGCCACCCTCCTCCACGCCTTGCGCGCCCGCGGCAAGCGCTACGGCCTCCAGACGATGTGCGAAGGCGGCGGGCTAGCCAACGTGACGATCGTGGAGCGGCTCTAGGAGCCGTTCCCCTCCCGTCATGCCCGCGGAAGCCGGGATCTCCTGTCGGACAGGCGCCTGAACCGGGGGCGCCAAGCCGTCATCCCGGCGAAAGCCGGGATCTCCCCGAGACCCACCTCGGGGGCCCGGCGTTTCCTCCGCCAGTCCGACAGGAGATCCCCGGCTTTCGCCGGGATGACGGGGACACGCCCAGACGTGGTCTCGTCACGACGGCCCTGATCCCCCATAACACCCCTATGGCCCCCGGCTTCCAGAACAGCGCCCTTTCCGACGCCCTCGTCATCCTCGGCGCGGCGGGGATCGTCATTCCCGCCTTCGCCCGGTTCCGGGTCAGCCCGGTCATCGGCTTCATCCTCGTCGGCATGCTGTGCGGCCCGACCGGGCTCGGGGCGCTCGCCCGGGACCATGCCTGGCTCGGTCACGTCACCATCTCGAACCCCCACGGCATCGAGCCGTTCGCCGAGTTCGGCATCATCCTCCTGCTCTTCTCGGTCGGGCTCGAGCTCTCGTTCCGCCGCCTGTGGAGCATGCGCCGCCAGGTGTTCGGCCTCGGCGCCGCCGAGCTGCTTCTCTCCGCCGCGATCCTCGCCGGCGCGCTCGCCCTCGTCGGTCAGAGCTGGGGCGGCGCCGCGGGCATGGGGCTGGCGCTGGCCTTGTCGTCGACCGCGCTCGTCCTCCCGCTGGTCGGGCCGGGGACGCCGGTCGGCCGCTCGGCGCTGGCCATGCTGCTGTTCGAGGACCTCGCCATCGTCCCCATCATCTTCTTCCTCGGCGCGCTGGCGCCGCAGGGCGGGCAAGGCTGGGAGGGGCTGGCGCGCACCTTCGGGCTCGGCGTCCTGATGGTCGGCGCGATGCTGGTGCTCGGCCGGTTCTTCTTCCCCCGCCTCTTCGCCCAGGCGGCACGGACGAAGAGCCCCGAGCTGTTCCTGTCCGCAAGCCTGCTCGTCGTCATCGTCGCCAGCCTCGCCACCACCGCCGTCGGCCTCTCGCCGATCGTCGGCGCGATCGTCGCCGGCCTGCTCATCGCCGAGACCGATTACAGGAGCGAGGTCGAGGTCATCACCGCGCCCTTCCGCGGCCTCGCCCTCGGCGTCTTCCTGATCACGGTCGGCATGAGCCTCGACCTCCGGCTCATCCTCGCGCAATGGGAGGCCCTCGTCGCCGCGCTGCTCGCGGTCCTGCTGGTCAAGGCGCTGGTCACCGCCGCCCTCCTGCGCCTCACCGGCGAGCGCAACGCCGTCGCCGCCGAGACGGGGCTGCTGATGGCCTCCCCGTCCGAGACCACCCTCGTCGTCCTTTCCGCCGCCGCGGCCGCGGGGCTGATCGCCCGGGACACCGCCGCCTTTTGGACGGTGGTCTCGGCGCTGGGCCTGACATTGACCCCGCTGCTCGCCCGCATCGGCAGGGCAGCGGCCCGGCAGGTGGACGGCAGCGCCCCGGACTCCACCGTGCAGGTCGGCACGGGCGAGGCCGCGCCGGATGTGGTGATCATCGGCTTCGGCCGCGTGGGGCGGCTCGTCGCCGAGATGCTCGCGAATCACGGCCGGAGCTACGTCGCGGTCGATTCGAACGTCGACAACGCCGCCGCCTGCCGCCGCGAGGGCTTTCCCGTCCTCTACGGCGAAGTCGCCCGCGCCGAGCTGATGGACCGGCTGAACCTCGGTCATGCCGGCGCGCTCGTCCTCACCATGGACGATCCGGTCCTCACCGTGCGGCTGACCAAGAAGGTGCGCGCCTGGTGCCCCGACCTCACCATCATCGCCCGCGCCCGCGACGCGCGCCACGCCGCCGAGCTCTACAAGGCCGGCGCCAGCGACGCCGTCCCGGAGACGCTGGAAAGCTCGCTGCAGCTGTCCGAGGCGGTGCTGGTCGACCTCGGCATCGCCATGGGCCCGGTCATCGCCTCGATCCACGAGAAGCGGGCCGCGCTTCGGCAGGAGATCATGGAAGAAGGCCAGCTCGACCACGCCCCGGCCCTCAAGCCGACGCGGCGGCTGAGGGACGCGAAGCCGTGACTTGCCTCCCTCTCGTCCGATGGGCAGGCGGGAAAGAGTTTGACGCGCCTTAAGGTTCCTGCTATGTTCGCGGAATGTGGGACGCCGCCGCCCGTGCCCGGAAGATCGATCGATCCCGCCGCACGGATCGACGGGTTTTTTATTTTTCACGAAACTTCGAAACTTCCGCAGGTTCCAATCCATGACCCGCCGCGCCGGCAGCGCCGATCTGCCGCTCCACGGCGGACGCGTTCCCGCCTGGCTCGGCGAGCGGATGACGCGGCTCGGCACCCTCATCGCCGAGGCCATCGTCCACCACGAGGGGCGGGACGCCTTCCTTGCCCGCCTCGCCCACCCGTTCTGGTTTCAGTCCTTCGGCGCGGTGATGGGCATGGACTGGCATTCGTCCGGCATCACCACCAGCGTCATCGGCGCGCTGAAGCGCGGCCTCAACCCGCGCGCCCAGGAGCTCGGCCTGCGCGTCTGCGGCGGGCGGGGCGGGCACTCCCGCCAGACGCCGGCGGAGCTCGCCGCCGCCGGCGAGGCGGCGGGCTTCGACGGCACCGCTCTCGCCCGCGCCAGCCGCCTCGTCGCCAAGGTCGACAGCGCCGCGGTGCAGGACGGCTTCGACCTCTATCTCCACGGCTTCGTCGTCGCGGATGACGGCAAATGGTGCGTCGTCCAGCAGGGCATGAACGGCGCCAGCCGCACCGCGCGGCGCTACCATTGGCTCTCGGACGGCCTCGCCAGCTTCGTCGACAGCCCTCACGCGGCGATCGAGGGGCGCCGCCAGGGCGACATCGTCAACCTCGCCGACGCCCGCGCGGCCGGTTCGCGCGCCGCCCAACTCACCCTCCTCGCCGACCTGGGCCCGGACAAGCTCGCGCGCGAAGCGGCGGCCCTCGAAACTGAGCTCGTCCGTCCCGAGCGAAGTCGAGGGGCGCACCCGCAGGACTCAGCGCCTCTCCTCCCCCACCTCACCCTCCCCGCCCATCACGACGTCCGCCGGGGGGACGTTATCCTCCGCCGCCTCCACGGCACCCTCGCGGCCGCCGCCGATGCGGGGCCGAGTGAGTTTCCCGAGCTGCTCCTCGTCCCCGGCGTCGGCGCCCGCACCGTGCGCTCGCTGGCGATGGTCGCGGAGGTGATCCACGGCGCCCCGTGCCGCTTCGCCGACCCGGCGCGCTTCAGCCTCGCCCATGGCGGCAAGGACCGCCACCCTTTCCCGGTGCCTACCAAGGTCTACGACAAGACGATCGGCATCCTGAAAGCCGCGGTCACCCAGGCCAAGCTCGGCAACGACGAGAAAATCGGCGCCATCCGGCGCCTCGACGAACAGGCGCGGCGGCTCGAGCGCTACGTCTCCGGCCCGAGCTTCGACGCCCTGATGGCGGAGGAGCGCGCCCGCTCGCACGATTATGGCGGCCGCAGCGTGTTCGGCTGGGAGCCGCCCGAGGCGGACGCCGCCGCCGGCTAGCCCGGGAGCTCCTCGGTGGTGACGTGGAGCAGCCGGAAGTCCGGCGACGCGTCCCGCAGCCCCCAACCCTTCCCGGGAGGGACAACGAAGGCATCGGCAGGGCCGAGGGGGTCCGGCCCCTCATGCTCCAGCCTGGCCGACCCCTCGAAGACGAAGCCGAACACCAGCTCCCCCCGGTACGGCGGTACTTCCAACCCGCCCCCCGGCGGGAGTCGCACGATCCGGGCGTCGGCAACCCCGCCCGTCGCCGCCGCCAAGCCTGTCTCCTGCGCCTCGCCGCCGCGCCACCGCGTCCACGGTGCGGCGGCGGCGCGGTGGTGAAGGAAGCGCTGGGCCTCCCACCTGCGCTCGGGATCGCCTTCTCCATTCGGCAACGCCATCGCATGCTCGGCGAAGGTCTCGTGCAGCGCAGGGCAGCCGATCTCGACCACTTCGAGGCCGCCCCCGCTCTCCAGCACCCGGTGGCGGATGCCCGGCGGCTGGAGCACCATGTCGCCTTCCGCCATGACGAACGGCTCGCCCTGGTCCTCGTACGCGACCCGCACCCAGCCGCGGCGGACGCAGATCAGCTGGAAGGCGACACGGTGATAGTGAACCCAATCCGCCACCGGCCCGTCTTCGACGGCGATGTGCGAGGCGATATACCGCCCGCCGAGACGGCTCGGGATCAGGTCGCGGTAGCGCATGCCGGCGCGCCCTTCGCAGGCATCTCCCGCCCGGGTGACGACGAACTCCGGCTCGAACGGCGGCAGCGCGGACGGCGGCTCCGCAACGTCCGCCCGCGCCCGCAGCCGCACCGTCCTGCCCTCGTGCGTCAGCACGGCGCTGTGCGGCGCGTCGGCGGGAAAGATGACGTCGAGCCGCGCCCCGGCGCCGCGCAGGAAGGCCAGGGCGCCGTTGAAGTCCGCGCAGATCAGGTCGAGGTCGCTCATCCCGTGAGCTTAGCGGCGTCGCGGACCGCCCGCCATGGCGCCGGTTGCGCTGCGGGCGCGCAAGGCTCAAAGTCCTGGCCATGCTGATCGCGCTCCTCGCCGTCCTCGGCCTCGCCGTTCTGACCTACGGGCTCGCGCTGGCGCGGGCCGCCCTCGCCCGGCGCGCGGTGCCCGGGCTCGAGGCGCTGGCGCTCGGCGCGGTGGTCAACTTCCTCGACACGCTCGGCATCGGTTCCTTCGCCCCCACCACCGCCTGGTTCAAGTTCCGCCGCATGGTGCCCGACCGGCTGATCCCTCAGACGATGCTCTGCGGCCTCACCCCGCCGGCGATGACCGAAAGCATCGTCTTCCTGATCGGCGTCGGGGTGCTGGTCGACCGCATCCTGCTGGTCAGCTGCATCGCGGCCGTCTTCATCGGCGGCCTGGTCGGCGTGCCGCTGGTGACGCGGGCGCGGGTGTGGGTCGTGCAGATGACCGTCGCCGTCGGCCTGCTGCTCGCCGCGACCGCCTATGCGATGCAGAATCTCGATCTCTTCCCCGGCGGCGGGACGGCCTCGAGCCTGCCGCTCGGCCTGATGCTGGTCGCCATCGTCGCCAATTTCGCCTTCGGCATCCTCGCGAACTTCGGCGTCGGCAATTATGCGCCGACCCTGGTGATGTTCAGCCTGATGGGCATGGACCCCAAATTCGCGTTTCCGATCATGGCCGGCGGCGCCTCGCTGATGGGCGCGGGCGCCAGCTTCCAGCATATCCGCATCGGCAAGGTCGACCTCAGGATCGTGCTCGGCCTCGCGCTGGGCGGCATCCCCGCGGTGCTGCTCGCTTACTACGTCGTCGTTTCGCTGCCCGTCACCTATCTGCGCTGGCTGGTCTTCGCCGTCGTGCTCTACGCGGCGGCAGTGATGGCGCATGCCGCCCTCAAGGGCCGGCGCAAGGGCACGGTCGAGGCCGCCGAAGCGCCGTTCGTCATGGAGCCGGAGCCGGGATCGTGAGCCGCCCGGCCCTCAACCAGGATTTCAACCGCTTCGACCAGGTGCGCAAGACGCATACTTACCGCCTCGCGGAGGACGAAGCCGACGCGTTCGACGACGATTACCGGATCGCGACGCTCGACATCGCGCCCTTCCTCCACGGCGACGCGGCCGACAAGGCCGCGTTCGCGCAAGCCTTCGCCTCGGCTCTGGAGGAGATCGGCTTCGCCGTCCTGGTCGGCCACGGCGTCGATCCGTCCCTCTACGGCGATATGGAAGAGCAGGTTCTCGACCTCTTCACCGCCACCCCCCTCGAAGACAAAATGCGCTTCCGTGCGGCGCGCCACGGCTCCGTCGCCCAGGGCTATTTCCCGATCGAGGAGACGAGCGAGATCCACCCGGATCTTGTCGAGGGCTGGGTCTGGTGCCGCCGCGCCTTCGACATGCCCCAGCAGCGCGAGACGCCGTTCCGCCCCGAGGATTGTTGGCCCGAGCCGCGCCACGAACGTGGGTTCCGCCGCCTCGCCCTCGCCCACGAAGCCCTGTTCAAGCCGATCGCGCAGGCCATGCTCCAGGGCCTCGGCTGCGACCCGCACCTGCTCGACGCGAAGCTGACGCAGACGAATTTCGGGCTGCGCGCCAATTACTATCCGCCGCTCAGCGAGGAGCAGGACCGCTCGGGCGCCGGCCGCCTGCTCGGCCACGAGGACGTCGACCTCTTCACCCTCCTCCCCGCCTCGCGCGTCGAGGGGCTGCAGGTCTGGAACCACAGGAGCCGGGCCTGGGTCCGGCTCGATGCGCCGGCGGGCGCGCTGATCATCAACACCGGCGACTATATGCAGCGGATCACCAACGACCGCTTGCCCTCCACCACCCATCGCGTCGGCAAGCCCCGCGACGGCTCGCAGCGGAATCGCGCGCGTGTCTCCTTCCCGGTCGCCGTCTACCTCTGGGAGAATGAGCTGCTGGAAGTGCTTCCCGGCCTCGGCGCGCCGAAGTACGAACCGGTCAAGGCCATCGCCTTCCACACCCGCAGCACGAGCAAGTTCTACGGCGAGGACTACGCGGTCGACGACGTCTGAGATCGTCACCCCGGACTTGATCCGGGGTCCACCTCTCTTCGCTGACGTCGCGACCGGAAAGGTGGATGCCGGATCAAGTCCGGGATGACGCCTTGACCGAAACGCTTCAGGCCGGCGCCAGCTCTCCCTCGAGAGCCGCCTTCACCACCGCCACCGCATCCGCCGCCTTCGAACCATCCGGCCCGCCGCCCTGGGCCATGTCGGGCCGGCCGCCGCCGCCCTGTCCGCCGAGCGCCTCCACCGCCTTGCGCACGAGGTCGACGGCGCTGAGCTGCCCGGCAAGGTCGGCCGTGACGCCGACGGCGACACTGGCGCGGCCTTCGTTCACCGCCACCAGCACGGCCACCCCGGAGCCGACGCGCTGCTTCGCCTCGTCGACGAGGCCGCGCAGCGCCTTCGGATCGATCCCGTCGAGCACCTGGCCGATGAAGCCGCGGCCACCGACGTGTTCCGGACCCTTCGCTTCGGCCTTGCCGCCGCCGCCGAGAGCGAGCGCCTTCTTCGCCTCGGCGAGCTCCCGCTCGAGCCGGCGCCGCTCCTCGATCAGCGAGGCGACCCGCGCCGGGACTTCATCCGGCGCGGCCTTGAGCGCGGCGGCCGCTTCCTTGAGGCGGTTCTCGCGGCCGGTCAGCCACTGGCGCGCCGCCTCGCCGGTCAGCGCCTCGATGCGCCGGACGCCGGCGGCGACGGCGCTCTCCCCGACGATCTTGAACAGCTGGATGTCGCCGAGCGCATTCACGTGCGTCCCGCCGCACAGCTCGACCGAATAGCTGGCCTCGTCATGATGCCCCATCGAGAGGACGCGCACCTCGTCCCCGTATTTCTCGC
>Ga0213876_10001219_pt1 | contig 16232 bp, 16 predicted proteins | sample BarmaccomBMRX_R9_FD_160113 | JGI IMG/M metagenome (GOLD analysis project Ga0213876, IMG submission 160113) | Root-associated microbial communities from Barbacenia macrantha in rupestrian grasslands, the National Park of Serra do Cipo, Brazil - RX_R9 | ecosystem: Host-associated > Plants > Roots... | reverse complement strand
TGCTCGGCCCGGACATGAAATCGACGGGGGAGGTGATGGGCGTCGACGCCGGCTTCGGCACTGCGTTCGCCAAGTCCCAGGAGGCGGCGTACGGCGCGCTACCGACGAAGGGACGGGTCTTCGTCTCCGTGGCCAACCGGGACAAGCGTCATCTGATCTTTCCGGCGAAGCGACTCGCCGACCTCGGCTTCGAGGTTCTCGCGACGGCCGGCACCGCCGAGGTGTTGCGCCGCAACGGCGTGCCGTCGACCGTCGTCCGCAAGCTCTCCGAAGGCAGAGGGCCGGATGGTGAGCGGACCATCGTCGACCTGATCGACGACGGCCAGGTCGACTTGATCATCAACACGCCGTTCGGAAACTCTGGCCAACGGCTTGACGGCTACGAGATCCGCACGGTCGCGGTCTCGCGGGGGATTCCGTGCCTGACGACAGTTCAGGCACTTGGCGCTGCGGTGCAGGGCATCGAGGCGCTCCGCGGGGGCGAGGTCGGTGTGGCACCGCTGCAGCGACACCATGCACTGATCGTCGCAGCGCGGCAGGAAGGTGAACTCTGATGCCGGTACAGGTGAAGGGCGAGGTGCTCTCCGTCAAGCCGATCGGCGACTACTACTCGATGACGGTGGTGGCGTCGGGGATCGCGGAGATCACCCGGCCGGGACAGTTCATCGCCGTCGCGGTCGGTGGTGATGACGGCGGAATGCTGCTGCGTCGCGCCTTCTCCATCTACTCCGTCCGGGAGACCGGCGTCTATGGCGGAACCGTCGAGTTCATCTTCTCGGTCACCGGCCGAGGTACGGCCTGGCTGTCGCGGCAGCGGCCCTACGACCCGATCGACGTCGTGGGGCCGCTCGGTCGTCCATTCGCTCTGCCGCGCGAGCCGGCGAACTGCGTCCTCGTCGGCGGTGGGTACGGATCGGCGCCGCTGTTCCTGCTCGCCGATGCGCTGCGAACTCGTGGGTGCCGGGTCGACGCGGTGCTCGGGGCGTCGACCGGCGACCGGCTCTTCGGCGCCCTCGACGCGAAGCGGATGGCGGCCAGCGTGGCGTTCACGACCGACGACGGTTCGTACGGCGAGAAGGGACGCGTCACCGATGTCCTTCCTGAGGTCATCGACCGCGTGCACGCCGATGTCGTCTATGCGTGCGGACCTATGGCGATGCTCGAAGGCGTACAGCGAGTGGCCGGTGCCGCGTATGGCGGCGCGGGCATCCCCGCACAGCTGGCCGTGGAGGAGTCGATGGCATGCGGTGTCGGCGTGTGCATGACCTGCGTGCTGCCGGTGATCGGCTCCGACGACAACACGCGGATGGTGCGCTCGTGCGTCGACGGTCCGGTGTTCGCCGGCGATCGGATCCGATGGGATGCGCTCGGGTCGATCCCGGACGACGCGATCGGCTCCGGAGTGGAGGTGCAGAAGAAATGATCGACAACTTCTTGCCCTCCCGCCGGCGGCGGACAGGGCGGCCGAAACTGAGGGTGGGGTGGGTGACGTGAGTGTCACGATCCGGCAGGACATCGGCAAGCCGCGTCATGTGTCCGTGGACATGACGACATCGCTCGGTCCGCTCGTCGTGAACGACCCCGTTTTCACGGCGTCCGGCTGCGCGGCCGCCGGTCAGGAGCTCGCCGCGTTCAACGACCTCACCGCGATCGGTGGGGTCGTGACGAAGTCGATCCAGCTCAGGCCCCGCGCGGGACGAGCGACGCCGCGGATGGCCGAGACCCCGAGCGGGATGCTCAACTCGATCGGCCTGCAAGGACCAGGCATCGACGTGTTCATCAAGCGCGACCTCGCGTGGCTCGAGGAGCACGAGGTGACGGCCGTCGTGTCGATCGCTGGATCGTCGGTCGACGACTACGCGAAGCTCGCCGGCAAGTTGCGCGGCAAGCCGCTGGGGATGATCGAGGTGAACATCTCCTGTCCCAATGTCGAGGACCGCGGCCAGGTGTTCGCGTGCGACCGGAACGCCGCAGCGGCCGTCGTCTCGGCGGTCCGCCGCGCCGCGCCATCCGGCGTACCGGTCTTCGCAAAGCTCTCACCGGATGTCACCAACATCGTTGACATCGCGAAAGCCTGCGTCGATGCCGGTGCCACCGGGCTCTCGCTCATCAACACCACCCTGGGCATGGTGATCGACACCACGACGATGCGGCCGATTCTCGCGGGCGTGACCGGCGGCCTGTCAGGTCCGGCGATCCGGCCGATGGCGCTGCGGTGCGTATGGCAGGTGCACGAAGCGCTGCCGGAGGTCCCGATCTTCGGGATCGGTGGGATCCGCACCGGGCTTGACGCGTTCCAGTTCATCCTGGCCGGTGCGAGCGCGGTGCAGGTCGGCACGGTGATCTTCAACGATCCGGGCGCGCCGAGCCGCATCTCCCGCGAGCTGCGTGAGGTCCTGGCGTCGCGCGGGTTGAACTCGCTCGAGCAGGCGATCGGGATGGGTCACAGAGAACCGGAGACGATCATCCCCGAGGATCCTGAGCCACCCGGCGCTGAGGATCTCGACATCGAGCTCGGCGTCGACGCGGATGAACCGGCACCGGTCGAGACCGTCTACATCGCGCCAGACGTCGACGAGGTCTTCGACATCGCGGCGGAAGACGCGTGAAAACTCAGCGGCGGAAGACGCGTGAAGAACTCAGCGGCGGAAGACGCGTGAAGAACTCAGCGGCGGAAGACGCGTGAATGGGTAGCGCACCGATCGCCGTTGCGCTCGACACCGGAGATCTCGCGAGCGCGGTGAAGTGGGCGGCTGCGGTCTCGCCGGTCGTGTCGACCGTCAAGATAGGTCTCGAGCTCTTCTGTGCCGAAGGCGCTGGTGCAGTCGAGAAGATCAGGGCGAGCACGGACCTCGACGTCTTCCTCGATCTCAAGCTCCATGACATCCCTGCGACGGTGGGCGGCGCCGCGCGATCGGTCGCCGCTCTCGCGCCGACCTATCTCACAGTGCATGCCTCGGGCGGTCCAGCGATGATCTCGGCGGCGGCGGCGGCGCTGCCCGACACCAAGATCACTGCCGTAACGGTCCTCACCTCGTTGTCGGAACCGGACCTCGATCGAATCGGGATCGTCGGACCGCCGGCGGTGGCCGTCGTACGGCTCGCGACGCTTGCCGTCGAGGCCGGCGCTCGCGCCCTGGTCTGCTCACCACAGGAGGTGGCCATGGTGCGGGCAGCGGTGGGGCCGACGATCACGTTGATCACGCCTGGCGTGCGACCGGCGGATGCGGCGCTCGACGATCAGGCGCGCGTCGCGACTCCGGGACAGGCGATGGCCGACGGCGCGGATCTGCTCGTCATCGGCCGCCCGATCACAGGGGCTCATGATCCGCATGTTGCGGCTGCGGCAATCGCGCAGTCGATCTTCGAAAGAACCGGTTGATTCGTCCCGAATAAGTTGCCTACGTCGGCGCGCCCTCGCTAGGTTCGCTGCTTCAGCCAAATCCCAAACCGAGGTGAGCGTTCGGTGGCTTTACCGCCGTTGACTCCGGACGAGCGTGCTGCGGCGCTGCAGAAGGCCGCTGCCGCCCGGAAGGCACGCGCCGCGCTGCGCGAACGCCTGAAGCACGGCGCCGCTTCACTCGACGACGTGTTCACGGCGGGGGAGTCCGACGAGGCGGTCGGAAAGATGCGAGTCAGTGCCGTTCTGGAGTCGATGCCCGGCGTCGGCAAGGTCCGTGCCCAGCGGATCATGGAGAAGATCGGCATCTCGACCAGCCGTCGGGTCCGCGGGCTCGGGACACATCAACGGTCTGCCCTTCAGCGCGAGTTCGCGGCGGGAACCCCAGCGCCCGATGCATGACGACTAATCGCCTGACGGTGCTCTCCGGACCGGCAGGTGTCGGGAAGAGCACGGTCGTCGCTTACCTGCGCGAGCACGAGCCGCGGATCTGGCACTCCGTCAGTGTGACCACGCGAGCGATGCGCCCCGGTGAGGTCGAGGGCGGCAGTTATCACTTCGTCGACCGCGACCAGTTCGAGGCGATGATCGCGGCCGGCGCATTCCTGGAATACGCGGAGTACGCCGGCAACCTGTACGGCACCCCGCGCCAGCCGGTGGAGGAGCACCTGGCCGCCGGCGACCTGGTGCTCCTCGAGATCGAAATCCAGGGCGCCCGGCAGGTGCGGCAGCTCATGCCGGACGCTCGCCTGGTCTTCCTCGCCCCTCCCACCTGGGAGGAGCTCGAACGGCGGCTACGGGGTCGAGGCACCGAGCCGCCCGACGTGATCGCTCGCCGGCTGGATCAGGCCCGGATCGAGCTGGCGGCAGAGGCGGAGTTCGATGCCGTCATCCTGTCCAGCTCGGTGGCGGAAGCGGCCCGCCAGCTGGTTGCGCTCATGGCGCCGTGACGTTTCTGAACACATCTTGCGCCGCTTCAGGGTGATTCCTGGCGCGATGTCCGATATCGAGGCGGATGGTGGTCGTGATGTGTTCAGAACCTTCGCCCGCCGTGCGCTGGTAGGATCGAAGGCTCCCGAATTCGTTCGTTCTCCGCCCCTGGAATGAGGCATGTGTGGCCGGCACCGCCGCTCGACCCGAAGGCATCACCAACCCGCCGATCGATGAGCTGCTCGGCAAGGTCGAAAGCAAGTACGCGCTGGTGATCTACGCCGCCAAGCGCGCACGGCAGATCAATGCCTACTACTCCCAGCTCGGCGAAGGTCTGCTGGAGTACGTCGGTCCGCTCGTCCCAGCACACGTGCAGGAGAAGCCGCTGTCGGTGGCGCTGCGCGAGGCCAACCAGGACCTGCTGACCTTCGAGCAGGTCGAGGTCTAGCACCTCGCCATGGCCGCCACCGGAACGCGGCCGCGCGTCGTGCTCGGCGTGTGCGGGGGGATTGCCGCATACAAGGCATGCGAGCTGCTGCGACGCTTCACGGAGTCCGGGCATGACGTCCGTGTCCTGCCGACCCAGTCGGCGCTGAAGTTCGTCGGCGAGACCACGTGGGCCGCGCTGTCGGGGAACCCGGTCGTCACAGATGTGTTCACCGACGCCCACGACGTTCCGCACGTCGCGATCGGACGGCAGGCGGACCTGGTCGTCGTGGCTCCGGCCACCGCCGACTTCCTTGCGCGCATGGTCATCGGCCGGTCCGATGACCTGCTGACCGCCACTCTCCTGACCGCGCGCTGTCCGGTCGTGATCGCGCCGGCGATGCACACCGAGATGTGGGAGCACGCAGCAACGCAGGCGAACGTCGCCACGCTTCGGGAGCGGGGGGTCATCGTGCTGACCCCAGCGATCGGGCGCTTGACCGGTGCTGACACCGGAATCGGCCGACTGCCCGAACCTGGCGAGATCTTCGCGGTCGCACAGACCGTGCTGGCTCGCGGCGGGGCGGCCACGCTCGACCTGGCCGGGCGGCACGTCGTCGTGTCGGCCGGCGGCACCCGTGAGCCGCTCGATCCCGTTCGGTTCCTCGGCAACCGGTCGAGCGGCCGGCAAGGTTTCGCACTCGCGCGGGCCGCACTCGCGCGCGGTGCCGAGGTGACGCTCGTCGCCGCCAACGCCGCGTTGCCTGACCCGGCGGGCGCCAAGGTCGTCCGGGTCGGCACCGCCGAAGAGATGCGTACCGCGGTCCTCGAAGTCGCCCCGAGCGCCGATGCGATCGTGATGGCCGCTGCGGTCGCGGACTTCCGCCCGATGACCCGCGCGGCCTCCAAGCTGAAGAAGGGCGACGCCGACCCGGCGCCGATCGCGTTGACCCGCAATGCCGACATCCTGGCTGAGATCTCCACGAACCGTGGCCGTGGCGGGCAGGTCATCGTCGGTTTCGCCGCGGAGACCGACGACGTGATCGCCAACGGCAGGAAGAAGCTCGCCGCGAAGGGCTGCGACCTGATGGTGATCAACGAGGTGGGCGAGCACCGCGCGTTCGACACCGAGGAGAACGCCGCCACCATCCTCGGCGCGGACGGCACCTCGGTAGTCGTACCCCAGGTCGCCAAGGAGTCGCTCGCCCACGCCATCTGGGACCTCGTCGTCGCGCGGCTCGCGCCCTGATGCATCTGCTCGGTCCGGAGCCGGTGCAAGCGGCACGGGTGCTGCCGCTCGACCTCGGCGAAGGGCTGGTTCTGCGAGCGACCACCACCGGCGACGCGCGCGACGCGTTTGCCGTCGTCGAGGCCGAGCGGGAGCGGCTGCGGGAGTGGTTGCCGTGGGTCGACGGCACGACCAGCCTCGCCGTCGAACGAGACTTCCTGGTCAGTGTCGAGCAGGTGAACGCGGCCGGCGTCGGGCTGCACGCGACGATCCGCCAAGACGGGGAGTTTTGCGGCTTCGCCGGGCTGCGGATCGATCTGATGCACCGCAGTGCGGAGATCGGCTACTGGCTGTCGGAGCGCGCCGTCGGTCGCGGCATCATGACCCGGTCGGTCGCCGCGCTCTTCGACGCGGGCTTCATCCGACTCGGGCTGCACCGGATGGAGCTGCTCGCAGCGGTTGGCAACACCCGCAGCCGCGCGATCGCCGAGCGGCTCGGGATGAGCTTCGAGGGGGTGCGGCGGGAGGCCGAAGAGCTTGCCTCCGGGTTCGTCGATCTCGCGATGTACGCCGTACTGGTCCAGGACTGGCCAGGGGCCGAGGCGGCAATCGCCCGCGTCGGATAAGCGGACCTGTTGGTCTCCGAAAGCCGGCGACTAGACTCGCCTGGTCTGCCGACGCAGGTCTGCGTACGGCCACCAGCAACAAGGAGAGCCTGTGTCGCGGCGTCTGTTCACCTCGGAGTCGGTGACCGAGGGTCATCCCGACAAGATCGCTGACCAGATCAGCGACGCCATCCTCGACGCGATGATCAAGGACGACCCGACGAGCCGGGTGGCGGTCGAGACGCTGATCACGACTGGGCAGGTGCACATCGCGGGCGAGGTCACGACGTCCACGTGGGTCGACGTGCCCGACCTCGTACGTCGCACGATCCTGGACATCGGGTATGACTCCTCGCGCAAGGGCTTCGACGGTGAGTCATGCGGCGTCAGTGTGTCGATCGGCAGCCAGTCGCCCGACATCGCGCAGGGGGTGGACGACGCCTACGAGCATCGCGTCGGAAAGGACACCCCCGACGTGCTGGACCGGCAGGGCGCCGGCGACCAGGGCTTGATGTTCGGGTACGCCTGCCACGACACCCCCGAGCTGATGCCCCTGCCGATCGCACTCGCGCACCGGCTGGCTCGCCGCCTGTCCGCGGTCCGCAAGAGCGGCACGGTCCCGTATCTGCGGCCCGACGGCAAGACGCAGGTCACCATCGAGTACGACGGACACAAGGCCGTCCGGCTGGACACCGTCGTCGTCTCGAGCCAGCACGCGGCAGACATCGACATCGAGACGCTGCTCGCCCCGGACGTCCGTGAGCACGTCGTCGAGCCCGAGCTGACCGACCTGGGCATCGACGTCTCCGACTACCGGTTGCTCGTGAACCCGACCGGACGCTTCGAGATCGGCGGCCCGATGGGTGACGCCGGCCTGACCGGTCGCAAGATCATCGTCGACACCTATGGCGGCATGGCCCGGCACGGCGGCGGCGCATTCAGCGGCAAGGACCCGTCCAAGGTGGACCGTTCTGCCGCCTACGCCATGCGCTGGGTGGCGAAGAACGTCGTCGCGGCCGGGCTGGCCGAGCGCTGCGAGGTGCAGGTGGCATATGCGATCGGAAAGGCTCGTCCGGTCGGCACGTTCGTCGACACGTTCGGCACCGGCGCGGTCGCCGACCAGCGGATCCAGGACGCCATCCTCGAGGTCTTCGACCTCCGTCCGGCGGCGATCATCCGCGACCTCGACCTGCTCCGCCCGATCTACTCGCAGACCGCTGCCTACGGGCATTTCGGCCGCCCGGAGATGGACTTCACGTGGGAGTCGACGACCCGGGTCGAGGCGTTGAAGGCGGCTGCGGGCGCGTAAGCAGCGGCCGGGGCGCGCGTTTCGTAGTACCGGCTGTGGGTGGCAGCGCGCCCGGCGTGGTTGGTGACTGCTAGACAGCAGACGTGGCGAGGGCGGTGCGGGCACGGCCGGCTCGCGAGCCTGCGGCCGAACGTCCGGTCGCCCGGCTCGCGATCGACGTCTCGCTGCCCCACCTCGACCGATCGTTCGACTATCTGGTCACCGAAGCCCAGTCCGAGGCGGCCGTGGCCGGAGTCAGATGTCGGGTCCGCTTCGCGGGACAGCTGGTCGACGCGATCGTCCTCGACCGCGTCGACGCGTCGGAACACGAGGGGCGGCTGTCTTTCGTCGAGCGCGTTCTCGGCTCCGAACCGGTCCTCACCCCGGAGATCGCCGCGCTCGCTCGCGAGGTCGCCGGCCGCTGGGCCGGGTCGTTGGCCGACGTCGTGCGGCTGGCGGTCCCGCCACGGCATGCCGCCGCCGAGAAACTGGTCCGTCGTCCGCCGCAAGATCCGCCGCCGCCACCCGACCTCGACGCCCTGGATCGGTACGACGGCGGTGCCGCCGTCCTGTCAGAGCTCGCGACGGGCACGCCCCGGCGGAGCTGGACGATGCTGCCAGGGCCGTGGCCGGACGAGCTCGCGACCGCGGTGCGCGCCGCAGCCGCCGCGGGCCGGGGCGTTGTGACGGTCGTGCCGGATGCTCGAGACGTCGCACGGCTTGACGCGGCATTCAACACGGCGCTCGGCCCCGGTCGCCACGTCGCACTCACAGCGGACCTTGGGCCGGCGGAGCGATACCGCCGGTTCCTGGCCGTGAGCCGTGGCGAAGTGCGCGTCGTCGTCGGTACCCGCGCGGCGATCTGGGCGCCGGTGCACGACCTCGGCCTCCTCGTCGTGTGGGACGACGGCGACGACCTTCTGGCCGAACCTCGAGCGCCGTACCCGAACGTCCGTGACATCGCGATCCTCCGTGCGCATCGCGCGAACGCCGGCCTGCTGCTCGCCGGCCACGCCATGACCGCGGAGGTCGCCCAGCTCGTCGAGTCGCAGTGGGCGGGGACGCTCGAGCCGTCGCAGGCGGCAAGGCGCCGTGACCTGCCGCAGGTGCGCGCGACCGGCGACGACGACGCCTTGGCCGACGACGCAGCCGCACGAGCCGCCCGGCTGCCGACCCTTGCGTGGCGGGCAGCGCGGGAGGGGCTCGAGGCCGGCCCGGTGTTGATCCAGGTACCACGCCGCGGGTACCAGCCCGGTCTGGCCTGCGCGGCCTGCCGCAACCCGGCGCACTGCCGACACTGTGGTGGGCCGCTGGCCCGGCCGGCCGCCGACCGCCCTCCGGTGTGCCGGTGGTGCGGCGTCGTCGCCACCGATTGGCGTTGTGCGACCTGTGGCAAACCCGATCTGCGGGCCGTGATCGTCGGCGTTCGGCGCACCGCGGAGGAGTTCGGCCGTGCGTTCGCGGGGGTCCCGGTCCGTACCTCCGGCGGGGGCGCCGTCCTCGATCAGGTCGACGACCGGCCGGCGCTCGTGCTGTCGACGCCCGGCGCCGAGCCCGTTGCCACCGGTGGCTACGCCGCGGCGGTCCTGCTCGACGGCTGGATGTTGTTGTCCCGCCCCGACCTCCGCGCCGGCGAGGAGGCATTGCGCCGCTGGCTGGCCGCGGCCGCGCTCGTGCGCGGTGGCGGCAAGGTCGTGGTGGTCGCCCCCGGCGAGCTGCGCCCGGTGCAGGCGCTGCTTCGATGGCAGCCGCGATGGCACGCGGAACGCGAGCTCGACGAGCGTCGTACTTTGCATCTGCCGCCAGCTGGTCGGATGGCTGCGCTCACCGGTTCGCGGCGCGCGGTCGATGACCTGATCGCTGCACTGGACCTGCCGCCCGGCGCGGAGGTGCTCGGTCCGGTTCCGGCGCTCGCACGGCCAGCCGGCGCCGAGGACGGCGAGGCGTCGGAGCGAATGCTGATCCGCGTACCGCGATCGCAGGGAGCCGAGCTGGCGATCGCCGTCAAGATCGCGCTGGCCGGACGCAGCGCCAGGAAGGCGCCGGGCGCCGTTCGGGTCGAGCTCGATCCGGCCGTGCTCGGCTAGGCGCACCTACGATGGACGGACGGGTTGGCGGCGAGCCGCCGGCCCGTTTGCTGACAGGTAAGGAGGTGCGACGTGACGGTTCAACAGATTCGGCTGTTCGGTGACCCGGTGCTGACGACGCCCGCCGAGCCGGTCACGACCTTCGACAAGGAGCTTCGAGTCCTCGTCAAGGATCTCGCCGAGACGATGCTCGACGCGCCAGGCGTTGGCCTCGCCGCGCCGCAGATCGGGGTCAGCCTCCGGGTCTTCACGTATGACGTCGGTGAGGAAGCCGGTCATCTCATCAACCCGGTGATCAGCGTGGTGGGCGAGGAAGATCAGGAGGACGACGAAGGCTGCCTGTCGTTTCCGGGGCTGGCCTTCCCGACCAAGCGTCACCTGCAGGTCATCGCAACCGGCATGAACATGCACGGCGAGCCGGTGACCGTCGAAGGCAGCGAGCTGCTCGCTCGGTGCATCCAGCACGAGACCGACCATCTCGACGGCATCCTGTTCATCGATCGGCTGGACCGCAAGCAGCGCAAGGCGGCGATGAAGGCGATCCGCGAAGCGGAGTGGTCGGGCCTGACCCCGCCCACGGTGAAAGCCTCCCCGCATGTCATGGGTGGCGTCGCGCGCTGATGCGCCTGGTCTTCGCAGGTACGCCGAGCGTCGCCCTTCCTTCGCTTGATGCGCTGCTCGCCAGCGCGCGGCACGAGGTGGTTGCCGTCGTCACCCGGCCGGACGCCCCGGCCGGCCGAGGCCGTCATCTCACGGCGAGTCCGGTCAAGGAACGTGCGTTAGCGGCCGGGCTCGAGGTGCTGACACCGCGGCGCCCCTCCGAGCCGGACTTCCTCGCGCGGCTGGCCGAGATCGACCCCGACTGCTGTCCCGTCGTTGCATACGGCGGGCTCGTGCCGCCGGCTGCCCTTGCGATCCCGACCGTGGGGTGGGTCAACCTGCACTTCTCGATCCTTCCGGCATGGCGGGGCGCGGCGCCGGTGCAGCATGCGATCCGAGCTGGTGACGAGATCACCGGTGCTTCGACGTTCCTGCTCGAGGAGGGACTGGACACCGGTCCGGTCTTCGGGGTGATGACCACCGTGATCGGTCCGAGCGACACGGCGGGGGACGTTCTCGGGCGACTCGCTGTCGACGGCGCCACGCTGCTCGTCGCTACCCTCGATGGCATCGAGGACGGAACCATCAGTCCGGTGCCGCAGCCGGCCGAGGGCGTCTCACTGGCACCGAAGGTGACCGCCGAGGACGCTCACGTCGACTGGTCGAGGTCGGCCATCGTGGTCGATCGGCTGGTGCGGTCGTGTACGCCGGTCCCCGGTGCATGGACCCGGCTGCGCGGCAAGCGCGTCGGACTCGGCCCCCTGCTCCCGCTTGCCGAGGACCTCGGCCTCGCCGCTGGTGAGATCAGCACTCGCAACGATGAGGTCGTGGTCGGTACCCGTACCGGCGCCGTACGGCTCGGTCAGGTGAAGCCCGAGGGCAAGCCCGCGATGCCGGCGGTCGACTGGGTCCGCGGGCAGCGGCTCGTGGCCGGCGAGCGATTCGAGTGACCACATCGCCGGACGGGTCGAAGGATCCGGCACGGCGTGCCGCCGCCGATGTGCTCCTCGCGGTCGACACAGAAGGCGCGTACGGCAACCTGTTGCTGCCCCGAGTGCTTCGCGAATGCGGACTGACCGGAACGGACGCGGCGTTCGCGACCGAGCTCTGTTACGGAGCTCTGCGCCGTAGCGGCGTGCTGGACGCGGTCATCGGCGACGGTGCCCGGCGGCCGGCGGAGACGCTGGATCCGCCCGTCCGCGCCGCCCTTCGACTCGGCGCCTATCAGCTGCTCCACACCCGCGTGCCGCCGCACGCCGCGGTCTCCGCGACCGTCGACGTCTCCCGCGAGATCGCCGGCCACAAGACCGCCGGCCTCGTCAACGCGGTACTACGCCGAGTCGGCGACCGCGACTGGGCGGGGTGGGTCGAGCGGCTGGCCCCAGCCGACGACCCGCTTGGCCGGCTCGCGTTCGACTGTGGTTATCCGGAATGGATCGCGGGCGCGCTGCTCGAGGCGCTGGACGGCGACCTCGCTGAGCTGGCGGCCTTGCTCCGTGAGGAACGACCGGTCACGCATCTCGTGGCTCGCCCTGGGTTGATCGCGCGAGATGAGCTGCTGGCCGAGTGCGGACCAGGTGCCAGTGCTGGGAGGTTCTCGCCGTACGCGGTCGAGCTGGCCGGGGGAGACCCGGCCGACCTGGCGTCCGTGCGCGACGGCCGAGCCGCGGTCCAGGACGAGGGCAGCCAACTCGTCGCGCTGGCACTCGCCGCCGCGGAGCTCGCCGGGCGGGACCAGAACTGGCTCGACACGTGTGCCGGACCAGGGGGAAAGGCAGCCCTGCTGGCCGGTCTGCGTCCAGCCGGAGCGCGGCTCGTCGCCGGCGAGCCGCAACCACACCGCGCTCGGCTCGTGGCGGGCGCCGTCGAGCGGTACGCCGATGTCCACGTCGTGATCGCCGACGGGACCGTTCCCCCGTGGCGGGGCGGCGGCTACGACCGGGTGCTCGTCGATGCGCCGTGCACCGGGCTGGGTGCACTGCGACGCCGGCCGGAGGCGCGGTGGCGACGCCAACCCGGCGATGTCGAGGAGCTGCACCTGCTGCAGTGCGCGCTGCTCGCCGGTGCCATCGACTCGCTGCGACCCGGCGGGGTGGTCGCATACGCGACCTGCTCGCCGCACCGGCGCGAGACCGTCGACGTCGTCGAGTCGGTGGTCGGCGGGCGGAGGGACTGCGAGGTGATGGACGGCAGCCGCGCGTTGCCGGGCCTACCGCAGCCGGGCCGGACGCCGTACATTCAGATGTGGCCGCAGCGACATGGGACGGATGCGATGTTTGTCGCTCTTGTCCGTCGGACGGATCACCCGAAGAGACTGATGACAGACAGTGAGAAGTCCTAAACTCTGGGTGCACGCGTTGAGACCCAACGCGGCGTTTGTGGCACCAGGGGCGGACCGATGCAGATAGCACCGAGCATCCTGTCCGCCGACTTTGCCCGGCTTTCCGAGGAGATCGCGGCTGTCGCCGACGATGCCGACTGGGTCCACGTCGACGTGATGGACAACCATTTCGTCCCGAACCTGACGCTGGGGCTGCCAGTCGTCGAGGCGCTGCTCAAGCACACATCGCTGCCGATGGACTGCCATCTGATGATCGACGATCCGGATCGGTGGGCGCCGGGGTACGCGGAGGCCGGCGCGAGAAGCGTGACCTTCCATGCCGAGGCGGCACGTGCACCGGTCCGGCTGGCCCGCGCCCTGCGCTCCGCCGGTGCCCGCGCCGGGCTCGGCCTGAAGCCCGCAACGCCAGTCGAGGCCTATGCGGACCTGCTGCCCGAGATCGACATGGTGCTGATCATGTCGGTCGAGCCTGGCTTCGGCGGCCAGTCGTTCCTGGACATCGTGCTGCCCAAGGTTCGTCGCGCGCGTGAGCTGGTGCGCGAGGGGGAGCACTCGGTGTGGATCCAGATGGACGGCGGGGTCGACGAGGAGACCATCCTGCGTTGTGCCGAGGCGGGAGCCGACGTCTTCGTGGCCGGTTCGTCGGTCTACAACACCGATGACCCCGCCGACGCGGTACGGCGGCTCCGGGCCCGGGCGACGGAGGCGGCGAACGGGTGCTGGTGGCGACCGACATGAGCACTGTCCTCGTCGTCGACGACGACCGCGACGTTGCGACCTTCATCGAGGCGAACCTGCGGATCGAGGGCTTCGACGTCCTCGTCGCCCACGATGGCGCCGAAGCGCTGGAGCTGATCAACTCCTCGTTGCCCGACCTCGCGTTGGTCGACGTGATGATGCCCAAGATCGACGGCATCGAGGTGGTGCGGCGGCTCCGGTCAACGGCCGCAACGGCGAGCCTTCCGGTGATCATGCTGACGGCGAAGAGCCTGCCGTCGGACAAGGTCGTCGGTCTCACGGCAGGCGCCGACGACTACATGGTCAAGCCGTTCGACACTCTCGAGCTCGTCGCGCGGGTTCGATCTACGTTGCGGCGCAACGCCGACATGCGCGCGGTCTCGCCGCTGACCGGTCTTCCGGGCAACCATCGGATCAACGAGGAGATCGAGTTCCGTACGGCGTCCGGGGCGAACTTTGCCGTGTGTCACGTCGACCTCGACAACTTCAAGGCGTTCAACGACCGATATGGCTGGCTGCGCGGCGACGACGTGATCGAGTTGCTTGCCTCCACCTTGAAGTTCGCGGGGGCTGAAGCCGGCACGCCGCCGCCGTTCATCGGCCATGTCGGCGGCGACGACTTCGTGGTCATCTGCACCCCCGAGCAGGTCGAGGCGTTCTGCAACAGCGCGGTCGAGCGCTTTGACGCCGGCGTCGTCGCGTTGCACGAGCAGGACGACGTCGACCGCGGATTTCTCTCGGTCGTGGATCGGCAAGGCCATGAGCGTCACTACCCGCTCACCTCGGTGTCGATCGGCGTCGCAACCACCGAACGGCGTCGCTACACCGATCACCGCGACGTGGTCGCCGTCGCGAGCGAGATGAAGACGGTCGCGAAGGCACGAGCGGGCTCAGCCGTCGCGATCGACCGTCGTACCGACGACTGACCCGTTTATCGACCAACCGTCTCGAATCGTTGGTTTCGGGGGCTTGAAAGCAACGATTCGAGACGGTTGGGCGACAAGTCGCGGGCGGGGGCGGAAGGTTGCCGGGTTCCGTGTGGCCTTGTAACGGAATTCGTCGTACCATGCTCGGGAACGCCCCGCGCGCTCCGGGATCGGTGTAATTCCGAACCGGCGGTGACGGGCCGGTCGCCCCGGCGCCCGGCCTGAAGTCCGCGACCCGGCCGAAGCCATCGGCCGGTGGACCTGGTGAGACTCCAGGACCGACGGTGAAAGTCCGGATGAGAGGCAGCGCGCGAGCGGAACGCGTGACGCGTCGGCCGGTCGGCCTGTCGTCGAGCGCGGCACCGTTCGCGTCTTTCTCTCTGCCATCTCGTGGCTCGCACGACCGGCGTTCCCGGCGAGCGAGGTGGTGACGACGATGGCGACAGATGCCGAACTGGCGGCGATGCGGCGCGCCATCGAGATCTCCTCGGCCGTGCGCGGAACCACGAATCCGAACCCGACGGTCGGAGCCGTCATCATCAGCCGCGCCGGTGCTGTGGTCGGCGAGGGCGTCACCCAGCCGATCGGCGGCAACCATGCCGAGATCGAGGCGCTGCGCGTCGCCGGCGATGCCGCGACCGACGCCACCCTCGTCGTGACCCTCGAGCCCTGCCGGCACTCCGGGCGAACCCGCCGGTGCACCGATGCGATCCTCGCGGCAGGCGTCTCGCGTGTCGTCTATGCGCTCGACGACCCCCACGACATCGCGGCTGGGGGAGCGGTCGACCTGGCGCGCGCGGGGGTCGACGTCGAGGCGGGGGTCCTCGCCACGGAGGCAGAGCTCGTGCTCGGGCCGTGGACCAGTGCCATGGCGCGTCGCCGACCGCACGTCACCTGGAAGTACGCCGCGACACTTGACGGCCGGGTCGCCGCCGCCGACGGGTCCAGCCGCTGGATCACCGGGCCGGCGGCCCGTCGGGACGTGCACCGCGAACGGTTCTACGCGGATGCCGTGATCGCCGGCATCGGCACCGTCCTCGCTGACGACCCGCAGCTGACCGTTCGGCACTGGGCAGCGAGCCGGCAGCCGTTGCGGGTGGTCATCGACAGCGACGCGCGGACCCCGGTGGAAGCGCAAGTGGTCGATCCGGCCGCTCCCACGCTGATTGTGGTGGCGGAGGACGCGCCGGCGGCACGGGTGGCCGCGCTTGGCGCCGCCGGTGCTGAGGTCGTCGGGGTCCCGCGCGCGGCCGGCGGCGTCGACCTCGCCGCCGCCCTGGCAACCCTGTGGGAGCGCGAGGTCGCCCTCGGATTCCTCGAAGGTGGCCCGACCCTGGCCGCCGCGTTCCTCCGGGCCGAGCTGATCGATCGCGTCGTCGGGTACCACGCGCCGGTGCTGCTCGGCGCCGGCGCCGCCGTGCTGGGTGACGTCGGGATAGCGACGCTTGACGACGCTGGCCGGTTCCGGTTCGACGACGTCACCCAGATTGGTGACGACCTGCGTGTCGTCGCCCGAATCACACCAGGGAGCCAGTGATGTTCACGGGGATCGTTGAGGACCTCGGCCGAGTCGTGTCGGTTGAGGAGCTCACCGACGCAGCACGCCTGACGTTCCAGGGCTCGCGGCTCGCCGACGTCCAGCCGGGTGACTCGGTCGCGGTCA
>Ga0213876_10001218_pt1 | contig 16240 bp, 12 predicted proteins | sample BarmaccomBMRX_R9_FD_160113 | JGI IMG/M metagenome (GOLD analysis project Ga0213876, IMG submission 160113) | Root-associated microbial communities from Barbacenia macrantha in rupestrian grasslands, the National Park of Serra do Cipo, Brazil - RX_R9 | ecosystem: Host-associated > Plants > Roots... | reverse complement strand
GGCGCTACTCGGAGGGGCTGCACCAAGCGTTTGTCGAGGCCGGGCTGTACCGCATGGTCCAGCCGCGTCGGTTCGGCGGCTACGAGTGCGACATCCCGACCTTCTGGAAGGCGATGGTGCACATCGCCGAGGGCGACCCGGGCACCGGCTGGTGTCTGACGCTCGGCTCGCACCATGCCTGGCTGCTCGGCTCGCACTGGCCGGAGCGCGCCCAGCGCGAGCTGTTCGGACCCAACGGCGACTTCCGCGGGCCGCACCGGCCGATCCCGGGCGGCACGGCCGAGCCGGTCGAGGGCGGCTATCTCGTCTCGGGCACCTGGGACTACTGCTCGGGCGCGCCGTACGCCACCCACTTCATCGGCAACGCCCTGCTGCCGCCGCCGGAGTCGGGCCCGCCGCCGCTGCCGATCGTGGTCGTCATCCCCCGCGCCCAGTTCCGGGTGCTCGACGACTGGGGCGGCGGCGCCCAACTGGGCATGCAGTCGAGCGGCTCGCAGAGCGTCAGCGTGGAGCGCGTGTTCGTGCCCGAGCACCTGGTGCTCGTCGGCGACTGGACCGGCGCCAGCAGCGAGAGCTCGCCGGGCGCGGCGCTGCACGGGAACCCGATGTACCTGGGCAAAGTGTGGGGCATCTACCACGGCGGACTCGTGGTGGCCGTGGTCGGCGCGGCCAAGGCGGCGCTCAGTGAGTTCGAGCAGATCATCACCACCCGCAAGACGCTGTTTCCGCCGCAGGTCGTGCGCGTCGAGCACTACGACTACCAGCGCGCCTGGGGCCTGGCGCGCGGGCTCATCGACTCGGCCGAGGCGCTGCTGTACCACACCGGCGAGCGCTACATGGAGCTGTGCTGGCGCTGGGCCGAGCAGGGCCAGCCGTTTACGCTGGACGACGACAACCGGCTGTTCGGCATGCTCCAGCAGGCCGGTCGAATGGCGAGTGAGGCGGTCGAGCTGCTGTTTTCGAGCGGCGGGTCGAGCGCGGCCAAGCGCGGGCAGCGCCTGCAGCGGTACTTCCGAGACGTGGCCATGTACCGCGGGCACGTGGCGGCCCAGTCTGTGAACTTCGCCTCGGGCTTCGCCAAGAGCCACTTCGGCCTGGCCGAGCCGCCGCGGCTGTAGGCGCCGAGCGGGCCTCCTCACGCCCGTGTGCGGCTAGTAGTTGACGTGCCAAGTCGAGTGTATCGACAATGACAGCGATGAGCTGTGTGCGTGAGGGCTGCCGTGCCCGCTCTTGAGACCGGGGCGCTGGTCCTGATCGCCATCACCCTGCTGGCGGCCACCGTCACTGGCGGCTTGGGCTACGGCTTCTCGTCGCTGACGGTCCCCGTCGCGGTCCTGTTCTACGCCAGCCGCGTGCTCAACCCGGCCCTGGTGCTGGTCGAACTGGCCGTCAACGCCTACGCCGTGTTCCTCAATCGGCGCAGCCTGGGGCGCGTCTGGCGACGGACGCTGCCGATCATCATTGGCCTGCTGCCCGGCGTGCTCGTGGGCAGCGCCGTGCTCTCAGCGGTCAACCCGGGCGGCGTGAAGCTGATCACCTACGTCGTGCTGCTGCCGCTGATCCTGATCCAGGCGGCCGGGCTGCGGCGGCCGATTCGCGCCGAGCAGGCGGTCGGCCTGCCGCTGGGGGCCGGCATCGGCGTGCTGTACGCGTTGACCACGATCTCGGGGCCGCCGCTGGCCCTGCTGCTCAACAACCAGGGCGTCGTGCGCGAGGAGTTCCGGGCGTCCTTGGCGCTGGTCAGGATCGCCGAGTCGCTGTTCACCGCCGTCGCCTACGCCGTGCTCGGACTGTACAGCCTGCAGACGGGCTCGCTGCTCGTGCTGGTGGCGCCCAGCGTGCTGGTCGGCGTGCCGCTCGGCGCGCTGCTCATCCAGCGCCTGGCGGCCGAGATGTTCCGCCGGCTGTGCATGAGCTTCGATGCCTGGGTGGTCGGCTTCGGCTGCTCGCGCACGCTGATCGACCTGGGCCTGCTGGGCGACCCGGCCGGCTACGGTGTGCTGGGCCTGGCCGGCCTGATCGACGTGGTGTTGCTGGTGCGGTTCTTCGAGCAGCGGCGCCGCGGCGTCGTGGGTTTCGGCGCCCTGCCTAGCGCTGGCCACTAGGCAGGGCGAAGCGGAGCGCCTCGTCGGCCAGGGCCTGCCAATCAGCGGCCGGATCGACCGCCAGCCACTCACGCATGGGGCGGCCTTTGCCGGCCTCGAACGACCGTCCCTGGCCAGCGGCGATCAGGGCCGCCACACGGGCGGCGGGCAGCTTGACCACGAACTGGCCGGTGGCATCGAGCATGGCGAAGATCTTGCCGCCCGTGCGCAGGGCGCCGCCGCCGAAGCCGCGGCCGGCGCCGAGCTCGACGTGCGGGCGGGCGGTGAAGGCGGCGACGAGGTCGGCATAGCGCTGCTCGGCCGCGGCGGCGGGTGTCGTTGTTGTTGAGGTCATAGGTGACCGAATGGTCACATATGCTCGGTGGGGGCGTCAAGCTCGCCGCCCGGCCGCCGCTGCCGCAGCCGAGCCAGCTCCGCCCAGTGCCCAGCGTCCAGCAGCTCCGGCCGTCGCGCCGCCGTCCGCTCCAGCGCCTGCCAGCGGCGCCAGGCCGCCACCTGGGCGTGGTGCCCGCTCAGCAGCACCTCCGGCACCCGCAGGCCCCCGTACTCGACCGGCCGCGTGTACTGCGGGTACTCCAGCAGGCCATCGTGGGCGTGCGACTCGTCGCGCCAGGCCTCGCTGCTGCTGAGCACACCGGGCAGCAGCCGCATGACCGCGTCGAGGACGACCATCGCCGCCAGCTCGCCGCCGGTCAGCACGAAGTCGCCGATGCTGACCTCCTCGGCGCCGCTCACCTGGCGCACCCGTTCGTCGATGCCTTCGTAGCGGCCGCACACTAGCACCAGGTGCTGCTCGGCGGCGAGCTCGGCGGCCACCGCCTGGCGGAACAGGCGACCGGTAGGCGCCAGCAGGATGACCCGCGAGTCCGGGCGGCGCACCGATGCGATGGCCGCGAGCAGCGGTCCGGGCTGCATGACCATGCCCGGGCCGCCGCCGTACGGGTAGTCGTCGACGGTCCGGTGGCGGTCGGTGGCGAAGCGGCGCACGTCGGTGGCCCGCAGCAGCAGGCGCCCGGCGGCGAGCGCCCGGCCGGTGATGCTCTCGCCCAACGGGCCGGGGAACAGCTGCGGGAAGAGGGTCAGGACGTCGACCTCGAGCGGGGCGGTCGTGTGGGACGGGCCGGCGGCGTCGCTCACCCGCCGAGTCGCTCCAGCTCGTCGTCGTCGATGCCGAAGTGGTGGGCCACCTCGTGGATGACCGTCTTGCGCACCTCGCGGCGCAGCGCCGCCGGCCCGCCACGCGGGCCGACCTCCTCGACGATCGGCCGCCAGTAGAGGGTGATGCGGTCGGGCGCGACCAGGTGGTACCCGCCGGCCCGCTGCAGGCGGTTGACGCCCTCGTACAGGCCGAGCAGGTCCTCGCCCGAGCGGGGCCAGTCCTCGACCACGACGGCGACGTTGTCGAGCTGGGCCCGGACGACGGGTGGCAGGTCGTCGAGGGCCGCAGCGACCAGGGCCTCGAAGGCCCGCCGCGAGGTGCGCGGCAGGCTTCTCGCGCGGGCGGCGCGGTAGCGGGCCAGGCGCTCGGCGCGAGTACTCACCGGCCAACCGGGAAGTAGGCCAGCACCATGCTCAGCACGATCACCAGGCCGACGATCACGTAGACCCACTGCAGCTTGGTCATCGCCCGGATCATAGCGCGCCGATGGTCGAGCCACGTCGGAACGGACGACGCGCCCGCTGTCGCCCGCTTGCGCCCTGTGGGCAGCCAGCGGTCGCTACACTGCGTGGATGTTGCGAGAAGGGGGATGCTTGTGACACCTATGACGCCCGACTCTTTGACCCAAACGGCGAGGGAGGGCCTGCAGGCCGCGGCCGGCGAGTTGGTCGTTGGCCAGGCGGCGATCGAGCTCGATCGGATCCTGCCAGCGCTTGTCGGCGCTCTGCTCGAGCTTCCGGCGCCACCACCCGGCGTTACTGATGCACCACTTGCAGAGGGGGACAACTACCGGAGTATCACCATGCGGCCCGGCGGAGTTGGTGGGGCGGTCGATCAGCGACCGAGCAATCTGCTCGTGAAGTGGAAGGAAGGACTTGACTCATACGCCCAGGCGATCGTTGGACTGCCCGCCGTCGTAGCGCTGCCACCCTGGCTCGGCGCGATCGCCCTGCTGGGGCTCGCCAGCCGGCTGTGGATGCGCTCGCAGGTGCCCATCTCGGAGCGCCAGGCGAGCATCGTGTACGCCCTCTACGATCGGGGCAAGATGCACGAGCTCGACGCGGTCCCCACCGAACGCCTGGTGGGTCTGGTGAATGCGATAACGGCCCCGTATCATCGGCAGCCGATCACGCGTGAGGAGCTGCTGGCTGACCTCCGCGCGCTCCGCAGCTTGCGGGCGGTCCGCGCGACGCCGACCGACGACGATCGCGACGGGGCCTGGTGGCTGGAGGACCGCGTCAACGTGACTCTGGACTAGTGTCCTGTTGCTTGTGAACTGGGGGCCGAGCTGAATCCAGCGCGGGGCTCGGAGTGGGGCCGCCGGCGGGTCAGGTCGCGCGCGTCAAGCGCTGGCGCAGGTGCGGGCGTTCGGCCAGCACGTACTTGACGAGATCGGAGTAGCGATCAGTTCTCTGGAACTCCTCGATGAGGTCGATCAGCAGGGAGGCCAGGCTGGTGCTGGGCAGATTGGCGAGGCGGACTCCGAGCCGGAAGCATAAGACTTTGAGGTCCTGGGGTCCAAAGCTGTCCAGCATCGCGTCGTACAGGTCGCGAGGGGCGACCTCGAGCGTCTCGGCTGGGGCGGTCTCAGGCAGGAGCCGCCCACCGCTGACGTCGGTGCTGCGCAGGTAGACGACCGGCTTGTGCCATTCGCCGGCGCCGAAGATGAGCTGCCGACCGTAGTCGACCGCACCGATCAGGGGTGCGCCGGCCAGAAAGCGCTCGTAGAAGCCGTGGAAGAAGGTCTTGGCCGAGGAGTTCGTGATGCGGCCGGACATCCCCAGGACCGCTGGAATCCCAGTGCTGACGAGTCGGGCAGCGACACTGCTCAAGACACTCAGGCCCTGTGCATCAGCGCCATGGCACGCATCGATCACCGCCAGGCTGACCTGTGTGCTGGCACTGCCAAGCGCCATCGCCAGCATGCGCGCGCTGACGAACTCGGGTGATCCATCAGGGGCCTCGAAAAAGACGCCGCCCTCGCCGTCCATCACATCGCCGTGGCCCTCGAAGTCGAAGATCTGTGGGCGTTGTGCTCCGGTCGCTAGGCGGCTCAACAGCCCATGGAACGTGGCCGGCTGCAAGAGCTCCGCGCTCACCCCGGGCGCGCCGCCAAGTGGCGGTAGCAGCGCGCCGGAATGCAGCGCCGGTATGCCGGCCGGGCTCGGCGCGGCCACAAGCATATGGAGTGGCCGCCGAAACGTCCGCTGGACGACCGGCGCGTCGGAGGCGAGATGGCGCGAAAGCGCCACGCCCGATAGGAGCAGTTCATCGCCGTCGTTGAGGAGCTCCCACGGCTGCTGGGCGAGGCCAACGGCGGTCGGATCGAACTCGAGCTGGAGCGCCACCAGGACCCCGCGTTGCTTGGCCGCCAGGCGCACTGCTTTGAAGCCAACGCCGACATCACCCTTGAACAGCCCTCGGTACAGGCGCTGACCCCACGCAGCCGGGCGCTCCGGGACGGATTCGGGCTCGTCGATGACGACGGGCGCGGTCGCCGCGCCCGCCATGCTCGAGGCACGCGCCTGCAGCCGCCCGGCCACGGAGAACAGCTCGATCTTGAAGGGCAGGATCTCTAGCTCGCTGGGCAGCACGGCTGGTGTTCAGTCCCCATCCTCGGGTGGATGTGCCGCGGCCAGGTACAGCAGCGCCAGATTGTGCTGCAGGCAGCGCCGATCCAGCATGCGGTCCTGGGCCAGGAGATCGGTGGCCAGATCGATGGCTTCTTCGCGGTCGCCCAACAGGGCGAGGATGACGACGGCGTCTTCGACCAGTTGATGGGCGATGGCGCTCGTGTCGACCACCAGGGCGAGGACACCACTGAGGTACTCGCGTGTTTGCAGCATGGCCGAGCGGCCGCTGCGGATGCCCAACAGGTGACGTCGCCGCTCCAGCTCCTCTGAGAACTCCCGCAGCCGCTGCTGGTTGCTGATCCGATACAGGAACGCATCGTGCACGACGCGGGCGTCGGGCGTGGCAATCAGCTGGAGCTTGCGCGACTGTTCCGTCTCGGCGCCGGGTAACGCCTGCATCACCTGGCTCTCGGTCCAGGCTGGTGTGATGCCCAGGTGTTGGAGGTGCTGGTCGCAGTAGGGGGACCGGGTGGTCCACCAGGCAGGCGCTGGACCGACCACCACCGGCGCGTCCCGCGTCTGCCATAGCACGGCCTGCAGCCGATCCGCGCGCGCAATGAGCGCCTGCAAGCGCTCATCGGTGCTAGCCAACCGCTCCTCGGCTGACTCGATCACATGGCCAGCCGACCAGTCCTCGACGTTGGGCGTCTCGAGCTGGGGCATGACTGGCCAGGCGAGCGGCCCGGGTTGTTCGCCCTGGTTCCGAGACTTCGAGCGGGGCTGCCAGAGGTCCAGCGTCAGTGGCGCCTCGGGTCGTTTGAGGAGGTCGGTCGACCTGCGCCGGAACTCATCCAGGACGTCGCGCAAGACGCCCGGCACGACCGCATAGTGGCGGTCGCTGCGGGCCACGTCACTCAGGAGTCGCTCATCCATCACCGGCAGACGGTTCGCAGTCTCTGTCTCCAGGGCGCGCTTGACAGCGCTGCTGAAGCTCGTCAAGGGGAGGGCGACGGCGGCGTTGCGAGCATTCGTCACCGCCTCATGCACCACCTGATCCAGGACAAAGCGGACCGGGGTGATCGAGGCGCTTCGATCGCTGAGCACATCGCCGAGCCAGAATGGATCGGCCGTGATGAGCTCGCGGTGGGCGAGCGAGTAGGCCACGATGTGGGTGTCCGGGTCGCGCGCCGCGTCGCGCACGGCGCCGATCAAGCCGTCGCGCGCCTCGAGCTGGCCAGCCGGCGTCGCGTCGAACTGCCAGACCGTCAGCCAACGCACGCCCTCCTGGCCGCGTCCTGAAACCAGGATCGAAGGTTGGCGAGCCAGCGTCCGGTCGGGGCTCGGGTTGAACAGGAACATCTCGCGCGCGGGCGAGCCCCATGGCCACAGCCGCGCATCAACCCAGTCGAACAGGCCACGCTCGCCAGACAGGGCGATGCTCAGCTGTTTGCGCAACTCCCGTGCGTGTCGATCGGCGCTGCGCTGGGCGCGCGACCCGGTGGCGGTGAGCAGTCGCTGCGCGAGGCGGGGCCAGTGTTCGGCGATCATGCTGGGCATCGATCCACGTCCGGACGCGATCTCGACCGGATGGCGGGCATCCAGGCGCGTGAGCTTCAGTTCGGCCAGCCGAGCGAACGCCGCATGCGCGTCGAGATCACGTGGTGTGGACACAGCATCAGGACCGTCTGACACCAGGCCCCAGAGGGTTGCCAGCAGGTTTGTCTCGCCCAGGAACTGCCGCAGATGTGGCCCCCCAGGCGGGTCGTGGAGTCCGTCCAGTGCTCCACCAGACAGGTCCGGCGGTGGTGTGAGCTGGTCGCCGCTGGCGGGCGCCGCGAGCAACGACGCAGCGAGCTGCTGCAGACCATGTCGCAGCAGCGCACGGTCGCGTGGCTCCAGACCGCTCCGCTCGGCGAATGGCAGCAGCAGGTCATCGAACCAGCGGATCCACCGCCGCGCCTCCCGCGCGCCGGGCTCGTCCTCAGCCCACAGCGCGCCTTCACGGTCGGTGCAGAGGGCGAGCCACATGAGCGCGACGGACCACGCACGCTGTGGGTCGCGGCGTGGGAGCTGCAGGTGGCGGGTAGGTCGGCGCCTACCCACTCTGAATCTCCGGTGCTACATCGAGGCTGGCGCTCACCCGCTCACGGAGGGCCTGGAGGCGGTGTTCGAGGTCACCGAGAAAGGCCGACGCCTGCGTCTGTTCGCCAGCCTCGATGAGGCTGAACACGTAGGCGGAAAGCACATCCAGGTCGGGTTGCGCTGGCGGCCGCGGGTTGGCCAGAGCGACCGGCGGCGCGCTGGGGCTAGGTGGGGCCAGCGTGGCTGCGACGGCTGCCGCGGCACCGTCGGTGTCCCGATCGGGCTGGCGCGCGAGCCGGTCGGCCTGGATCGCTGCGCCCTGCGCGATGACCTGCATGGGAGCCATGACGAGGCGCTCGCCGAACAGCTGCGCCAGGCTGCTCTGGATGGGGCCAAGGTGGGCGCTGCCGCCGACGAGGAGCACCTGATCGATATCCTCCCGTCTGGCATCGGCATCGTCCAGCGAGCGCTGCACGGCGGCCATGGTGGGTTCGATGAGCAGAGAGATGATCTTTTCCAGGCCCGCGCTCTCGAAGGTCATGCGCACAGCGGTCGCGCCCGTCAGATGAGCGGGAAGCTCCATCGTCGCCTGGTGGTCCAGCGTGAGCCGCTCCTTCACGTCGGAGGCCAGCAACGCCAGATCGAACCATTGGCGCGTGTAGGCACGGATCGGCAGCACCACTCTGCGTTGTTGGAGCGCCTCCAGGGTAGCATGCATGACCTGCAGGTCGAAGTCACGGCCAGATGGGTTACGAGCACCCTCGTGGGTGAGCTCGCGCAGGCGCTGGCGCGCGGAGCGGACGAGCGCGACCTCGAAGCCGATGTAGCCCATGCTGAACACGAGCAGGGTCTTGCTCTGCCCCTCGAAGCCGTGCAGGAAGCCCAGGCTGGCGGCCGTGGTATCGTTGATCAGGTCGACGTAACCGAAGCCCGCCGTTTGCGCGAGCTCCCGCAACAAGGAGCGGCGACGCGTGGAATACTGGGCTGGGACGGCGATCGTGACGCTGTTCACGACCTCACCGGCGAAGGCCTCGACACCCATCTTGAGGCTCCGCAGCGTTTCGATGGCGACCTCTTCGGGCAAGCGGTTTTCACCGTTCCACGGGAAGCGGCGGCCGGTGCCAATCTCGTACTTGAGGCTGGAGAAGGTGAACCCGAACGGCAGGCTGTGTGGATCTTGCTCGATGAACAGTGGGCTCCACCATATCGGATCGGCCATTCCGGGCACGGAGATGACCTCGCCATCGAGGACGTACGCGGCACGGTACCCGCGGCTGCCAAAGTCCAAGCCCATTGCGAGCGACATGGGTGCCCTGTTCACCTCGTTGTCGTGGCGCAGCGCGTCACGCTAGAGACGACCCTCGCGCAGCAGGCCGTCGAACTCACGATCGCTCAATTCAGACTGTCGCAGGCGGTCCTGGAAGATGCGCATGACGACCATCTGCAACGCCATCGAGATCTCCTCGACGCGGCGACGATCGCCGGTCCGGTAGGCGTCACGCAGCTCGCGCGAGGCGCGCGACAGACGCTCAGCGCTTTCACTGGGCGCGCCGTCCATCGCCCGCTCGGCCAGGAACAGCTGGGTGGCGACGCCGGAGCCCAGGAGCGACATGCGCAGCGCCTGGTCGACCTGCTTGCCGACGGTGCGATTGCCCTCCGCGTACGCTTGCCGGCCGCGGCGGATGTCGGCTTGAACCTTGGCGATGCTGCCCCGTTCGAGATACTCGGAGTACGTCTCCAGAAAGTGCTCGGCAGTGTCGGTCGTCGCTTCCAGGTCCTCGCGCCACTCCTCCTCATCCTCCGTATCCACCACGGGGCGGTCACGGGTGAGCGTCGTGTCATAGTGCAGGTCCGTCGCGCCGTGAACGCGGATGTCGACTTTGAGGACGCGGTCCTTGTCATAATTGAAGCGCACCGTGACCGGCGAGTTCGGTGGAACCTCGCTCGGCAGGCGGTACTCGATGATGCCCTGGAGGTCGTTCAGCTTGGCGATCCCGTCTTCGCCCTCGTAGACCGGCACGCGGATCATGTTCTCGGAGGTCGAGTAGAAGGTCCGCTCCATCGCGCGCGGCAGTGGATAGGGGGTGCCCTTGGGGATGATGACGGCGAACGTGCCCGCACGCCCGTCCTGGCTGACGGCACCAATGCCGAGGCTGCGCGGCGTCACTTCGCCCAGTCGGATCTCGCCGACGTGCGGCGCGCTGGTCAACGGCGCTGCGCAGTGGCTGCACGTCGCGGCGTCGTCCGGATTGGTCGTCAGGCAGCTGGGACACTCGACGCCGCTCAGTCGGACGGCCAGGATTGCCGCGCCGAGTGCGACGGACTGCATCGGGTCGATATAGCTGCGCACCTTCTGCTCACCGAACAGGTTGACGATCGCTGCACGCACTAGCGGTACGGACGTCGAACCGCCCACAAGCAGCACCGCGGTAATGTCGTCCTGGGTGAGGTGTTGATCCAACAGCATCTGGCGCACGAGCGCCGTCGCTCGATCGACCAGTGGCTGGATCGCCTGCTCGAACTCGGCGCGGGTGTACACCAGGTCGACGTCGACGAGCCCCCCACCGGGCAGGCGCGCGGCGGCCGGAATGATGATGTCGATCTCGTCCTGACCACTGAGGCCGATCTTGGTGCGTTCGGCGTGCTGCTTGGCCAGCATCAGGAACCGCTTGTCCTGGGACGGGTCGAAGTCGTGCTCGGCACGCACCCACTCGATGATGCGGTTCACGATGGGGTAGTCGAAGTCGTCACCCCCCAGCCAGTTATCGCCGCTGATGGCCAGGATCTCGAACCGCTGGCTGACCGTCTGGATGATGGACAGGTCGAAGGTTCCGCCGCCCAGGTCGTACACCAGCACACGGTGCTGCTCGTCGACCCGGTCGATGCCAAAGGCGACCGCGGCAGCAGTTGGCTCGTCGACGATCTTCTTGACGATCAAGCCGGCCTGATCGCCCGCGTCCCGCGTGGCGGCCCGTTGGGCCTCCGAGAAGTACGCCGGCACCGTGATGACCGCGTGCGTCACATCACCACCGAGTGCCTTCTCGGCATCGTCCACGACGCTCTTCAGGATCATCGCCGAGATCTGCACTGGCGTGTACTTCACGTCGTTGAGGACGACCCGCACGCCGCGGTCGTCCGGGTCGTCGGACGGCTCGACCGCGAACGGGTAGCGACCGCGCACCTCGGCCACTTTGGGATCGTCGACCTGGCGCCCCATCAGCCGCTTGATCGAGAAGATGGTGTGCTGCGGTGCGTTGGTGGCGTTGTTCACCGCTGCGCGGCCGACCAGGATGACCCCTGAGCCGCTGTTGGCCCGTGGCTGACGGAAGCTGACGACCGATGGTGTCAGCGGCTCGTTCATGCGGGTGGGCAGCACCCGCGGTTGACGTTCATCGATCGCGGCCGCCGAGTTCGTCGTTCCGAGGTCGATCCCGATCGCAATCCCCATGCTCGAAGTTACCTCCCCTGGTTGCTGTTCGCCGCGATCGCGACGTGCGCCGTGCGGAGCAAACGACCCCGCCACACTCCTCCGCGTCGGATCACGTCCACCACTGTGCCCGGCTCTACTCCAGCGCTCGGGCGCTGCTCCACGGCCTCGGCCTGCTGCGGATCGAACGCCTCCCCGGCCGGGTCGATCAGCGCCACGCCTGCCTCGGTCAGTGCGCGGACGAGCTGACGCCGGACCGCGTCGAGGCCGGTGCTCGGCTCGGACGCGCCAACCAGCCGGTCGAGTGAGTCCAGCACCTCGAACAGGCTGCGCAGCAGCGCACTGAGCTCATCGAGGTGCGCCTGCTCGCGCAGCGCCTGCTCGTGTGCGAACTCGGTCGCTCGCATCAGGCCGAGCCAGGTGTCGCCGCCGCTCATGGCGTGTCCTCGGCAAGGCTGCCGGGGCTCACCGGGTCCGCCAGCATGAAGAAGTCGATGACGAGTCGGCTCGCGGGATTGCGCAGGGTGTCCCAGGCACGCCGCGCCATGGGCGTCATCGCGCCACTGGCCATCAGGGTGAAGCTCGCCTGGCGTATGGACCGCATCGACGACTCGGGCCCGATGCCCACACTGGCCAGCACGTCGTAGGGGAAGCCGCCCTCCCAAACCGTGCGTGGATCCTTCCTCATGCCAGACTCAGCTCCTGCTGGAGCCCGGCTGCGCGGTCCAGAGCGAAGCGCATCGCCTGGCGGATGTGCGCGTCGCCCAACGGCAGCAGGTCGCAGATCAGACGCACGTCATCACTCTCGGTCAATGCGAGCCTCCCCCAGCTGAGTGTGCTGTTGATAGCTACCATCTGGCGCAACTTCTGCGTCCGGTAGGCGCCGGCATGCAGCGCGCCCAACTCGGTGACCAGGCGGAACCAATCACCCCAGACGTGGCCCACCACGCGCAGCGAGTCCTTCTGCAAGCGCAGCGTCGACTCGTTCTCCGCGCTCCAGGTCCACCCCTCGGCGTCGCACGCCGAGCGCACGTCGCGCAGCAGGCGCTCGTCCTCGGCGTGCGCCATGTGCGCCAGCGCCAGGAGGGTGTTCTCGCTGCGGAGATGTTCGAGCAACTGACCACCATTGCCGAGCAGTGTGGAGCGGAAGTCAGCGAGCCTGGCGGCCGAGCGGATCAATGAGTCGAGGCTCTCGGCCGGCATACCATTCAGTGGTGTCCAGCACAGCAGGAACAGATCGGCCAGGCCGGCGGAACCGAGCCCATAGAACATAACTTGCTCGGTCGCGCGCAACAGGTTATCCATCGCGAGCTCGGGGTCGACGCTGCTGGGCGCCGGCGGGAGCGGGCAGGAGATGCGGATCCCGTCGCCCTCGATCCGCACGCGCAGGCGGGCTGAGCCCACGGATCTCGAGTTGAACGGCAGCACGAATGCATCGTCCCGCGCCATGGGCTCGTACTTGAGGTCGGCGAGCTCGAACAGGTGCCGCACGGTGGGTGCCAGCCGCAGATAGTCCGACCGCAGCCGGAGTTTCTCGTCGGCCGCGAAGCGCGGCTGCCAGTGCTCGAGCAGCTGCTGGTGCGCGGCCAGATCGCCCTGAGCGAGCAGTCGCTGCGCGTATCGGACGAGGACCTGCACCAACTCCACCTGGATGTCGGCATCGTCCGGCAGGGCCTCCCAGGCCGCCGCGACCGCCTGGAGCTCGGCCTCCACATCGCCAGCGCTGCGCTTGTCGCGGACCTGGCGCAGGAGGGTCGCGGCATCCGCGGCAGGCGGCTTCGTGTCCGCCCCGCCGGCCGACGGGCCACGGTCGAGGACTTTGTCGAGCACGATATCGACATCCTTGAGTGCCGTCTCGAAATCGTCCTGAATGATGGCCCGCTCCACCACGATCATCTGGACGGTCTTCTGGAACTCCACATGGTCCGGATACATGCGCAGACCCTCGTCGACCAGTGCCTGGGCGCGGTCGAGCAGGGCGAGCGCCTGGTCCGCCTCATCGGCACTCATGCGACGGGCGGTGTAGACCAGCTCACAGGCGTAGATATCGCGAACCCTGCGCGAGTGAGGCAGGAGGTCGAAGGCGCGCTCGATGTCCGCCAGGGCCGCGGGGTGATCACGGGCCAGGCTGCGGCGGATCGCCCGTGCCAAGAGGACCTCGCCCAGGACCGCCCGCGTTTCCTCTTCGGTGCCGGCCACGCTCATGCTGGCTTCGAGGACAGCCACCGCGAAGTCGAGGCGATCGACTTCGGGATGTTCGATGAGCGCCCCAGCCCGTGCTCGCGCCATCTCGCGCACCGTGCCTGCGATCTGCTCCTCACCGCCCCACCGCCGCGCCAACTCGATGGCAACCTTCCAATCGACAGCCACCGCCCGTAGCGCCTCCCCGCCGGGCTGCCGCGCCGCCAGGCGCTCCTCGGCCATGGCCAGGCGCGCCTGGGCGTGGAGGTGCCAGACGTCTTCCTGGGCGAGCTCAGTGCCGTAGGCGAGCTCGCTGTAGACGGTCTCCTGGTCAATGGCCTCGCCCTGGCGAAGTGCGGCCAGTGCGGCGGCCGGATCGGCGGGTGACTCCTCGAGCAAGCTCGCCGGCAGACGTAGCGGCGAGTAGTACCAGCGCAGGCGGCGCACCGCCTCTTCGGCCGTCCCATCGCGCGCGGCGGCCGCAGAGGCGGCCGGCTCCATCGTGAGACGTGCTACCGCCCGGGCCAGCGCGTCCGAGAGGCTCAGCCGCTCAACAACCAATGGCCCGACGCTGATCTTTCCGAACTTGGGCACCCAGAGCCCGCCCAGCGTCTGGAGTAGACGGATGGCAGCCAACTCCGCGCGGAACTCGACGTTCAACCGTCCGCCGCTGGTGGGCGCGGCGTCCGGGAGCGTCTGAGAGCCCAGCCGACTGGCGGCTGCCCGGCGGCGGATCTCCTGCTCGAGTCGACTCCGCAGCGCGTCCACGTCGGGCGGCCGGATGCTCAGCCCGTAGGTCTCGGCGCGCGCGCGCGCCCACTGGTGCCAGTACGCCTCGTTTGTCAGCGCCATCGCCCAGTAGCCCAGCGATTCGCGCCACAGGGCCAGCACACCTTCGAGCGGGGCGTCATCGGGCGCGTGGTCTGCCTCGGCCATCAGCAAGAGCCCGAGCTGGTGCGCCAGGCTCGCATTTGTTGGCGCTTGACGGAGGCGACTGCGGAGCAGCTCCGCGGCCTCGGCCCGCTCTCCCCAGAGGACGAGGAGCGACGGCGCTTCGTCCGGAAAGTGGCGCGCCACCGACCGGGCCGTTGGCATGCGGCCGCGCTGGGCGGCCTCATCCTCTAACCAGTCCACCAGCGGCGCTGGGTCGGGCACGGCTACCAGGAATGCGTCGACGACCAGGCGTCGATCGGTGTCGCGTAGCACGTCCCAGGCCGTCCGCTGCTGGGGGGTCATCGGGCCGCGCTGCAGCTCGAACGAGGCGCGGTTGATCTCCGCCATTGACGAGGCCGGCGTGACGCGTAAACCGGCCGCCCGGAGGACGTCGTACGGCCACCCGTCGGGCCAGTTGAAGCACGGGTCGATGAGCAAGCCACCCGTCAGCGCCTGCACGGTCGACACCAAGCGCCTGGTGTGCGCCAGCAGCGTGGGCACATCGGCCAGACCGGTCTCGCGCGCAGACAGCCACTCGAGGCACTCCAGCGCAGTGGACCACTGTCGGTTGGCCAGCGCCGCGTGGGCGCGGGCGTAGGATGCGAGGACCTCGGCATTGGCGAAGCCAGGCAAGAGGCGCTGCACCTGCGTGTAGACGCTGGCCGCGGTCTCCCAGTCCTGGTTGGCCAAGTCTTGGGCGGCGCTGTGGGCCAACGCCTGCGCCGCCTGTAGTGCCTCGAGCCGGGCCGCGGCGTCCTTGTAGGCCGGGCAAGCGGCAACCAACTGCTGCAAGGAGGCCAAGCTGTCTTCCCGTCGGCCCGACTGCCAGGCGCGATCGATCTCGCTGAAGGTGGCCTCCCACTCCTCCAGTTCGGCGCTGCGTGCTGCCGCGTCGCGGTAGCCAGGGTGCGTCCGGGCGAGCTTCCCGAACTGCGCGCGGGCCGCCTCCCAGTTGCGCGCAGCGTACTCCGCCTGGGCACGTTCATACAGGGCTGACGGCTCGTGCACCTTCGCGACCAGCGCAGCCACGGTCGGCGTCTCGGTCACCACGCGCGGCAGGCGTGCCAGGGCCGACGATCCCGCACTCCATTGTCCCTGGTCCAGCAGGCGCTCGACGTGCTCGGCCACCGCGGCCTCGACGTGGCGCAGCAGGGCGGCGCTGAGCGCCTGGTCCTCGACCGCCGTGATCGCCACGAGGGCGTGCTCGACCCCGGCCAGCGCGTCGCTCCCGGCTGCCGCGGGCCCGGGCTGCGCGACGCCTACGCCGGCGACGTCGAGACCTTGCAGTAGCAGCGGCACGTCCTTGTAGGTGGGGCGGCCGGCGGCAACGCGCTTCAAGGCCGCGGTGGCGGCGTTCCAAGCGTCGTCGAGCAGCGCCCGATAGCCCGCCTGGTAGTCCGCCTCCCACGCCCGCAACTGGCTGACACGCACACCGGCCATTGGAAAGGCCGGCCACTCGGCAACCAGGGCGGCGAACAGGTCCCGAGCCGTGTCCCACTCGCCCCGCCGTTCGGCCTCCTCCGCGCGTTCAAAGCGCGCGCGCGGGTGCTTGGCGGTGAGCTGCGCAAGGCACGGGTCCCGGGCGCAGCCGTCGGTCGCGACGATCCGCTGCAGCAGCTTCCAGCTCGCCTCCCACTGCTGCTCCGCGAGCTGAGACTGGATCAACGCCGTCAGCGGCTCGCAGAGACGCAGCCGGTCTGGTCGGTCGCAGGCCAGGGACAGCAACTGCGTCGCGCTGTCATCACCCTGTTTGAGCAGATCGAGCAGGTAGAGGCGCACC
>Ga0213876_10001217_pt1 | contig 16242 bp, 13 predicted proteins | sample BarmaccomBMRX_R9_FD_160113 | JGI IMG/M metagenome (GOLD analysis project Ga0213876, IMG submission 160113) | Root-associated microbial communities from Barbacenia macrantha in rupestrian grasslands, the National Park of Serra do Cipo, Brazil - RX_R9 | ecosystem: Host-associated > Plants > Roots... | reverse complement strand
GGCCGCCGCCAGATTGGGTTCGGCGATGCGGGGACGGCAGGCACGGCCGCCGGCCAGCAAGCCTTGCCGCAGCACTTCACCGGCGAGCGCCGCCGAGGCATTTTCCGGCTCGGTGTTCAGCGCCGCCAGCAGATAGGGATGCACCAGCCGGCGCCACAACATCCCTTGCGGCCTGACCACCCTGCCGATGGTGGCGCTTTTCTTCGCCCATAGCAGGGGCGCGAAAGCCGCATAGTCCTTCGCTGCCGTGCCCGGCACGCGGGTGGCGGCCCGCAGCATCCAGAACGGGAGCAGCCCGTCATTCAGCGCCACTTTCCAGCGCAACCCCTCGCCCAGATCCACGAAATCCACGGTGGCGTGATCGGGGCCTTTCAAGGCGGACGCGGCGCCGATGCGTTCCAGATAGGCATAGACGGCATGATTGCCCGACAGCACCAGATGATTGCCATTATCAATCACCTGGCCCATCGTGGCGTCGAAGTAAGAGCGGCAGCGCCCGCCCGCTTGCGGCCCCGCCTCGAACAATTCGACTTGCGCGCCTTTCCGGGCCAGCGCCGTCGCCGCCGCCAGGCCTGCCACACCGCCGCCGATGATGTAGGCCTTAGCCAAGGCTGACCCGCGCCAATAAAATCAGCAGCCGCCACTTGCCAAGGCTGACGCGGCGGCGGGGCGGGGCAAAACCCGCCTTCTCGCTTTCCCACAATATCTCGGAATAGACCGCCCCCATCAGGCCGGGCGTGCCGAGGCGCCCCTTGGGCTTTTTCGCCAGAATGGCTTTGGCCGCGTCGTAATGGCGATGGGCCAGCACCGCCAGTTTGCGGCAGACCGTATCAATCTCGGGCCGCGCCACCACTGCCTTGGGGTCCAGCGAAGCGCAGCATTTCATCTCTTCCAGATATTCACGGGGCAGATAGAGCCGGCCGATATCGGCATCCTCGTCAATGTCGCGCAGGATGTTGGTCAATTGCAAAGCCCGGCCCAGATGATGCGCCAGTTCAAAGCCGGGGCCTTCCTCCATGCCGAAAACCTTGATGGAAAGCCGGCCCACCGCGCTGGCGACGCGGTCGCAGTAAAGATCAAGCGTGGTGAGGCTGGGCGCGACAATATCCTCGGCCACGTCCATCGCCATGCCGTCCAGCACGGCATTGAAATCGTCCTGGCGCAGGCCATAACGCGCCACGACGGCACTGAGAAACTGGGCCTGCCCGGCGGGCGCACCGCGATAAAGCGCGGCGATGTCATCACGCCAGGCTTCCAGCTTGCGGCGGCGATCCTCGCGGGTGCCGATACCGTCGTCGGCGATGTCGTCCACCTTGCGGCAAAAGGCATAGATGGCGAACATGGCGTCGCGTTCGGCCTCGGGCATCAAGCGCATGGCCAGATAGAAAGAACTGCCGCTGGCCTTCTTCTTCACCGCCGCCGCCTGGGGCGCGTCCAGGGTGGTGCTCATGGCCGGCGCATCCGGCCAAGGACGAAAGCCGGCAGGCGGCCCAGAAACAGACGCGCCACATCGAATTTGGAATGGTGAACCTTGTCGGACAAGGGATCGCGGCGCATCAGTCTGGCATTGAGGTTTTCGGCGAGGGTTTGGATGAGATCAACTTCCAAGGCAAGCCGGGTGTTGCGGATGGCGCGGGCGAAGGGCCTGGATTTGGCCAGCAATTGTCCGTTTTGTGCCGCCAGGTCCCGGATCACCGCTTTCAGTGCAGGGCTGGCCTGCGGCGCGCCCAGGGCTTCGACGCCTTCTGCCGCCGCCGCCAGCAGCGGCAGGGGAATATAGACACGGTTCAGCGCGCGGTAATCCTTGCCGCAATCCTGGAGGTGATTGATCATCTGCAACGCGGCGCAGAGCGCGTCATTGAACGGCCACAGGTCTTGGCTTTCGCCGTGCACATCCAGCACAAAGCGTCCTACCGGCATGGCGGAATAGCGGCAATAATCCATCACCTCGTCCCAATCGGCATAGCGCAGCCTGGTGACATCGCGGCGAAAGGCTTCCAGCAGATCCAGCGCATGCTGAATGGAGAGGCCACGCTCGACGCAAATCGCGCGCAACCGCATGCCTTCCGGCGACGCCTGGCTTTCTCCCGCCAGCGTCGCCCGCATCTCTTCCAGCAAGCGCAGCTTTTCCTCGGGCGCCGCCGTGGCATGATCGGCAATGTCGTCGGCAAAACGCACAAACCGGTAGAAGGCCATCACCGGGGCGCGATAACGCGGCGCGATCAGCACCGAGGCGACGGGAAAATTCTCGTCCCGGTGGCCCTTGCCCGATTGCAACGCCTCGCCGCTCATCCTTCGCTCCGCGCCCCGGCCTGCGCCCGGCCCTTCCACATCCCGCCCCGGCCGCACCAATAGGCCCAGGCCGAATCCAGGGTGAAGAGAGCATAGAAGGCGGCAATGATGGGCAGGGCGAAGCCCCAAAGCGGCGACAGCCGGTAGAAGCGCAAAATCGGCTGCAGCGCAATCACCATCAAGAGACAGGCCAGCCAGCCCGCCATCTGCGACGGCCCCCAGGCAAACAGCGCCGTGGCCGGCGGCGCCAGATAGACCAGCACCAGACCAAGCAGCGTTCCCAGCAATTTCAGCACCGAATAATCCAGTTCGGCAAAGGCCGAGCGCGCCACCATGCGGCGGATTTCGCTAAGGCTCTCGTAAGCCCGGAGCGATACCGCCCCCGTGGAAAGTCCCAGCCATACCGGCCCCTGCCGCTTCATCCGTTCGGCCAGCGAGACATCATCAATGATGTTGTGGCGGATGGCGCCGATCCCGCCTACCGCAGTCAGGGCATCCTGCCGCGCCAGCATGCAGCCGCCGGCCGCCGCGGCGGTCTTGCGGCGCGGATCGTTCACGGCGCCGAACGGATAGAGCATGGCAAAAAAGAAGACGAAGGCGGGAATGAGAAAATGCTCCACCATGGTCCGGGCCGAGAGCTTGGCCATCTGCGAGGTCAGCACCAGGCCGCCCGCCTCTGCCCTTCCCGCCAGACGCGCCAGATTGTCGGGCGCGTGGGCAATGTCGGCGTCGGTGAACCAGATATAGTCGGGCGCATGGGCCTTGGCCGCTTCCACGCCTTGATGCATGGCCCACAACTTGCCGGTCCAGCCGGGCGGGCGGGGCGCGCCTGCCAGCACGGTAACCCGCGCTGATCCCAGCGCCCGCGCCGCGATGGCGGTGCCGTCATCGCTCTGGTCGTCCACCAGAATGACATGAAAATCGCCCTTGTAGTTCTGCGCGATCAGGCTGCCCAGCGAGCGGGCGATGACATCGGCTTCGTCGCGCGCCGGCACCACCGCCACCACCGACGGCCAGTGCGGCGCGCTGGGCCGCTCCGTGCCCTCGCGCTCGCGAAACAGCCAGAACAGCTCGCGGCCGAAAATCAGATAAAGCCACACGCCCAGCGGCAGGAAGCCGAAGACGATGCCGGCGACATTGTGCAGCGGCCATTGCAGCAGCGCCGTCATCTAGAGATACCCGTTGGCGCCAAACCAGGCGACGGCATCTTCCAGCGCCCGCCCATAGGGCCGCGCCGTGTAACCCAGTTCGCGCCTGGCCTTTTCCGACGAGAAAAACATGTGATAGCGCGACATGCGCAGCGCATCGGCGGTCAGCATGGGTTCCCTGCCGGTAACACGGGCAAAGGCTTCCGCGCCATAGGCCAGGGGAAACAGCGGCCCGCGCGGCAGCTTGATTTTCGGCGGTCTGCGCCCGGCCAGGGCGGCGATCTCGCCCAGCATGGTTTGAAGCGTCACGTCCTGACCGCCCAGAATATAATTCTCGCCGATCCTGCCTCGCTCCAGCGCCAGGAAATGGCCTTCGGCCACATCCTCCACATGCACCAGATTAAGGCCGGTATCCACAAAGGCCGGCAGCTTGCCCTTGGCGGTTTCGGTGATGATGCGGCCGGTGGGCGTCGGCTTGATGTCACGGGGACCGATGGGGGTGGACGGCGCCACGATGACGCAAGGCAGCCCCTCTTCCGTCACGCGGCGCTCCACTTCACGCTCCGCCAGGAGCTTGGAGCGCTTATAGGCGCCGATCACGCTGTGGGGGGTATGGCGCGAAGTCTCGTCCACCGCCTCGCCGCGGCCGGGCTTCAAGGCCGCGACCGAAGAGGTATAGACAATGCGCTCCACCCCGGCTCTCTTCGCCGCGGCCATCACCGCCTGCGCTCCTTGAAGATTGTTGCGGGCGATTTCTTCAGGGTCGCGGGCCCACAGCCGGTAATCGGCGGCGACATGAAAAAGATAGCGCACGCCGTCCAGGGCCCCCGTCATGGAGGCTTCATCGCGCATGTCGCCGGTGACGGGCTCCACCTCCAGGCCCGCGATATTGCGCCGGTCGGCGGTGGGGCGCAGCAGCACCCGGGTGCGAAAACCCCGTTTGAGGGCGGCACGCGCCACCGCGGCCCCGACAAAGCCGGAAGCGCCGGTCACCAGCACGATGTCAGTCATGTTGCTGTTCCCCGGCCGCTCGCCCAAGCTCGCGGCGCTCGTCGCTTTCGCGGGTCCGTGAGCCGCGAACTTGCGAGCCGTCCGGTGGACGGCTCGCCGCGGCGAACACCCGCTCATGCGCTGCGCGCATCGCTCCTCGCCCCTCAATGGCCTGCCAATAGAGCAGCGCCGGCACGCCCAGCACGATTTCGCGGGCCCGCTTCAGCAGCGACACCGCCACGCCCATTTCCTCCGGCAGCCCGAACAGCCGTGCCAGCAGCGCATAACTCCATTCCTGTACGCCGATGGCGGCCGGCACCGGGGCGGCAATGCTGCGCAAGGTGGAGAGCAAGGCTTCCAGCGCCACGGCATTCAACAGGCTGATGCGCCCGCCCACCAGAGCAAAGGCGATATAGGTGCCGACGCCCCCGCCCACCCAGGCCAGAAGATGCCACACAGCCGACAAGGCCAGCCGCGTCTTGCTGTCATAAAGCGCCTCCATGCCTTGCCGGAACGAGCCGCCGCCCTGCAATTGCGGGAAGAAGCGCCGCGCCATGCGTTCGGCAAAGGCAGCGCCGCGGCGCTGCAGGAAAATCAGCAGCGCAATCGCCGGCCCCGCCAGCAGCAGCACCGCGATCATGCCGCGGGCAAGCGCATCGCCGCCTGCGATATGGCCGAATTGGGTGATGCCCCAGCCCAGGCCGAAAGCCAGGAATGCCACCTGCGCCATGGCTTCGGTGGTGGCGTCAGCGGCGACGGACGCGGCGGCATAGCCGCTGTTCATGCCTTTGAGCACCATCAGCCGCGCCGCGGCGACCATGCCGCCCACCGGCGAAAAAGGCGAGATCTCGGCAATCGAATCCCGCACCAGGCGGGCGACATAGAAATCGCGCAACGGCCGGCGATGCTCCGGCGGCATCAGGAAATACCAGGCCAGCGCCAGCGCAATGAACACCACCAGGGCGTAGAGGCAGAGCAGCGCAAGGCCGCCAAAGCCGGCGCGGGCGATGGCCGCGAATACCGCGCCAAAACCCACCGCCCAGACCAGCCAGACGGCCGCGACCAGGCCGGCCGCCAAGGCGATGGCGACGCCCCACTTCATCTAGGCGGGCAACGGCTTGGCGCGGAAACTCCAGAACCGCATCGCCGACAGCGCTGTTTCCGCCAGTTGCGGCAGAAAGCTGGGGCGCAGCAATTCCTTGTCAAAGACGTCCATGCGGCGGCGGTTTTCGGAATAGCAGTCTTCCAGGAAGCGGCGGAAGGTAAAGCCGTCCAGGAACACGCTGGCCTGGGTGGCGGTGAATTCCTTGCCGTCATTCATCTCCTTGCCGCGCCTGGCGGTGCCCACCATGCGGCCCAGCGCGCGCATGTAGTAGCGGAAATCGGTGAAAGGCAGCAGCAGGCGCGCCAAGAACCCCTTCTGCGCCTGGTTATAGGCCATCCAGTTGACGAAGAAGACGATATGGCGGGTTTCCTCATACATCAGGGTCTCGAAGATGGCGAACATCTCCTTCGGCAGGAACTGGTTGGCCATGGCGATCTTGAAAACACCAAAACCCAGAAAGGAATCCATGCATTCGCCAAAACCAAAATCCTTGAAGCGGGTTTCGACATTGTCGGAAACGTCTTCCAGCGGCCGCTCGGCGGCATCAATGCCGTATTTGTTGATCATCACCCGGATCATCTTGGCATGGCGGGCTTCCTCAAAGCCTTGCAGCGCCACCGCCTCCTTCATCACCGGGTCCTCAATGGTCTTGACGAATTCGGCCACGATCGCTCCGGCCCGGCGCTCGGTGTAGAAGACTTCTTCCCAGAACGGCACCGCGCGCAGGCGGCTCAGCGCCTCCGGATCAAGCTCCGGCCAGGGCAGCGTGTCGGGATCGAACTCGGTATAGGTCTGCATGAAATGGCGGCAGAAAGTGTCGCGGTGTTCGGGTGAACCGATTTTCATTTCAGGCCGCCTTGTGCTTGGGGCCAATAAACTTCAAGGCCAGACGGGCCAGGAAGGGCACAAAGCGGGGGCGCTTCAGCCGGTCGTCGAAGGGCTTCAGCCGCCGGTCATTCTCCGCAAGGCAGATGGCGATCAATTCGCCCACATTGATGTCGGCGCCCAACTGTTCGGCGCCGCTGACGGTGAAATTATTGTCCTGCTGACCATGGGACACGTCACCGGCAATGCCGATGCGCTCCCACACCAGAAAGACCCACACCGCCAGCACTTTCAGTTCGAACCAGGGACGGCGCCAGAAAGGCATGTTGCGCCGATGCCAGGCTACCCAATTGACGAAGAAGAGAATGTGACGGGCTTCCTCATTCACCACCGGATCGAAAGTCTGGATCAGTTCGGGGGGGAAATAGCCGGTGTCGGCCGCCGCCTTGAACAGGCCAAAAGCAAAGAAGGAATCGATGCATTCGGAATAGCCGGTGACCAGGAAAGCCCATTCCGGGTCTTTCGGCACCGGATAATGGGGCTCGGGCGCCAGCTTGATGCCATAGGCTTCCACCAGATTGGCCAGGACATGACGGTGGCGCCGCTCTTCAAAGCCGTTGAGTTGCACCGCCTTGTTCAGCAGCGGATCAGAAATTTTCTCCGCATAGGTGCAGACATTCAGGCCGGCGCGGTTTTCGGTCTGCACCGCGATGTCCCAGATCGGCAGCGAGGTGATGCGCTTTTCCGCTTCCTCGCCCAGCCGCGGCCAATCCAGCACCTTGGGTCGGTAGGGATCATGGGTATCCAGCAGCGTCTTGCAGAACAGCCGCTTATGTTCCTCGCTGCCAAAGCGGATGGGGCCGTCCGCCGGCCAGCTCCCGGTGTCCAGCGTCAATTCGGGCGGAATGACAAAAGCATGCGAACTCATGGGGAGCCTTTTATCGGAAAGTCGCAAAAACCGCCAAGGCGGATGTCCTGTCCTTGCGTTGCCGCAATGACAGCGGGATTCAGCAAGGCCGCGCGTTCATCGCCATAAGCATAGCCGGGGGCCGAGCCGGGATAAGGCCCTGTGGCGGGATGCAGATAGATTTCGGTGAGGCCGGCAGGGAGATTTTCCACAATCCCTTTGAGGCGCGGCGCGGTCATGGCGCCCGACCAGGCCAGACCAAAGACCTGGTCCGGCGCGGCGATGCCGGCGCGGGCAAAGCGCCGGCGCAACTTTTCCCCGAACGACCGGGTGATCATGGCCACGGCCCAGGCTTTGCGCGGTTCTATTTGCGCCAATACGCCTTGCGGTTCCAGCGGCACCCGCGCCCCTTTCACGCCATGGCGGACGGCATATTTCACCATCAGGGCGGCGATGGTGGGATGCAGATGAAAATGCTTATGGGCATTGACGTGGTCAAAGTGGAGGCCGGTGGCGCGGAAGGCATCGAACTGTGCCGCGATTTCCGCTTCCACCTGTTTTTGCACGGATGGGCGAAAGAACATCGCCGCGCCGGCGCGTGCCATGTCATTGCGGAATTCGCCTTTGCCATCCACCAGGTCCGGAATCTGCGACGGCGGCAACACGGGCTTGCCGTCCACCAGCACCAGATGCAGCCCCACCCGCAAGGATGGCGTCGCTCTGGCCCGCGCCACCGCATCGGCCGCGGCCGGCGCACCCACCATCAAACTGGCGGCGGTCAGGACGCCATGGGCGTGCGTTTCCAGCACCGCGTCATTGACCTGACGCGCCGCGCCGAAATCATCGGCGGTGATGATGAGGTTTTTCACCGAAGTCGGCCCTCGCCCTTCGACAGGCTCAGGGTGAGGGCCAAATAAAAGTCCTCATCCTGAGCTTGTCGAAGGATGGATGGCAGGCACCATGGCCGGCCGGTATAGCTCACGAAACAATCATGTCCTCGCGCTTGCGCAGGAACTGGAAGAACTCCACCCCCTCGCGCAGGCGCCGCACCAGCATCTGGCGCGACATCAGCATTTCCTTGACGATCTCGGCGATCTTGGAGGGGCGGAAGTAGAATTTCTTGTAGAACTCCTCCACCGACTCGAAGATTTCGGTATGGCCGAGATGCGGATAGTTCAGCGGCGCGATCTGGGTGCCGTCATCGGTCAGCAGGTCCACATCCGACGCAAACCAGCCATTTTCCTTGGCCTGTTTGTACAGGAAGGTGCCGGGATAGGGCGCCGCCAGCGACACCTGGATGGTGTGCGGGTTCACTTCCTTGGCAAAGGCCAGCGTTTCCTGGATGGTCTCGCGGGTCTCGCCCGGCAGGCCCAGAATGAAGGTGCCGTGCACGACAATGCCAAGCTCATGGCAATCCTTGGCAAAGCGCTTGGCGACATTGACCAGTAGGCCCTTCTTGATGTTGTGCAAAATCTGCTGGTTGCCGGACTCATAGCCCACCAGCAGCAGACGCAGGCCATTGGCCTTCATCACTTCCAGCGTCTTGCGCGGCACATTGGCCTTGGCGTTGCACGACCAGGTCACGCCCAAGGGGCCCAGGGCCCTGGCCAGTTCCTCCACCCGGTCGTGATTGTCGGTGAGGGTGTCGTCGTCAAAGAAGATTTCCTTCACTTCGGGGAAATTCTCCTTCACATACTGCACGTCGCGCACCACCCGTTCGATGGACATGAAGCGGTATTTGTGGCCGCCGATGGTCTGGGGCCACAGACAGAAAGTGCAGCGCGACTTGCAGCCGCGGCCGGTGTACCAGCTCATATAGGGGTGCAAGAGGTAGCCGCCGAAATACTGCTTGACGTCAAGCTGCTTGTAGAGCGGCAGCACCGACGGCAGTTCGTCCATGTTGACCAAGATTTCGCGCTCGGGGTTCGAGATGATCTCGCCCGCCGCGTTGCGCCAGGTCAGGCCCTTGATGGTGGCCCAGTCGGCGCCGTTCGCCAGTTCCTGGATGGTAAAGTCGTATTCATTACGGGCGACGAAATCCAGCGCCGGACACGCCTTCATGCTTTCCACCGGCTCGACCGCCACCTTGGCGCCGATAAAGCCGATCTTGGCGGTGGGATTGATGTCGCGCACCATCTGGGCGGTACGGATGTCGGACTTGAAAGACGGCGTCGAGGTATGGATGACGATCAGCTCATGCGCCTTCACATCCGCTTCAATGTCCTTGAAGGACAGATTGTGCGGCGGGGCATCAATCAGGCGCGAGCCCGGCACCATGGCGGCAGCCTGGGCCAGCCAGGTGGGAAACCAGAAACTCTTCACTTCTCGTTTCATCTGATAGCGGGCGCCGGCGCCGCCGTCATAGCCGTCAAAGGACGGCGCCTGCAGGAAAAGCGATTTCATCGGCATGGGAAAACCCTTGAGGTCAGATTTTGGGGTCAGATTTGTGACATGGCGCCGGCCGGATCAATTCCGAACCGGGCACCGCGCCAATGCACCGTCTCGCCGAACAGCGAATTGACGAAGACGGCGAAGCTGAGAAGATCGCGCAGCGGCATTAGCCAGGCCGGGCCAGCATTGGTCCCGAAAGCGCGGTCAATGCTTTGCTTGAGCAGCAACCGGGCAGCCAAGGCCACAGCCAGAACCAAAAGCGCAACCGGCGCGAAATCCAGCAGCGCCGCGCTCATCAACGCGAAGGCGAAGGTAAAGGTGACAATGCTGCCGGCATTACCGGCGGGGTCGAGGCTGTGGATGGTGCGGCGCCAGCGCTGCTCATGGCGGAACAGGGCACCGAAGCTGGGCTCGGCCGCGGTATGGGCAACACCCAGCGCCGGCATCGCCAGGGTATAGCCGGCTTCGCGCGCAGCGCGGCCGATATGATAATCGTCGGCCAGGCAATCGGCGAAGGCGGCGAAGCCGCCGATCTCGTCCAGGGTTTTGCGGGCCAAGGCGATAGTGGAGCCGAAGCAGGGCGCCGCCAGCCCCAGCGAGGTGCCGACCACGACATTGGGCAGAAAATCATAAGAACTGCCCATCGCCGCCAGCTTGGACCATAGGCCATCGGCTCCGGCCGCCGCTTCGCCGGTATAAAGACAGGTGACGACGCCGACGCCTGGGCGGCTCAAGGCTTCACAAACATGAGTCAGCCAATGTGGTTTCACCGCGATGTCGCTGTCGGCCAGCACCAGAATGTCGTGCCGGGCGGCCGCCTGCATGTTGATCAGATTTGAGATTTTGCCATTGGCGCCATGGCTGGCCCCATCCGCCACCAGCGTCATGTCCAACGCGGGATATTTTGCCTTCAGCGCCTTGACCACCGCCGTAGCCGGATCGGCATCATCATGCACCCCGAAAACAATCTGCAGCGGCGCGGCATAGTCCTGTCGGCAAAAACTCTCCAGATTCTCGAACAGCCCCGGTTCATCGCCATGCAAGGGCTTGAGGATGGTCACCGGCCCCCGGGCATGGGCGGGCACGCTTTGCCCCGCCATGAAGCGGCGCACCAGCACAGCAGCAAACAGGGCATAGGCCGACCCTAGCAGGGAAAACCCCGCCAAACCCCAGCCGACAATGATGAAAAGCTGCGCCATGTCCTCGCCCGGCCGCCACGCCCGCGACCTTATTATTAGTTCGCCTCCGCAGCGCAAGGCTTTTGCTGTTACCGATTGCGACAGGTGATTCGGTCAAGCTCTTGATTTTCTTGGCTTTGGAACCCCGAAGGCTGAGACAGACCTGCCACTCCACCCCCAAGATGGGGGCAAAGCCGGCGCCATGCTAGGACAGACCATGGTGATCTTTAATCCCAGCGCCCTTCTTTCCCAGGCCGCGCAAGCCTTGAGCCAGGGCAATCTCGCCGGGGCGGAAACAGCGGCAGATGCCTTGCTCGCCGCCGGCGGCCCCGGCAAAGGCGACGCCCTCCATATCCTGGGGTTGGTCCGCATCGGACAAAACCGGCTGGACGACGCCGCCCGTCTGCTGGCCGAAGCCGACCAGGTCAGTCCCGGCCAGCCGCGTCTGCTGCTCAATCTCGGCAAGGTGCTGGCCGCCATGGGGCGAACCCAGGAAGCAGAACTGGTCCTGGGCCGCGGACTGGACTCAAAGCCAGAGCCGGCGTTGCAAGAAGCCTTGGCGACCGATCTTTGTGCCGTGCAGCGGCAGCAGCACAAACGCGAGGCCGCGCTCAAGACCGCCACCTTGGCGCGGCACCTGGCACCGGCGCGCTTTGATGCCGAGCGTTTCGATTTGTTGCAGGAATTGGGGCGGCACGAAGACGCCTTGTGTCTGATGCAGCAGATGCTGAAGAGCGATCCCGCCAATCCGCGGCTGCACCGCCATTATAACGCGTTGCTGCATCTTCTGGGCCGGGAAAGCGAAATGTTCGTCTCTTATGATGTCGCGCCACAGAGCGCCGATCTTCTGCTCGACAAGGCGGCGCTTCTGGCAACGGCCGGACGGGCAGCCGAAGCCCGCTCGGTCTGTACCGCGCTTCTGGCGCGCGAGCCGGACAATCTCGCCGCCTTGTTGCGCAGCGCCGCCTTGCTGACCGAGACCGAGGCTGTTGCGGAGGCGCTGATGTTGCTGGAAGGAGCGTTGCAGCGCCGGCCCGGCGAGGTCGCCTTGAAGGCGGGCATCGGTAACGCGGCGTTGCGCGCCGGCGATGCGCAGAAGGCGGCGGCCATGCTGGAAGCGGTGTTGGCCGAAGTCCCCCATGATCACAACAGCCTGGCGCGGCTTTCCACCGCCTGGCGGCTTCTGGGGGATGACCGGGATGAGACTTTGATGGGTTATGATGCGCTGGTGCAGGTCTTTGATCTTGAAGCGCCGCACGGTTTTGCCGACATGGCCGGTTTCAACGCCGCCCTGGAAGATGAACTGGCGGGGCTGCACCCGCCGCGGCGGGAATTTCTCGACCAGTCCTTGCGCGGCGGCACCCAGACCCAAGGTCATCTCTTCGGCGGCGGCCATGCCCTGGTGGAAAAACTGAAGGCGCGCATAGATGAAGCAGTGGCACGCTATATCGAAAATCTGGCCCCCGATCCCCGTCACCCCTTGCGCGGACGCCGCACCAGCAGCTTTGGCTATAGCGGCTCCTGGTCGTCACGGCTGTCTGATTGCGGTTTCCACGTCAATCACATCCATCCCATGGGCTGGATCAGTTCCTGCTATTATGCCGGTGTGCCGGGCGCGGTGGCAGACGAAAAGGCAAAACAGGGCTGGATCAAGTTCGGCGAACCGGACTTTGACGCCGGTCTTTCTTTTCGCCGCGCCATCCAGCCTGCGCCGGGTCGGCTGGTGCTGTTTCCGTCCTATATGTGGCACGGGACGATTCCGTTTCATGACACGCAGAAGCGTACCTCCATCGCTTTCGACGTGGTGCCGACGTGAATTTTGAATCCCGCCGTCACAAGTCGGCGCTGTTGGTCGCCCAGATGAGTTCTTCATGCTTCAAATAGGCGATGTCACTATTCCCGGCCGCGTTCTATGCGCGCCGATGACCGGCGTCACCGACCTGCCGGCACGTACCATTGCCGTGGCGGAAGGCGCTCCTTACGTCGCCACCGAAATGGTCGCCTGTGATGCCTTTGCCCGCGGCCGCCCCGATGTGGTGCGCCGCGCTGCCGGCGAAGACCTGCCGCTGAAAGTGATTCAACTGGTGGGGCGCGATCCCCGATGGGTGGCGGCGGGCGCCAAACTGGCCGAGGCCGCCGGCGCTCATATCATTGATCTTAATTTCGGCTGTCCGGCCAAGGAAGTCACCGGCGCTCTGTCAGGTTCGGCCCTGATGCGTGAGCCGGAACTGGCAACCCGCATCATCGCCGCGGCGGTGGATGCCACCCTGCGCCCGGTGACCCTGAAAATGCGCCTGGGCTGGGACGCGCAAAATCACAACGCGCCGGAACTGGCATCAAAAGCGCAAAGCCTGGGCGTCAAAGCTATCACGGTGCATGCTCGCACGCGCAGCCAATTCTATACCGGCACCGCCGACTGGGACGCGGTGGCGAAAGTGCGAACCGCCACCACGCTGCCCCTGATCGTCAATGGCGATATTGTTTCCGCCGCCACCGCCCGCGATGCGCTGGCCCGTTCCGGCGCCGATGCGGTGATGATGGGGCGCGGTCTTTACGGCCGGCCTTGGGCTGCCGCCGCCATTAATCGCGCCCTCAATGACCCTGACGGCGGCGCGGCCATCGAGCCGGGCCTTGGCCACCGGCTGGAGGTGGTGCTGAAACATTTCAGCGCCACACTCAAATTTTACGGCGATGCCCTGGGTCTGAAAATCTTCCGCAAGCATCTCTCCTGGTATGTCGAACAGGCTTTGCGGCCTGCCGATGCCGCCCAGCGCCGCGCCATCCGGGCGCAACTGTGCCAGTTGGGCCATGCCCGCGAGGTGGAATTGGCGCTGGCCGCACTTTGGGCCCAGAGCCCCCTTCCAATCCCGGCTCCGGTGACTATGTAAGGGCCCCGCGGCGCCTCCACTGGGCGCCGGGGCGGCCAATAGGCAGAGATATTGTACGCGGGTCTTCACTTCAGCGCCGCGGATGTAAGGGGATTTCACATGCGTCGGCTTGTTTTGTTGGCGGCGGTGGCTGCCCTCGCAGCTTGCGGCAAACCGGCCGGCGGCCCCCCGCCCAAGATGCCGCCGCAACAGGTCGGCGTCCTCACCATCGCCGAGCAGCCGGTGGCACTGATGGCCGAACTGCCGGGCCGCACCAACCCGTTCGCGGTTTCCGAAGTACGGCCGCAAATCTCCGGCCTCGTCAAGCAGCGCCTGTTCACCGAAGGCTCCAACGTCAAGGCCGGACAGGTGCTCTATCAAATTGATCCGGCCCCCTATCAGGCGGCCTATGATAGCGCCAGCGCCACGGTGAACAGCACCCGCGCCAAGGCCGAGCGCTATGCCGCGCTGTTGAAACAGAACGCCATCAGCGCCCAGGACTATGACGACGCCGAAGCTGCCTACAAGCTGGCGACCGCCAATGCGCAATCGGCGCGGGTCAATCTCTCCTGGACGCGCATCACCGCGCCCATCTCCGGCCGCATCAGCGCTTCCGCCGTCACACCAGGCGCCCTGGTGACGGCCAACCAGGCCACCCCGCTTGCCACCATCTCCACCCTCAATCCGATCTATGTGGACATTGACCAATCCAGTAATGAACTGTTGGCGCTGGAGCGGCAAATCCGCAGCGGCAACGCCAACGCCAATTCGGCGCCGGTCTCGCTCAAGCTGGACGACGGCACGCCCTATGCCCATCCCGGCAAGCTGCAATTCACCGACGTGACCGTGGATCCCGCCACCGGCGCGGTGAAGTTGCGGGTTCTCTTCCCAAACCCGGAAGGCCTGTTGTTGCCCGGCCTTTATGTGCGCGCCACGGTGACGCAAGGGGTGGATGTGCACGGCATCCTGGTGCCGCAACCGGCTGTCGGCCATGACGCCAAGGGCGAGCCTTTTGTCCTCACCGTGGATGCCCAGAACATGGCGCGCCTGACGCCGATCAAGACCGGCCGTGCCATTGACTCCAACTGGCAGGTGCTGTCGGGCCTCAAGCCCGGTGACAAGGTGATCGTGGAGGGCTTGGCCAAGGTGCAGCCCGACATGCCGGTGGTGCCCCAGCCGGCTTCGCCCGCGGCGCCGGCGCGGAAGTAGGCGCCAGGATGGGCCTTTCCCGCTTCTTCATAGACCGCCCGGTTTTTGCCTGGGTCATCGCCATTGTCATTATGCTGGCGGGCGGCATCGCCGCCTTTACGCTGCCGATCGAGCAATATCCCGACATCGCCCCGCCTTCGGTGAACATCAGCGCCTTTTATCCCGGCGCCGATGCCCAGTCGCTGCAGAATTCCGTCACCCAGGTGATCGAGCAGCAGCTCAACGGCCTGGACAATCTGCTCTACTTCTCGTCTTCCTCCACCGCCGATGGCCAGGCCGTGATCACCGCCACTTTCGCGGCCGGCACCAATCCCGACATTGCCCAGGTCCAGGTCCAGAACAAGGTGCAGGCGGCGGTGCCGCTGCTGCCCGCCGCCGTGCAGCAACTGGGCGTGGTGGTGCAGAAGGCCCAGACCGGCTTTCTGATGGTGGTGGCGGTCTATGACGATACCGGCCGCTACACCAATGCCGATATTTCCGACTTTATCACTTCCACCATGCGCGATCCGATCAGCCGCGCCCCCGGCGTCGGCAGCACCCAGACTTTCGGCGGCGAATACGCCATGCGCATTTGGCTGGATCCCTACAAGCTGAAGAATTTTTCCTTGCAGCCTTCCGATGTCACCGCCGCGGTCCAGACCCAGAATGTCCAGGTCTCCGCCGGCCAGATCGGAGCCCAGCCGGGCGTCGGTCCCAATGCCGTCAACGCCACCGTCACCGCCCAGTCGCGCCTGCACACCGCCGAGCAGTTCCGCAACATCATTCTCAAGACCGCCCCCGGCGGCGCGGTGGTGCATCTGGGCGATGTGGCCCGAGTTGAGCTTGGCGCCAACACCTATGCCTTCAATGTGCTGTTCAACGGCATGCCGGCTTCGGGCCTGGCGATCATGCTGGCGCCCGGCGCCAATGCCCTCAAGACCGTGGATGCGGTGAAGGCCAAGGTGGACACGCTGAGAAGCGCCCTGCCGCCCGGCATGAAGCTGAACTATCCCATAGACAATACCGAGTTCATCCGCCTCTCGATCCACGACGTGGTGGTGACCCTGGTGATCGCCATCGTCCTTGTGGTGCTGGTGATGTTCATTTTCCTGCAAAGCTGGCGTGCCACCCTGGTCCCGGCCGTGGCGGTGCCTGTGGTGCTCCTGGGCACCTTCGGGGTCCTGGCCGCCTTCGGCTACACCATCAACACGCTGACGCTTTTCGCCCTGGTGCTGGTGATCGGCCTTTTGGTGGATGATGCCATCGTGGTGGTCGAGAATGTCGAGCGCATCATGCATGAAGAGGGCCTTGCGCCCCGCGCCGCCACCCTCAAGAGCATGGAGGAAATCAC
>Ga0213876_10001216_pt1 | contig 16247 bp, 14 predicted proteins | sample BarmaccomBMRX_R9_FD_160113 | JGI IMG/M metagenome (GOLD analysis project Ga0213876, IMG submission 160113) | Root-associated microbial communities from Barbacenia macrantha in rupestrian grasslands, the National Park of Serra do Cipo, Brazil - RX_R9 | ecosystem: Host-associated > Plants > Roots... | reverse complement strand
AGTTCGGAGTTCGGAGTTCGGAGTTCGGAGTTCGGAGTTCGGAGTTGCATCATGGGCGCCGCCTGTCGGTGTCAAGTCCGGCGTTTGGAATTCTTTTTCTGCGTTCTCTGCGTGTTCTGCGGATGGTTTAGTGTTTTCGCCGTGGTCGCCGTGGCTCGCCGTGGCTCGCCGTGGGAACTCTTACGTTGTGCCCGCTTTCTTCCGCTGTGCCCGCGGTGTGACCGTGTGACCGAACTCTTTTTTCCGCTGCTAACGAGTTGTGCATTGGTCCTCGGCAGGTAATTTTTATACGCCATGCCCTTCCCTTGGTATTTCCAAACGGTTGAGAAGGCACGGCCCGTTTCGTCGGCAGTTCCGAATCCCCACAACAACAGACCAACTTTGACGCGACCCGGCTTGAGCTGGCGTCGGTCGCTGAACACCCTTTATGAATCCGAAAGACATGCTTCGCGAATTGCGGCTCAGCAGCGGCAAGGATCACCGTTACTATTCGCTCCCGGCGCTTGAGGAGGCCGGCATCGGGCCGATCTCACGGTTGCCCGTGAGCATCCGCATTGTCCTCGAATCGGTGTTACGAAACTGCGACGGGAAAAAAGTATCCGAGCAGGATGTGGTTGCGCTGGCGAATTGGAATGCGAAACGCCCGGCAAACGAAGAAATCCCGTTTGTGGTCGCGCGAATCGTGCTGCAGGATTTTACCGGGGTCCCGCTCCTGGTGGATCTGGCGGCCATGCGCTCTGCGGTCAGCCGTTTGCAGCGCAACCCTCAGATAATCGAACCGTTGGTGCCGGTCGATCTGGTCGTGGACCACTCCGTGCAGGTGGATTTCGCCGGCACGGCGGAGTCGTTGTGGCTCAACCTCGACATGGAATTCAAGCGGAATCGGGAGCGTTACCAGCTCTTGAAGTGGGGGCAGCAGGCCTTCAAGACGTTCGGAGTCGTTCCGCCCGGTATCGGCATCGTGCACCAGGTTAACCTGGAGTACCTGGCCAAAGGCGTGCTCACGAAGGCGACGCCTGAAGGCGAGGTGGTCTACCCGGACACGCTGGTGGGAACCGATTCGCACACGACGATGATCAACGGCCTCGCCGTAGTCGGCTGGGGGGTTGGCGGCATCGAGGCGGAGGCGGGCATGCTCGGCCAGCCGGTTTATTTTCTGACGCCGGAAGTCGTGGGGGTGCACCTGACGGGCGCGCTCAAGGAGGGCGTTACCGCGACCGACCTGGTTCTGCGCGTTACCGAAATGCTCCGCAGACAGAAGGTGGTCGGCAAGTTTGTCGAGTTCTTCGGCGAAGGCGCCACCGCGCTGGGGGTTACGGACCGGGCCACGATCGGAAACATGGCTCCCGAATACGGCGCGACGATGGGCTACTTTGGCATGGACGAACAAACGCTCGCCTACCTGCGCGGCACCGGCCGGAGCGACGAACTCTGTGAACTGTTTGAGAAGTATTACCGGGCTCAGGGTCTCTGGGGCATACCGCGCAAGGGTCAGGTGGATTACTCGGTGGAACTTGAGCTTGATCTGGCCTCCATCGTGCCGGGTGTGGCCGGGCCGAAGCGGCCGCAGGATCGCATCAATCTGCCGGAGCTTAAGCAGGCGTTTGAGGCCCTCCTGGAAAAACCGCTCGGGGAAGGGGGTTACGGGAAAAAGATCAGCGACCTGTCGTCCCGCGTGCCGGTGCACATCAATGGGTCCGGCCCCGGTGCTGATGCCCACCTGCCGTCGACCGACACGGACACGGCCGACCGCCCTCCGGAGGGTGCGCCGAAAAACTACGGCGAGATGGTTCAGAATCGTCCGGCACCGCACCAGGTCGGCGATCCAACCGCGGGACATCAGCCGGCGGATACGGACGTCGGGCACGGCAGCGTTCTGATCGCGGCGATTACCAGTTGTACCAACACCAGCAACCCGAGCGTGATGCTGGGGGCGGGGATCCTGGCCAAAAAGGCCGTCGAACGCGGGCTTAAGGTTGACCCGAGGGTAAAAACATCCCTGGCCCCCGGTTCACGCGTCGTGACCGATTACCTGGACAAGACGGGACTGCAGCCGTACCTCGATCAGCTTGGGTTCCAGATCGTGGGCTACGGGTGCACCACGTGCATCGGCAATTCCGGCCCGCTTCATCCCGCCCTGGAGGAAGCCGTCACCAAGAATGACATCGTTGCCGCGAGTGTTCTCTCGGGCAACCGTAATTTTGAAGCCCGCGTGCACCAAAATATCCGGGCCAATTTCCTGATGTCGCCTCCGCTCGTCGTCGCGTTTGCGCTCGCAGGCACGGTGGATATTGACCTGAGTTCGGAGCCGCTCGGAAAGGGGAACGACGGCCAGGACGTTTACCTTAAGGAAATCTGGCCGTCGCTGGAGGAAATCCGGAGCGCGATGGGGGCGGCTCTGAAACCGGAAGTATTCCGGAAACTGTATACGGATTTCGAAAAGCAAAATCCGAAGTGGAACGAGATCCCTTCGACGGTCGGTGAGGTGTACCAGTGGGACGAACAGAGCGATTATATCCAGGAACCGCCTTTCTTTGCGGATTTCTCGCTGGAACCCAAGCCGCCGGAAGACATCCTTGAAGCGCGCCCCCTGGGTATTTTCGGTGATTCGGTAACGACGGACCACATTTCGCCGGCAGGGGCCATCAAACCGACGTCCCCGGCGGGGCAGTACCTGATTTCCCGTGGGGTGAAGCCGATCGACTTCAACAGCTACGGAAGCCGGCGCGGGAATGACCGCGTGATGACGCGTGGAACGTTCGCCAACGTGCGCATCAAAAACCTGATGGTGCCGGGAGTCGAAGGGGGTGTGACGATTCATTATCCCTCCGGGGAACAACTCTCCATCTATGACGCCTCCGTGCGTTACGTCCGCGAAGCCGTACCGCTGGTCGTCATTGCCGGTCATGAGTACGGTACCGGTTCGAGCCGAGACTGGGCGGCGAAGGGGACCCGCCTGCTGGGGGTCAAGGCGGTGATCGCGGCGAGTTTCGAGCGTATCCACCGCTCCAACCTGGTCGGCATGGGGGTGTTGCCGTTGCAGTTCCAGGAGGGTTCATCGGCTCAGACGCTCGGTCTTAAAGGGTCGGAAACGTTCACCCTGTCCGGCCTGACGGATGAATTGACGCCGCGGCAGCAGGTGATCCTGAAGGTGCGCTACGAAGACGGCCGCGAGCAGGAGGTGCCGTTGATCTTACGGATCGATACGCCCATTGAAGTGGAATACTACCGGCACGGCGGCATTCTGCCGTTTGTCCTGAGGCAGATCCTGCAGCAGCAGTCTTAAAGTTAAAGACCGGGGTTTGGCTCGCTCACGCCGCGCCGCTACGGACGCGGCGTGAGGTTTCTTTGGTCTCCTGGGCTTTTGTTCTCCTCTAATCCCGGGACACCCCAAAGGCCGGAAGGATGCGCCGCAGCGGGGGTCAGCCCCGGTTCGGTCCGCTCGCCGGTCGCCGGATGACCCACAGGTTGGCCGGGATCACCTGGATGACCCAATCCAGCACGGGCGCGAAGGCCGGGACGCCGCCCGGTTGAATCTCGGAAGGCATAACCAGAAGGTCCGCACCTGCGGCCTGGATGAATTCAAATGCCGTGAAGCCGGTATTACCGCGGATCAGGTGATAATCGAACTGCAGATTGCTCATCGGCTTTTCCGCAAGGAGCAACTCCAGGTTGTCTTCAGGACGCGGCGCTTCCGTGCCCAGCGCTTTCCCTTTGGCTTCAGAAAAAGGCGTCTGTACGTGAACTACGGTCAAGGCTTCCGCGCCGGCCCGCTCGCCGAACTGAACGGCCTCGTGGAAAACCGCACGCGTCAACGGTGAGAAATCCGGCACCGCCATGAAGATGTGGCGGATGCTGCCGGGGGGATCTTTCGGCTCCACGAACAGGAAAAGGTCTGCGCAGGTCCGTCTCATCAGTTCGCGAGCGACGTTCCCGGTAAAATTGCGATGGACGGTCTCGCGTTCGAGGGCGCCTGCAATGAGCACCTCGATGCCGAGTTCTTTCTGGACGGCCAGGATCGCCTCGACGGGATCTCCGGGCCGATAGGAGATCGGGGTGTTCCTCTCCATGTCGAGCCGGGCCAGGGCGTCCTGAAAGCGCTCGTTTTTGTCGGCCGTCTCTTCGGCGGCATGGATGAAGTGAAGCGGCGCGGCGAACCATTCGCTTACCCGACGTGCTTCTGCAAGGACTGCAAGAAAACGAGGGGAAAAGGTAGTCGCGACTCCAGCAACCCGATACACGCGGCGGGAGGATACGTCAGTTCGATAACGTCAACAACTAAGAAGGTGTGTGGGAGGCGAAGTTCATGAGTCTCGCCGTTCTCAACGCCCACCCGCCTTGTCAGGTGTATTTTTTCCGGAGGTATTCGATGCGGTGGCGCGCCTGCGTGCTTTCGCCGGTGGCTTCAGCCATCAACTGCCGCGTCTCGAAGCGTTGGCCATGCTGGTGGACGTTCTTGCGCAGCCAGTCGAGCAGCCGGGCGTACTCGCCGACGGCCAGTTGCTGCGGCAGATCCGGGATGCTGCGTTCAGCCGCAGCCATGAGCTGGGCGGCATTGAGATTACCGAGCGAGTAGGTGGGAAAGTAACCGAGCGCGCCCAGGCTCCAGTGAATATCCTGGAGAACTCCGAGACGATCGTTCGGCACCTTCAGCCCGAAAAGTTGCTCGAAACGCTCGTTCCATGCCGCCGGCAGGTCTCCAATGGCGAGGCGCTGCTCGACCAGGGCGAGTTCGATGTCGAAGCGGAGAAGGATGTGCAGATCGTAGGTAACTTCGTCGGCTTCGACCCGGATGAAAGAAGGGGCAACCCTTTTAACCCCGCGCGCCACTTCGTCCGGAGTGAATCGCCGCAGGTCAGGGAGATGTTCGGCGGCGGTTTGGTACCAGCGCGCCCAGAAGGTGCCGGTACGTCCGACATGATTCTCCCACAATCTTGATTGCGATTCATGGATGCCGAGCGACCGGGCCGCGCCGAGCGGGGTGCCTGCGGCCGTTTTGTCCAGGCCCTGCTCATAGAGGGCGTGCCCGGTCTCGTGCAGAACGCCGTAGAGGGAGACCTGGAAAAGCTGTTCATCATACCGGGTGGTGATCCGGTGGTCCTCAGGCCCGAGGGAGGTCGCAAAGGGGTGGGTCGTGGTGTCGATACGTCCGCCCTCGAAATCGTAGCCGACGGTCTGCGCGATTCTCGCGTTCAGCGCTGCCTGGCTGGCTTCGGGGTAATGTCCCTTGAGGTAATCGGCCGGAACCGGGTCCCTGGCCAGGCGCTCCACCAGCGGCACGAGGGCGGCCTGGAGTTCCCCGAACAGCGGGCGCAAACTGCCTGCCGTTGTGCCCGGCTCGTACTCCTCAAGCAGAGCGTCATAAGGCGACTCCTGGTAACCCCAAAGATCCGCTTTTTGCCGGGTCAGATCCACGATTTTGACCAGATGCGGCGCGAACTTGGTAAAGTCGGCTTCGGCGCGTGCCTCTTTCCACGCTTCCCGTGAAAGCGTGAACACCCGCTGCGCTTCTTCCACCAACGCGGCGGGGATCTTCACCGCCCGATCGTAGGAACGACGCCATTCCCGGACGTTTGCCGCACGGCCGGTCTCCGGCGAGGGCTGAATATCCTCGCAAGCTCTGATCCAGTCGCCGACCGAAGGATCGGTGAACAGCCGGTGGGCCTTGCCCTCCAGGTAACTCAGTTGTTCCGCCCGGAACGCGACCGCTTTCGGCGGCAGGTAAGTTTCCAGATCCCAGTGCAGTGCGGACGCCGTCGTCTGCAAAACGTAGACCTCGCGGCAGCGCTCGAGAAGTTGCGTGTAGGGGTCGGCGGTCATGGGCGAACCCTATTCCGGCTTGCTGAGCGCCGGCAACTTCTTTATAACCCGCGGCCGATGGAGATTGTGCTTGGCATCGTGTTCGGTTTTGGTGCGTTTCTGATTGTCTATTGCCTGTTAGGCGGGGTTTACACCGTTAATCAGAATGAGAGGGCGGTTGTCACCACTTTCGGGCGCGCAGAGCGACTAGGCCGCGCCGATACCCTCCTGCTGCCGATTTCGGAAGCGCTCAACGCCGAAGAACGCGAGCGCTACATCTACCCTCAGGTCCGAGTCATCGGTCCGGGGGGACCTTACCTGCGGTTGCCATGGCAGAAGGTGCACAAGGTCTCAATGGCGATCCAGACTCTCAACATCGCCTTCGATCCGGACACGCCCGCCGCCAACGCCGGGCATACCGCGCTTGAAGCCGTAACCAAGGACCAACTTAACATTAACCTGACGGGCCAGCTGCGTTACCGGGTTTCGGAACAAAACCTGTACGCCTACCTTTTCGGCGTGAAGCGGCCAATTGCCCATGTGGTCGGCTATTTTGTCTCCGTCCTGCGCGAACGGATTGCGCGGTATGAGGCCCCTGCTGCCGGCAGCGCCGCGACGCCTTTGGAAAATGCCAACGAGAGTCTCGCCAAAGCCGGCGTTTCCATCAATGACTTGCGCAAAAATCTGAACGACTTGAACGAGCAAATGGACCGCGAATGCGCCTCGTCCGCGGCCCGTTACGGCGTCGTGCTCGACGCCTCGCTGATCACCGGCATCGATCCGCCTGCGGAGATTGAGTCGGCACTCGCGGCCATCAACACGGCCCATAACGAAGTTTCGGCTAACCTGAGCCTGGCCCAGGCTGCGGCAGACCAGAAGATCGAGCAATCGAAACGGGCGGTGGAGATCGAAACTAACCGGGCTGAGGCGGAAGTTCAGCCATTGCGCTGGCTCGCCCAGCAGATCAGCGCCCTCCGGCAGCACGGCGAGCACGCGCTGCCCGCTTACCTGCGTAATGTGCGCCTGGACCTGTACGCAAAAGCCAGCCGCGTGGTGCTCCATCGGAAGGATTAGGATCAGGCTCGGCCATGGAAGCGTTCGTCGCCGCCTTCATCGTCACTTTTTTCCTCTGCTGGCTGGTGGTGCCGGCATGCCTGTTTGGTCTGAAACTGGTCAACTTTTACACTACCGTTGACGAGGGCCGGGCCAAGGTCTACCTGCTCTTTGGGCGTGTCCTTGGGGTGGTCGATGAACCGGGCCTGCACCTGCTCTGGCTGCGCGTAGGCCCGCAAGCCGCTTTGGTTCGCTTTTTTGGCCGGGTGGTTGAGCTCGATGTGCGGCTGGATCAGGAATACCTCCGCAGTAACCCGGTCAATTCCGAAGAGGGTACGCCGATGGGGGTCGGCGTCTGGTACGAAATGCGCGTGCGCTATCCGGTCGAGTACCTGTTCCAAAACCAGGATCCGTCCGGCTCGCTCCGGGCCAGCGTGGCCAATGCCACCGTGCGGAGTCTCAGCAATTTGCCTTTGGAAAAGATGCTGGAAAACCGCCACGCGATGAGCCGCGTAGTCCGCGCGGAGGTTTCACCGAAAGCTGAGGAGTGGGGCTACACCCTGGGATCGGTCTATATCCGCAAGGTTCATTTTCGGGATCAGTTGATGATCCGCCAGATCGAACAGAAAGTCGTAAACCGGTTGCGCCAGGTTACCTCCGCGATCCGCCAGGCGGGCGCTAATCAGGTCGACATAATCACCAGCGCCGCCGAACGGCAAGCCGCGACGGAGTTTGCCCGGGCCAGATCGGTGCGGCCGCGGATGGTTGGCGAAGTCTTGCGCGAGATCGGCCAGGAGCCGGATGTGTTAAACGCTGTGTTCGAAACCCTGGAAGTCGAACGGCTCATCAAGGGTAAGGCTGAACTGTTCTTAACGCCTCCAGGCGCGCTGGACGTGCTCAGCAGCCTGGTGGTAACCGCCGGCGGAAAAATGCCGCAACCCTGAAAAGCGGGCGTCCAGTGAAATGCCGCCAGCCGAGAATGTAAACCCCGCAAACGGCGTGTCCGTAGGGCGCGCCAAGTCAGAAACCCCTGGTTTCCAAAACAAGGGCAGGCCGGCCAATGCCTCCTCATCCTTGGCATTTTTCGGCTGGCGGCATTTTTTACTCGAGCTCGAATGTAACCTTCGCGTTAACGCGGTAGCTCGTGATTTTGTTGTTATCGACTGCCGCTTCAAATTCCTTGACGTAGATGGAACGAATGTTGCGCAAGGTCTTTGATGCTTCCGCGACGGCGGTTTGCGCCGCGTCCTCCCAGCTCTTATCCGATTGAGCGAGCACTTCGATGACTTTTACGATTCGGGCCATGATCGATTTCCTTTCTCTGAATTCACTCAAAAATTCGTCCGTAAACCGCCGATGGATTTTGGGGGGCGCGGATTTAACGCCGGAAATGCGGGCGGCCATTCACGACGGCCCCGGTGCTCTCCTTCCGCCCTCAAACCCGTCTCGCGTTTGCTCAGGCGGCCAGGACCATGCTCTTCTTCGATCAGCACCGCATCGGCTACGCGGTCCGGCCGGACATAATTTACCGTAGCCAAGCGGCCCGAGAATGCCTGTTTGGATTCGCATGCCGCTACTCCCTCCAGGATCCAAACCGGCGAAACAGCCCGAACGAGCCTGCCCGCTCAGCGCCTGACAGGCTGACCCGAGCCCAAAAGCGCATATGCACTCACATACCGCATGGACCCGGGTCGCCTGCTTTGCAGTGCCAAGCTCCTCACCTGAACCATCGTGTACCAGCAAAAGCGCGGTTGTATCAAACCGAAGAAAATTCAAAGGAAAAGCGCAACCGGCAGCCGGGAATGGCGCGGCGTCCCGCCGACGATTTAGGGCCGTGGTTACGACCATGAATCTTACGGGTGCGAACATCTACGGGTACTGGATGCGTCCGCCAGGTGGCTCGTGTCACTTGTCTCCAAGAGAGCGGACGTCACCTGCCCCAAGAAAACGGTTAATACAGTCGAATATGGATACGTCCGCAATCGGTAATCAGCCAGCATCCGGAAACGAAAACACCGGTCAGCAGGCGGCTTCATACCGCCCAGACCAAGGAGCAACTGCGTTCGAGGGAGCTCTCCAGCAGCGGAACATACAGGTTGCAACACTGGTGCTCGCCTCCGTTCTGTTTTTCCTGATCGGGTACATCGTCGGGCGCCGTGAAGAGGCGCGCTCCCGGCAGGGCCTGAGCGATCAGTTACTGCGGCAATTTCAGGATTGGTTCAACCAGTCCGGCCGCGCGTTAAGCGACCTGCGCGAGCCCCTGGAACATGGACTTCGCACCTCCGGCGAGGCCCTGACTGACATCTGGAGCAAGGCCGCCAGCTCCAAGGCAGCAACCGCTACCTCCAAAGCAGCGGCGGAGGCGTCGAAAGCGGCCAGCAAGTTGATTAAAGCCGCTCAGCCGAGCAAGCCGAAGTTTCTTGGCGTCTTCTAATCGGTCCTAATCAGTACAACTCGTAATTATGTCAACCCTGGAAAGCAGTTCACCTTCCACGCAATTTCCATTTCCGACTTCCAACGGGCAGATCGACTTTGGCCAGGTCTGGGCGGAGCTGCAAGACCGCGTCCGGCGCCAGCCTAATCAGTACCTGCTGATCGCATTGCTGGTCGGCTACCTGATTCAGAGCGTGCCCGTGCGCGCGTTTCTTGCGCTCGTGTTGCGCCTGGCGCTCGTGTTGATCAAACCCACGCTCGTGGTTTTGGCGGGCGCCAATCTTTACCGGTTGATCTCAGAACGCCAGCAGCAGAATCCGGCGACAACGGCGCCTAACTCGGGTGCTAACGGCGGCTGACGGGCCGCGCGGTGGAACAAGGAAGTACGTTTGGAGGAAGCCGGGTTGCACCCGGCTTCTTTTTTTTTACGGATGGTTAGAGAATGGCTCGATCTAACAGGCTGCGTCTGAAAACAGTGAGAAGACCTCCCTGACGATCTGCCAACCTTCCCGTCTTTTTTATACCCCAACGGCCACCGCACTGCCTTCGGCGCTTACCACGGTGTCCGGTTGTGCCGTGCTGTTGAGTTCCGGACTGATCCTGAGCCCGCAGCTTGAAAAAAAGAAACGCCGCCAACCTCCATGTTGACGGCGTTGTTGAAATACCTCCTTGATGGATACCGTCGCCGTCCTGGCGAGGTTAGCTCCGTCTAAGCTGCCGGCGGTCGCCCGCGAAACAAAAAGGAAAGCAGAAAAAGGACGAGAAAAATTACAAAAAGGACATGGGCAATCCAGGCCGATGTACCTGCCACTCCGGAAAGACCAAGTAACTCCGCCACGATGGCGATGATCAGGAAGATGAAGGCGTATCTAAGCATGTCCGTGAAAAGTATTATGCCGGTTTGAGCGGGGAGTCCATCGTAAGTTCGTGTGCTGAATTCGGATTGCCCGGCTTACGCCTATACCTGAGCAATCGGCCAGGGTAAACCCGGACACAATAAAGGTTTCCCCTTCTTCCGTACCCGGCTCGGGCCGCTGACTCGCCCAGCCGGGGCGCAGGCGCGCCAGGTTCCCCTGTGTAAAGCCTGGCGACGCCCCGACGCATCCCCTAGGGCGGGTTGCTCCTTTTCAGGGAGGGGTATCCGTCCCTAGGCAATTACCCGACCGGATGTCCAGCACACCACCCGATTTTCCTACCCCCTCAAATGGTTAAAGTGACCGTACAGAGCGGAATAACGGAGGCAGCAACTTAATGAACGTGAATGGTTACACTTGCAGTGCCGGGAAGTCAGATACGGAGTTGATGAAAGAACTGGTGGAAGGCAACACCGACGCGATGGATGCAATTTACCATCGGTATGAGGGATCGCTGCGAACGATCATCCTCAGTGTCCTCCACGAGGAGGCTGACGCGGATGATGTCCTCCATGACGTGTTTTTGCAATTGTGGAAAAACGCGGACCGGTACATGCCGGAAAAAGGCTTGCATGGTTTTCTGGTGACGCTGGCGCGCAGGCGAGCTTTGGACCGGGTACGAAGGAAACTGGCCTATCGCCGCGCAACCGATAAATTCGAAACTCACCTTAAAGCGGAGTTCCACAATCGGATGCGTTCGGCACCGCGGGTTTTCACCAACATTGATTTAGCGGACCTGATGAAAAACCTGATCCGCCAATTGCCGGAGGCGCAACAAGAGGTGGTACACCTGACGTTTTATGAGGGTTTGAGTCAGCGCGAGATTGCGTCCCAGAAGTCGATTGCGCTGGGGACGGTCAAAACGCGCCTGCAACTGGCCCAGAAAAAGCTTCTGAATCAGCTTACGGCGGTCCAGGAAAAGATATAGGGGGGCCGCTGCCGCAACCGGCCGATGGGAGCCGGTGCTTAAAGAGCGGGTTTCTCGATAGAAAAAGGTGCTCACGGCCTCAAGGCCGCGAGCACCTTTTTTTTCCCTGTCGTGTACGTCGGTTTTGAAGTGGGCGGATACCTTGCGGGCCGCTTTCAGCGCCGAAGGCACGACGGATCATGGCAACGGGTGAGCCCCACGGCCATTTATACCGTTTCGGTGACCACGGAGGTGAAACTTTATCTTCCTTCCAGGCGCCCTGCCGGTGTTAAACCTCTTAAACCGTATAAACGGCCCGGCCCTTCAGGCCATCAAACCGTCTCCCGGCCCCTTGGGCCTAAGACCGCTTCACCCAGCTACGGAGCATTTTCCGGCGCCGGCGTCCCAGTGAACCACGGGCCAGACGTCCGGTACCCGGGCCCCCTTAAGAAGGTTCCTGTTGGGAAACCCAATCAATGGCAAATCGCACCATCTCGCTCGCGTCCTTAAAGCCAAGCTTTTCTTTGATGTGCGCCCGGTGCGTTTCGATCGTCTTAACGCTCAGGTTCAGCAACCGCGCCACTGACCGGGTGTTATGGCCTTTCCCGAGGAGTTCAAGCACTTCCAGTTCGCGGTCAGAAAGCTGGTCTACCGGCGAGCCATCCCCGGTTTCGATCGAATGTATAGCTTTAAAGATAAGTTGTTCGCTGAATTTAGGGCTGACGAAAATCTTGCCTTCCAGGACGCGCCGGATACCCGCAATGACGTGCTGGCCGGCTTCCGCTTTCATGATGTACCCAAGTGCGCCGGCCTTTAAGGCCCGCAAAGCATAAAGCGATTCGTCGTGGACCGATAAGACCAGGATGGGCAACCGGGGCACCTCCGCCTTCATCAACTTGACGAGTTCGATACCGTTCGTGCCTCGCAACGAAACATCCAGAATGGCCATGTCCGGCTTCAGGCGCCGCATCTGCTCCAGCGCAGTCGGCGCGGAGTCGGCATGGCCGCAAACCACAAGGTCAGGCTGGCTTTGGATCAGGTCAGCCAAGCCGTGCCGGAAGATCGGGTGATCGTCGACGACGAGAATCTGCTTTTTTTGCAATTCCGGTGCAGTGGCTGGGCTTTCAGCAGTAGGATTCGAATGCATCAGAGTCTTGCGGTGATTCAGTTTTTGGAAAGCCGGTCGCCTGACGGATAAGCCGGCTGGAAGTTCAATGCCGTCTGGATATCGGTGAAAAGCGACTGCAGGAGCGTTGAAATCGCCGTCACCTCTTTTGAGTTCGCCACGGCATCTCCTTCGAGCTTGCCGCGGAGCATCTCCACGGCGAAGGTCGCGGCCATCACTTGCTGGCTGACGGTGTCGTGAAAGGTTTGTTTCAAATGATCGTGGGTCGTCTGCTGGCCGACGAGGACTCCCCTCACAAAAGCGTCTGCTTCCTGATCCATGGCAAAAGTATTCAGGATGAGCAACGCGGATTGTTCGTCCCTTCGAAAAGTCTGGCCCGTTACCCCGGGGACGATGGCGGGATGGACGAGTTGGCATGGTTGGTGGGATGAGGTTGCCTCGCCATCCCCGGCCGCAGGCACCGGTCGAATGATCTCGCCGGACCGCAACTGTTCAAGTTGCGAAGCCGTCACCCCAAGAGCTTTTTCGAAGCTCTTATTCCATGTCACGAACCGGTCCCGGCTTTCGTCCACGACGGCGGCCGGTATCCTGAACTGACCGAGGGCAGTACAGACCGCCCGTACCTCTGGTGCTACTTGCATTAACCTTCGTGCCGAATCCTTCTGGCGCTACTCAAAATACACTCTGCTCCCCGGACGTATTATAAAAACCGATTGGCGGGTTGTCATGGAAAACTTGGCCGAGTGGATGTACGCAGCCGCTTGCGGCCTTGGACGTCCGTGATAATGCCCAGCAACTCATTTACGCGGTGTTCACAGGTGTGCCGGTCCCGGATGGTCTTCAAGCCATGCCGGCGCAACCCTTCGGCCACTGTTTTTGACCGGCGAAGTTCCTCCAGCTGGGCCACCATCTCAGCGCCGTCCTTTGCCGTCAGGAAGTCTTTCCCCGGAGAAAACAGCCCCTCGTCATCCGGCCAGGGCGCACTGACCAGGGGAATCCCGCACGCCAATGCCTCAAACGGGCGGATGGTCGGGATACCCGGCAATTGCCTTACGTATGGACCTCGCGGAATGTGCACGGTGAACCGGAACTGAGCAAACGTTTCCGGCACCCGGTAATTCGGCATCCAGCCGCCGTAATGGATCGCCGCATCGCTCAGGGCTCGTTGCGCCGGTTCAGGGTAGCGCACGCCGTAAACCGTCGCGCTTAAGCGTAGCTGCTTCACGGGCTCGATCAGAAATTCGAAGATCTCCCGGGTCCGCTCGTCGTCACCCCAATTACCGATCCAGACCAGGTCACGCTGTTCACCCGGATGAGGCAGGGGCCGGAAACGGCGCACATCGGCGGCCTCATGCCAGATCCAGACCCGATCTGTCTTCGCCTCGTAGAGCCGGGCCAGTGAGCGCCCGTAGGCCAGCACGCCGTCGAATCCGGCCAGGTCAAGCCGTGCAAAATACTCCGGATCCGACGCAGCCCGATGGTGGGTGTCGTGGAATAGAAGCACGGATTGCGGGTTGGAGGCTGCATAGGCCGCCGTTTCCCGCAGGAGTTCCGGCGGGTTCCATTCATGCACCACGATCGCATCGGTCCCGGCGCACATCGACGGGAGGTCGAGCGCCCGGTACCGCTCGCTGTGCAGCCCGGGGTAAGCCTTGTGAAACCCTTCCAGACCGGCCTCACCTTCGGAGGCTTGCAAGCTGGCGACGCTCCACGCGTCCGCCGGCTCAAAAACCCTGACCGCATGCCCGCGGCTGAGCAGTTCCGAGATGATCCCGCGATAAAAATGGGCGTGGCCGTTGTTCCAGTCAGAAATCAGGGAATGGACGAAGAAGGCAAGGTTCATACCGATTCCAGCGGTGCAGGCCGGCTACTTCGGGCCGGTCATTACGGCCTTAAGGAATCCGCCCGGACGCGTTTCAGCGAGGTGAAAGCCGGCGTTGAGATCGGGCATCGGCACGTAGTGGGTTATGAGCCGGTCCAGGCGCAGGGTTCCATCGACAAAAAGTTGGAGCGCATCGCGCATACCCTGAACGTAGACTCCGTGCTCACGCTCGTGCGCGTTGATCACGTCGAGCCCCCGCCAGTTCCATAACTGGAGATTGACCGATCGAGGTCCGTCCTGGTGGTACCCGGCGATCAGGAGCCGGCCGCGAATGCCGGTGATTTCAGCCGCAAGGTCGAGAGTACTCTGATACCCGGCCGCTTCAATGACCACCGGACAGAGTTGGCCCGAGGTCAAAGCATTCACCTGTTCAAGGACGCGGGCCCGGTCACCGGTCTCCAGGGTTGCCTCCGCCCCCAGTTGCCGTGCCAGTTGCAGGCTCTCGGGTCGTGAGCTTAGCGCCATCACCCGGGCCCCGCGCGCCTGAGCCAGTTGGACGAGCAGCATGCCCAGGAACCCGAGCCCGGCCACGGCAACCCAGCCGCCTTCCTTGAGTCCCGCACGTTTGATCACATTGACGGCGCAAGCCAGCGGTTCGCCCAGGAAAGGGCGGCTGCGGAGCTCGGGCGGAATGGTCACGACGCTGCCTGCATCGGCCCGGTCATACTCGGCAAACCCGTTTTGGGAAAGCGTCGCTACCCGTTCTCCGGCGACGATATCCTCCACTGCGCTGCCGGCTTCCACCACCGTGCCGATCGCTTCGTGGCCGGGCGCCCCGGGTTCAAATGGGTAAGTAAACCAGGGAGCCCCGCGCCAGGGACCAAGGTTCGAGGCGCAAATCCCGCAAAGCTCCACTCGGAAACGAACCTCGTTCGGGCCAAGCGGCGAAAGGGCAACCTCCTGAATTTCAATCGCACGGGGAGCAACCAGACGAGCAGCCTGCATGATGGGAAGACTAGTGGCAGAACGTCCGGCCGGGCGCAACGGTTGTATTGAGGCCGTGGAGGAGCATCCGTTACCGCCGCGCGAGTCGAACCTCAAGGCATGAAGCTATCCCGACGTGATTCGTTGCTAAGCGCGGCCGGCCTGCTCGGCGTGGTCTGGTGTTATTTTCTCCGGCGGCACGCGGCCGCCTTTTATCGCGATAAAGTCGTCGTGATCACCGGAGGGTCGCGGGGGTTGGGGCTGGCTTTGGCCCGGGTTTGCGCCCGGCGCGGGGCTCAATTGGCATTGCTGGCGCGTGATGAGGAAGAACTCAACCGGGCAAAGGTCAGCCTGGCGCGCTACGACACCAAGGTCACCACGTGGACGTGCGACCTGACCGCCGAAGCCGAGATCGCGAAGCGAATTTCCGAAATCGCCGATGCCCACGGCCGGATCGACGTCCTGGTCAATAATGCCGGTGAAATCATGGTGGGACCGTCATTGCCGCTGAACGCCGATGAATTTAAACGGCTGCTGGACCTGCATTTCTGGGCCTCGTTTCACACCATCAACTACAGCCTGCCTCACCTGAGACGGCGAGGCGGCAACATCGTCAACATCGCCTCATTCGGCGGCAAAGTGCCGGTCCCGCACATGCTGTCCTACACGACAAGCAAATTCTCCCTGGTTGGATTTTCGGAGGGGTTACAGGCGGACCTGGCTCCGGAACGCATCCGGGTCACGACCGTTTGTCCCTTCGTCATACGGACGGGCTCGCACCTGCATGCCGAATTCAAAGGTCAAGCGCGGCAGGAATTCAGCTGGTTCAGCGCCGGCATGCAGACGCCGTTAACCAGTATCAGTGCAAAACGCCTCGCCCTACGAATCGCCAGTGCGGCCAGCATCGGGTTGCCCGTCCTGGTATTGCCGTGGCAAGCCCGTCTGCTGGTGGCAATTCACGCCGTATTTCCCAACCTGTTCGCAATTGCCAATACCCTGGTGGGACTCGCGCTTCCTAAATCGAACGACCCCTTGGCCAACCGGACCCTGGTACCCGGTAAATCGCTGGTGGAACACCCCGACCTGCCCGCAAACCGGGTGGGGAGACAGTTCAACGAGTGACGGGTAACGGGTAACGGGTAACGGGTAACGGGTAACGGGTAACGGGTAACGGGTAACGGGTAACGGGTAACGGGTAACGGGTAACGG
>Ga0213876_10001215_pt1 | contig 16252 bp, 15 predicted proteins | sample BarmaccomBMRX_R9_FD_160113 | JGI IMG/M metagenome (GOLD analysis project Ga0213876, IMG submission 160113) | Root-associated microbial communities from Barbacenia macrantha in rupestrian grasslands, the National Park of Serra do Cipo, Brazil - RX_R9 | ecosystem: Host-associated > Plants > Roots... | reverse complement strand
CGCAGCCTGCTGCGGCCTGTTCGGGCTAAAACCGTCGCGCGGGCGCATTTCGTCCGGGCCTGCTTACGGCGAATACTGGTTCGGCGCGTCGAGCGAGGGCGTGATCTCGCGCAGCGTGCGCGACACGGCCGCAGCGCTCGACCTGCTGACGGGCACCGAGGCGGGCGACCCGTTTGCGATCGCAGGACCGCGCGAGTCGTATGCGGAATCCATGCAGCGCGATCCGGGGCGCCTGCGTATCGGTTTTAGTGCGGCCTCGCCGATTGGAACGGATGTTCATCCGGAGGCCGTCGCTGCCGTGAACGATGCGGCGAAACTCTTGCAGACTCTCGGCCACGAGGTCGAGGAAGCGGTGCCCGAGATCGATGGTGCCGCCCTCGCACGAAGTTTTCTGCACATCTATTTCGGCCAGGTCCCGGCCATGGTCGCGAAGGCGCGGGCGCAAGGCGCCTCGCTCTCCGATTTCGAACTGTTGACGCGCGTCGTGGCGACGCTTGGTGGCGCCAGATCCGCCGGCGCACTGACGATGCAGCTCCTGAAGTGGAACGATTTCGCGCGCGCGCTTGCGCGCTTCCATGCGCGCTTCGACCTGCTGCTGACGCCGACCCTGGCGCATCCGCCCATCCGCCACGGGTGGGGCGACCCGGCGCCGGCCGAACAGATAGTACTCGCTGTGCTCGACCGCACCGGCCTGCTCGGCCTCCTTGCGCGTGCGGGCCTGCTCGACGGCACCGTCGACAAGATCGCGCGCGACAGCCTGCAATATGTCCCGTTCACGCAGCTCGCCAACCTGACCGGCACGCCCGCGATGAGCGTGCCGCTGCACTGGACCGCGGATGGCCTGCCGCTCGGCGTGCAGTTCGTCGCGCGTTTCGGGGAGGAGGATCGTCTCCTGCAACTGGCGCGGCAGCTCGAACAGGCGCGGCCGTGGTTCGGCCGATTGCCCGAATGGGTTATGGCCGCTTAGCTGACCGATCGCGTCTCAATAGCCGCGCTCCGGCAGGTGGCCGTCCTGATTGAGATCACCGAACCGGGTGACCGAAGCTTCGAATTGCAGCTCGACCGTTCCGGTCGGACCGTGGCGCTGCTTGCCGATGATCACTTCGGCCTTGCCATGGGCGCGCTCCATCTCGGTGTGCCATGTCTCCCATTCCGGCGTACCGGGACGCGGCTCCTTGTTGGCGAGATAATATTCCTCGCGATAGACGAACAGCACGACGTCGGCGTCCTGCTCGATCGAGCCGGATTCACGGAGGTCCGACAGTTGCGGGCGCTTGTCGTCGCGGTTCTCGACCTGGCGCGACAGCTGCGACAGGGCAATGACGGGAACGTTGAGCTCCTTGGCCAGCGCCTTCAGGCTGGTGGTGATCTCCGTGACTTCCTGGACGCGGTTGTCATTGCCGCGCTTGCCCGAGCCTTGCAGCAGCTGGATGTAGTCCACGACGATGAGGTCGAGGCCCTTTTGCCGTTTCAGGCGCCGCGCCCGCGCCGTCAGCTGCGAAATCGACAGGCCGCCGGTTTCGTCGATGTAGAACGGCAGCGACTGCAGCTCGATCGAATAGTCGCGGATTTTTTCGAAATCGCTCTCGCTGATGCCGCCGCGGCGGATGTTGGAGGAGGGGATCCCGGTGCGCTCGGCGATGATGCGGGTGGCGAGCTGCTCGCCCGACATTTCGCACGAGTAGAACCCGACCACGCCGCCATTGATGGTCTTCATGGTGCCGTCGGCGGCAACTTCGCCGCGATAGGCCTTTGCGACATTGTAGGCGATGTTGGTGGCGAGCGAGGTCTTGCCCATGCCAGGACGGCCGGCAAGGATGATCAGGTCGGAGTGCTGCAATCCGCCCATCTTGGTGTCGAGATCGCGCAACCCCGTGGAGATGCCCGACAGCTTGCCGTCGCGCTGGAACGCTTTCGCCGCCATGTCGATCGCGATCGTCAGCGCCTGCGAGAATTTTTGGAAGCCGCCGTCATAGCGGCCAGTCTCGGCGAGCTCGTAGAGGCGCCGCTCTGCGTCCTCGATCTGCGCCCGTGGCGCGAAATCGACCGGCGCCTCATAGGCGACATTGACCATGTCTTCGCCGATGCCGATCAGGTCGCGCCGCAGCGACAGGTCGTAGATGGTGCGGCCGTAATCCTGGGCGTTGATGATGGTGGTGGCTTCCGCGGCGAGCCGCGCGAGATATTGTCCGACAGTCAGGCCGCCGAGATCGGTGTCCGCCGGCAGGAAGGTTTTTAGCGTCACCGGGGTCGCGACCTTGCCCATCCGGATCAGGCTGCTGGCCGTCTCGAAAATCGTGCGATGGATCGGTTCGAAGAAATGTTTCGGCTCGAGGAAGTCGGACACCCGATAAAAGGCGTCGTTGTTCACCAGGATGGCGCCCAACAAGCTTTGCTCGGCTTCGATGTTGTGTGGCGCGCTGCGATAGGAGGCGTTCGGTGCATCCGGCGCCAGCTTGAGGACGTTGGAATCGGTCAAGGCCATGGCAATTCTTGTTCTTGAAAGTCCTGTCGGGTGTGACGCAACGGGGTCGCGATAAGGCGCCAGTCTCGTGCATTAAGGAAGCAGGCCTAAGTCTTTTGCCCGATTCACACAATGCCGAGTGTGAATCTTGGTAGCGGCAACGCGTTTGCGCTTGACGCCGTTGGGCCAAAATTCGACGGTGGCGTGACAGTCTTTCAAACGAGCGTCACGCGCAACTCGCGAAGTCGGCACATTGATTCAATCTCAAGCATTTGGCTTGACATTAGATCGACGGACTCAAGGAAATTGTCGGGGCGGAACAGGACGCGCGCGGTCGGCGATGCAACTGCCGATTCGCAACTTGACAGAGGCTCTCAGATCAGGAGCAGGTAGACCAGTGCGGTCACGGCGACGCCGACGCCGAGCGCGATCAAGGCGTAGTCGATGCGGAGGTCGTCCTTCAGGTCGGACATCGGCTGGTTGAGCTTGGTGAGCATCACGACACCATAGGGCGAGCGGCACAAAGGCCCTGTGAGGCAGCTCACATTTGACCGGGATTTTTCGGACCGCGCATGCCCGGACCTTTACGGACATCCCAGCCGCGCGCGCCAGCGGCAGGTCGCGCTCTCCGCCGGAGGCACCCCTCATGTTCTGGTCGGGCGTTCGGATGATTTTTGCAGCGAATGCGTGGACGGACGTCAGCCGCATCGGCCCGGCTATTCTCCGGCAATCTTCAACCGCGGCCGGACGCTCTGCTCCAAACCCCGCAGCCTGGTCTCCTCCCGGCCGACATAGCCGCGCGTCATCGGCACCACGCCCTGGCGCTTGGTCAGCTGGATCTGGAAGTTCATCAGGTTCTGTTTGCGGAACGCCATTTCCGACGCCGCAAGATAAAATTCCCACATTCGTGCAAAGCGCTCGTCATAGAGCTGGACGGCCTCCTCGCGCCGGGCCATGAATCGCTCGCGCCAGGCCTTCAGCGTCTCGGCGTAGTGCAGGCGGAGGATTTCGATGTCGGAGACCAGAAGGCCGGCGCGTTCGATCGCGGGCATCACCTCCGAGACCGCGGGGATATAGCCTCCGGGGAAGATGTATTTTGTGATCCAGGGATTGGTGACGTTCGGTCCCTCCGAGCGGCCGATCGAATGCAGCACCATCACACCGCCGTCGGTGAGAAGGTCCGCGCATCGCCTGAAGAAGGCGTCATAAAAGCCGGCGCCGACATGTTCGAACATGCCGACCGAGACGATGCGGTCGAACGTGCCGACCGCGTCGCGATAATCCTGCAACAGAAATCTCGCGCGTTCGGTCAGGCCCCGCTCCGCCGCGCGGGCGTTGGAGACCGAAAGCTGCTCCGTGGACAAGGTAATCCCGGTGACGTCGGCACCGGCAATTTCGGCGAGATAGAGGGCGAGTCCGCCCCAGCCCGAGCCGATATCGAGGACGCGGTCGCCGCTCCTCAGCAGCAGCTTGGCGGCGAGATGGCGCTTTTTGGCGAGCTGGGCGTCGTCGAGCGAGGTGTCGGGCGTCTCGAAATAGGCGCAACTATATTGTTTGTCGGTATCGAGAAACAGCGAATACAGCCGTCCGTCGAGATCGTAGTGATGGGCGACGTTGTTTCGCGCACGCGCGCGCAAGTTCAACTGCTTGAAATGCCGCCCCAGATAACGCAGCCACCATTGTGGCTTGGCCCAGGAAGGCAGGGCATCGCGCTGGTCCATCAGAATCGCGAGGGCATCCGCAATCGTGCCGCGCTCGACCACGAAAGTGCCGTCCATGTAGGCCTCGCCAAGCGCGAGTTCGGGATTCGCAAGCACCTGACGTTCCGTCGTACGCGCAAGAAAGTGGGCTTGAACAGGTTCGCCGGTTCCGTCACCACATGTGAATCGGGCGCCGCTTGCGGTCACGAACGTCATCGAACCACGGCGGATAAACTTATTGAGGAACAGACGTAACAAACGATCCATGGACATCACCCAACGAGTGATCCCCCGCAAGATGTTGATTTGCCCGGCCGTCAGACATCACGCACGGGAGGCACCGACGGTTTTCAATACGTGTTCAACCTGATGGTAAATATCCTGGTTCCAACCTGCTACCGCGTTGCAGACAAAGCCGATATTCCAAAATATCACACTCACGGAGTTGCGCGATCTAGCGGCTTCCATTCGGGCGATAATCGGCTAAAAGGTGACCCGCGCCATTGCATGGCCTGCCGTGTAAGTCTGCTCACTTGCGAATGCTGGAACTGAAAGGACGCTCGCAAGAACATGAATCTGGTGCGGTTTTTGGATTTGTTCGTCGCTATGGATGGCAGCGAAAATTGCGCTCACGAACGCCGAATCCGCGGCCTTCGTCACGCCGAATGCGATCGCCGCACGTGGAGATACGGAATGGGGAGCCGGACGCTATGGATGGGGGCATTGCTGCTTGCGATGAGCTCCGTTGCAGCTGAGCGCGCGAGGGCCCAGGAAAATCTCGACGCCGGCAAGAGCCCGTCGCAGATCTTTGCCGGAACCTGCACCGCTTGCCACAAGAGCCCGCGCGGCTTGATGAAGACCGTCAGCCCAGGTTCGCTGCCCGGCTTTCTGCGCCAGCACTATACGACCAGTAGCAACATGGCCGGCGTGCTTGCATCCTACCTGGTATCAAACGGGGCAACGGACACCCGCTATGCGGTCGGCCAGCCGAACCCGCAGCAGAAAGGGGTCAAGGACGGAGCAAAGGACGCGACCCGCGAGGCGAGGACGGACGCCCGTTCCGCACCGCCGTCCGACCAGCCAGATCACCCCAGCCGCCGACAGCACCCTGGCACCACCGCATCCCAGGAGGTGCCGGAGCCGCACCAGACGACTCGGCCCGATGTCGAGGGAATCATGCCGCAGGCTGAGCCCGGGACCCGTCTTGGCCGAAACGCCAGGCAGCGGCTGGCCCGGCCGACCGAGGCGGGGGATACCGCAAAGCCCGAAATGGATGGTCAAACGCCGCCCCAGGCGGCCGCCGAGCGCGGACCGGACGGCCGCAGGCTCTCGGCCAAGCAGCGGCTGAGCAAGCGCAGCCGGTCCGGCGAGGAACTACCGAAGTCCGATATCAAGTCGGATTCTCCCCGCGAAGAGCCTGCCAGCATCGAGCCAGCCAAGGGCGAGCCAGCCAACGGCGAGCCGGCCAAGACAGATGCTCCGAAGGGCGATGTCGACAGGGTGGATAGCGTGAAGCCGGACGGCGGCAGGCCGGCGCTTGGCGACAAGTCCGATTCCGCCACGATCCAGCCGCCGAGGGAGCCTGACACGCCTGCCCTACGGGTCGATCCGGTGCCTCCGGTCACTCCGGCACCGAGCGCGGCCTTGTCTGAGCCGCCAGCCACAACATCGCCGGGTGCCATGGAAACCCCGGCAACGACGTCTGCCGTTCCTCCACCGCCACCGGCGGTCACGGCATCGACACCGACGGCTCCTCCGGTGGTTCCAGCGGGGCCGCCCGCGCCGCCGATCTCTCAGTAAGATCGGGCGGCTTCAGTCCGAGCGTCGGGATCCACGGCTCCGGCCGTGCCGAGGTCAGAAGGATGGCACCAGGAGGTGGCCGCGCTCGCCCCAGAACCGGCACCACCGGCCGGCGGCATCGACGATATGCAACTGGCCTTCGACAGAGACGGGATCGGCAGGCGGCACGTCCGGCACATCCAGGCCCTTAACCTTGGCAAAGGCACCGGCGCGAACGAGCAGTGCGTTGCCGAACGCCGACAGGTCGGGTGCGTACTTCACCTCATAACAGGCCCGCAGCAGGTGATCGCCGATGATCGCCGTCGTCGCGGCGAGGCCCTGCGCGCGGAATGAAAGTGCGGCGGCACGACCATCGCGCGCATCATCGCCGCTGCGCGCCATGCCGAGCGTGTCGGATGCCAAAATCCCGATCTCGTCATAGCGCTGCCGGAGCGCCTCGCTCGGCTGTCGGACGGCGCTCGTCCGACCGAAGAGGGCGCGCGGCAGGCGATTCCGCCCGGTGCGGGACGCGGCCGCGCGATCGGCCGTGCCGAGCTTGTCCCAAAACAGCGTCGCGACAATCTCCTGGAATTCCGCCTCATGTCCCGCTTGGGGCTTGTGTCCGGCAATCCAGTCGAGCGCCATGCTCTGCCATCCCGAAGCTGAAGGTCATGCGATTCGATACGAGGGAAAGACAGCCGCACAGCAAGCTTCGGTTTCCCGCAAGTCCGGCTGGGTTGCCTGAGCGGGAAGGGAGGCCGCGGGAGCGCAGCTTGGCTTACTTCGCGGTCTCCGCAGCGGGCTGCACCTCGTCGTGCTGGGCTTCCGGATCGAAGAACTCGCCGGCGGCGGCGAGCGCCTCGGCGGCCGCGTCCTGGTCCTCCTGGCGGGTCGAGACGTCTTCGCCGCGATTGATGCGCTCGGCCTCTTCGGCGCTGCGCGCGACCGTCACGGTGACCTTGACCTCGACCTCCGGATGGACCGCGACGAGGATGACGTGCCTGCCAATGGTCTTGATCGGCGCGTCCAGCATCACCTGGTTGCGGCTGATCGCAACGCCCTGGGCCTCGAACGCGGTGACGATGTCGCGCACGCTGACCGAGCCGAACAGCTGGCCGGTCTCCGAGGCCTGGCGCAGCACGATGACGTTCTGGCCATCGATCTTCTCCGCGACCTTGCTGGCTTCACCCTTGGCCTTCAGGTTGCGCGCCTCGAGCTCGGCCTTCATGCCGTCGAACTTGGCGCGGTTTTCGTTGGTCGCGCGCAGCGCCTTGCCGCGCTTGAGCAGGAAATTGCGGGCAAAGCCGTCACGCACTTTGACGACCTCGCCCATCTGACCGAGTTTTGCGACGCGCTCCAGCAAAATGACTTCCATGTTGGTTCTCCAGGGATGGTGTGAGGGGTTTGACGACAGGTAATTTCATGGCGCCGGCAGCGGCGGAGGAAAGCGACGGCGCAGAAAACGCTGGCGGAGGCCAAACATGGCGTCGGCGACGCCGAGCACGACAACCGCAAGCACCGGCCAGACGAACAGCACGACGATGGCGTAGACCGAGCCCAGCCAGAACGCCCGGTTCTTCAGCGTAAGCGTCAGGGTGTGCAGGGCGGCGAAGCCGACCATTGCATAGGTCATCATCAGCGCGGTGGCCATGACCCTTCCGAGAATTGCGATGAGCCCGCCGCTGAAACCGAGCGCGATCGCGACGCACAGCACGGCGAGCGTGATCGGTGGCAGCGTGACGCTCTTCAGGTCAGGCCAGGGGCGAAGCAGGCGGTGCGAGGTCGCAGTGATCTTGCCGGCGAGCCAGAGATTGAGTGTCAGCGTGGTCATGGCCATCGCGGCCGCCGCCAGCGGGACGCTGCGGATCACCAGGCGGATGACGCGCTCGGTCTGTGCATCCAGGTCATCCTGCGCGCCGACCACCTTCAGCAGCAGCTCGCGCAGCGTGGTGGTGATCGATTGAGCATCCGTACCGAAGGTCAGCAACGTGGACATCACGGCGAGCGTGGCAAAGCCCACGATCCACAACAGCACACGGCCGAGCGGATACCATTCGAGCTCCGGGCGCTCCGCCGCGGCTTTGTCGGCCGCGGGGGCGGCCGAGCTCGGACGGCCGAGCAGGACGAGGTGCCCGAGCCACCAGGCCGGCAGCGCGACCGTGATCGCAAAGGCGATGCAATAGGGCAGGCCGAAGATCGCGCCGAGCCCGACCGCCGCGGCCAGTCCGCCGATGGCGCCGCAGAGCGGTCCCCAGCTCAGCGCTGCCACCATCAAGGGCAGCGGAGCCAGATACAGCAGGACGAGCGAGATCAGCGCGCCCGAAATGATCGAGGCGAACATCAAGGCCGATGCGCAGCCGGCCGCCAGGGCTATCAGAACGATCGTGGTCATCAGCTGTCCCGCCCCTTTCGAGCGGTTAGAGGCCCAATGCGACCCCAACCATCGGCAACCGGACGACCCGGAAGCCTTATGAACAGGTCGGCGGCAGCCGCGCCGCCGACCTAAACTCTCGTTAACGGATCACGTAGGGCAGCAGACCGAGGAAGCGCGCGCGCTTGATCGCGCGGGCCAGCTCACGCTGCTTCTTGGCGGAGACCGCCGTGATGCGGCTCGGCACGATCTTGCCGCGCTCGGAGACGTAACGCATCAACAGCTTGGAGTCCTTGTAGTCGATCTTCGGCGCGTTCGCTCCCGTGAACGGGCAGGTCTTGCGGCGGCGGAAGAACGGACGGCGTGCACCTGCTTCGGCCATGGCTCTTACTCCTCCTCGCTCGCTTCGGGTGCTTCGTCACGCGGACGGCGCGGACCGCGATCACCACGGTCGCCGCGGAAGCCGCCACCGTCACGATCACCCCGGAATCCACCGCCGTCGCGGTCGCCGCGGAAGCCGCCACCACCGCGGTCGTCACGCTCGCGATCACGATCGGCCTTGCGCATCATCGCGGAGGGGCCTTCCTCGAGCTCCTCGACGCGAACGCTCAAATAGCGGATCACTTCTTCGCTGATCCGCTCCTGGCGCTCGATCTCGGCGATCGCCGCCGGCGGCGCGTCGATGTTGAGCAGCACGAAGTGCGCCTTGCGGTTCTTGCTGATGCGGTAGGTGAGGGAGCGCACGCCCCAGTTCTCGGTCTTGGTGACCTTGCCGCCCAGCTGCTGGACGATGCCGGTCATCTGCGAGGTCAATTCCTCGACCTGTTGGGGACTCGCGTCCTGGCGCGCGAGAAAAACATGCTCGTAAAGCGGCATGGATGTCCTTTCCTGACGATGTTGGCGCGGCTTTCGGCGTCAAGCCCTTCGAGCCCTTCGGAAAGGACTCTTAAGGTTCGCTCAGAAGGCGGAAACACGGGACGACGGGCCGACTGGCCCTGCCACATCAAATTCGCCAAAAAGGTGATTTTGCTGAGACCGTCCGTTCAGCTTCCGGCCGGAAACCACGGATGGCGGGCTTTATAGGGATTTTGCACGTCAAGGCAAGGGGTTTTGGCGGTGCGTTGCTGCTGCCCCATGTGGGCCGCTGCCCACCTGATCCTGATGAGCCCTGCTCACCTGAGCCCGGCCCCCAGCGGCCTCCCTAACCGAGAAAGCACTTTTCCGTCTTGAATTATTTGTTTGTATAGCATACAAATAGATTTCCATGGCACAGGAAACCGCCTCCGCCACGCCGGCTGCAGAGCCAAAACACGCAGTCCGCGCGACGCGATCGGCCGGACGCAAGATGCGCTCGCTGCTCTTGGACTGCGCAAGCCGGCTGTTTCGTGAGAACGGGTTGTCGGGAACATCGATCTCGGACATTGCCGCGGCCGCCGACGCGTTTCCGAGCCAGGTCACCTATTATTTCCGTACCAAGGAGGCGCTGTTCGTCGAGGCCGCCTGCCGCGAGATGCTGTATCTCGCGCGCGCGGCCGAGCAGGCGGCGCTCAAGGCACCGACCCCGCGCGACTACACGCGCGCCCTGGTCGAGACGGTGACCGCGACCGACCAGGTCGCGTTCTTCGCCGAAGCGCTGACACTGACGCGGCGTCGGCAGGACCTCGCGCCGCTGGTGGAGCGCACCATCGAACGACTGCACGGCGAGGGACTGCGCGCCTACGCGGCCAAAATCGAGCGGCATGGCTGGCGCTCCCTGAGGGATCCCGATGCGACGTCACGACGGTTCTGGGCGCTCGCCATCGGCGTGATGGTCGAGGGCCATGCGATGGGCCGTTCACCGGAGGATCTCGGCGCCGAGATGCTGCGCGTGCTCGGCGATCAGGCGGCAGTTCCGTCCGCTGCGGATGAGGCGCGTCTGCGCCTGGTCGGCGACCTCGATACGCGAGCGACATCAGACGAGAAAGCATCATGACCGCGCTTCGCATTCGCGCCCGTGACGTCCTGACCGAAGACCAACTGATTGTCGTCCGGGAGCGCAAGACATGGAAGGGCATCGCGCTGATCGCGCATGCCTGGGCCCTGATATTTTCCGCGATCGCGCTGGTCGCCGTCTGGCCGAACCCGTTCACCTATCTGCTTGCGGTCGCGATCATCGGCTCGCGCCAGCTCGGCCTTTCGATCCTGATGCATGACGGCGCGCATGGCTGCCTCGCGGCGGACGAGAGGATCAATCTGTCGTTGAGCCAGTGGTTCTGCGCTTATCCGGTGTTCGCCGAGACCCGGGCCTATCGGCGCTATCATCTAAGGCATCACGCCCGCACCCAGCAGGAGGACGATCCCGACCTCGTGCTGTCGGCGCCGTTCCCGATCACGCGCATGAGCTACCGCCGCAAGTTTTTGCGCGATATCACTGGCCAGACCGGCTACCAGCAGCGCAAGGCGCAGCTCCTCAATGCGCTCGGCCCGGCGGAATGGCCGCTGGCGCGGCGCGCCGCGCATTTCTGGGGGCAACTCGGTCCGCAGTTCGTCACCAATGCGATACTCTTCTCGCTCTGCGCCATCGTGGGCGTGTGGTGGGCCTATCCCCTGTTATGGCTGGTGCCGCTTCTCACCTGGATGATGGTGATCACCCGCATCCGCAACATTGCGGAACATGCTGTCGTGCCGGACTCGAGCGATCCCCTGCGCAACACCCGCACCACGCGCGCCAATGTCCTCGAACGGCTGTTCATCGCGCCCTATTACGTGAACTACCATCTGGAGCATCACCTCCTGTTTTACGTGCCGTGCTACAACCTGCCGCGCGTGCACCGCATCCTGAGCGAGAGCCCACATGTCGGCCGCATGGAGGTGCAGCCGAGCTATCTGGCGGTGCTGCGGCTCGCGACCGCGAAGCCCGACCATGAGGATCGTCCGGGAGAGTTGGTGAACAGCGCCCGCCGGGCGCGCGCCGGCGCCCATATCGGCGCCGACCAGACCGCCGGCGGCTTTTAGCGGCTTTTGGAATCGCTGGACCGAGCCCACAGGCCGGCAGCGCGGCTTGACATCGCCTCTCACAGTGTCTTACGGCCCCGTTCGAGGGCATCATTTGGACCCAGTCGAACCCGCGCGGGACCTGCGGGCGGGCATCTGATTCCCTCGGACATGCTGAAGCAAGGCAGGACGGGCCGATGACGGCAGCTTTTACTTTTCCGGGGCAGGGCTCCCAGGCCGTGGGCATGGGCAAGACGCTGGCCGAGGCCTTTCCGGCGGCCAGGGCCGTATTCGACGAGGTCGACGCCGCGCTGTCGGAGCGGCTCAGCGCCATCATCTGGGACGGTCCGGGCGAGACGCTGCAGCTCACCCAAAATACCCAGCCGGCACTGATGGCGATGTCGATCGCCACCCTGCGCGCGCTCGAGAGCGAGGCCGGTTTCTCGGTGGCGCGCGATGCCGCCTTCGTCGCCGGGCATTCCCTCGGCGAATATTCGGCGCTGGCGGCAGCGGGCAGCCTCAGCATCACCGACACCGCGCGGCTGCTCAGGACCAGGGGCCTTGCCATGCAGAAGGCCGTTCCGGTCGGTGTCGGGGCCATGGCCGCGCTGCTCGGCCTCGACTATGAGACCGCGGTGGCGGTCGCGAGCGAAGCCGCGCAGGGGCAGGTCTGTCAGGCCGCCAACGACAATGGCGGCGGCCAGGTCGTGGTGTCCGGCGACAAGGCGGCGGTGGACCGCGCGGTCGAAATCGCCAAGGGCAAAGGCGCCAAGCGCGCGATGCTGCTGCCGGTGTCGGCCCCGTTCCATTGCACGCTGATGCAGCCCGCCGCCGACGTGATGGCAGAGGCGCTTGCCGGCGTCGTCATCAACAAGCCCGCATGTCCCCTGGTGTCGAACGTGCTCGCGAGTGCCATCACCGATCCCGACGAGATCCGCCGCCGACTGGTCGAGCAGGTCACCGGCACGGTGCGCTGGCGCGAATCGGTGGCCTATATGGCCGGCCACGGCGTCCGCCGGTTCTTCGAGATCGGCGCCGGCAAGGTGCTGAGCGGGCTCGTCAAGCGCATCGCCGACGGCGCGATCGGCATCTCCGTCGGTGGCCCGAACGACATCGGCGCTGCGAGACAAGCGTTGGACGCCGCGCAGTCGGCGTGAGGAGATCATGATGTTCGATTTGACTGGCAGGACCGCGCTCGTCACTGGCGCGACCGGGGGCATCGGCCGCGCGATCGCGGAGGCGCTGCACGCGCAGGGCGCGAGCGTTGCGATTTCCGGTACGCGGCGCGAGGTGCTGGACGAACTCGCCGGCAAGCTCGCCGAACGCATTCATGTGCTCCCCTGCAATCTTTCCGACACAGCCGAGGTCGAGGCGCTGGTGCCGTCGGCCGAACAGGCCATGGGGCAGGTCGACATCCTCGTCGCCAATGCGGGCATCACCCGCGATAATCTCTTCGTGCAGCTGCGCGACGAGGACTGGGACGACGTCATCAAGGTGAATCTGTCGGCGACATTCCGTCTCGCACGCGCCGCCACCAAGCTGATGATGCGGAGGCGCTTCGGCCGAATCATCGCGATCACCTCCGTGGTCGGCGTGACCGGCAACGCGGGACAGGGCAACTACAGCGCCTCGAAGGCCGGCCTGATCGGGATGATGAAGTCGCTCGCGGCCGAATACGCCAAGCGCAATGTCACGGCCAATTGCATCGCGCCGGGATTCATCAAGACGCCGATGACCGATGCGCTGAGCGACAAGCAGCGCGAATCCATCCTGTCCAGGGTTCCGGCGGCGCGGCTCGGAACGCCGGAGGACATCGCAGCCGCAGCCGTCTTTCTGAGCTCCAGCGAGGCCGCCTATGTCACCGGGCAGACGATCCACGTCAATGGCGGCATGGCCATGATCTGAACGCTTGGCGGGCCCTGAACCAATGCGGCGAAAGGTCGTTTACGGTCAAAGCCGGGTCTTATGGTCAAGGCCCGGGAAGTATGATAACCGGACCGGCCTAAGGATGGGCAAAGAACGCCATTGCAGGATTTCGAAACCCTGTATATTGCCGGGGCGGAGCTTGCCGTCGTTCGCCGGGCCTCCCATCGACACGGGGCCAATCCAGTAATTGCGCGATTGCGAAGGAAGTTTTACGGCCGCGATGGTTCAAATCATCTCGGGTCGGATCCAGGGGAAAAAGCACGAGGTTGAACGATGAGTGAGATTGGCGAGCGGGTTAAGAAGATCGTGGTCGAGCATCTTGGTGTCGAGCCCGAGAAAGTTGTCGACAGTGCGAGCTTCATCGACGACCTCGGCGCCGACAGTCTCGACACCGTTGAGCTGGTCATGGCCTTCGAAGAAGAGTTCGGTTGCGAAATCCCCGACGACGCGGCGGAAACCATTCTCACCGTCGGCGACGCCACGAAATTTCTTGAAAAGAACGCGAAGAGCTGACGCAGCCGCCGCGCCGCATCGACAGCGCCGGCCCGATCGCGCTCGCTCGGGTCACAACCGGCGTGATGCGGCGGGTCGGGTCCGTCGGGCGGGAGTTGATCGAATGAGGCGGGTTGTCGTTACGGGCCTCGGCATGGTCTCGCCACTTGGCTGTGGCGTCGAGCCGACCTGGACGCGCATCCTGGGTGGTGAGAGCGGCGCAAAGCGGATCGACACGTTCGACGTGTCGGACCTGCCGAGCAAGATCGCCTGCGTAGTTCCCCGCGGCGATGGAACGAACGGCACGTTCAATCCGGATCAATGGATGGAGCCGAAGGACCAGCGCAAGGTCGACGACTTCATCATCTTTGCGATGGCCGCGGCACGCCAGGCGCTCGATGATGCGAACTGGCATCCGGCAACCGAAGAAGAGCGCTGCGCGACCGGAACCATGATCGGCTCCGGGATCGGCGGGCTCTCCGGCATCGCCGATACGGCGCTGCTGCTCAAGGAGCGCGGCCCGCGCAAGGTCTCGCCGTTCTTCATACCGGGACGGCTGATCAATCTGGCCTCCGGCTATGTCTCGATCGAGCACGGCCTCAAGGGGCCGAACCATGCCGTGGTGACGGCGTGTTCGACGGGCGCTCATGCGATCGGGGATGCGAGCCGGCTGATCGCGCTCGGTGATGCCGACGTGATGGTTGCCGGTGGCGCGGAATCGCCGATCTGCCGCATCGGGATGGCGGGCTTCTGCGCGGCACGCGCACTCTCCATCGCCTTCAACGAGACCCCCGAAAAGGCCTCGCGTCCCTACGACAAGGACCGCGACGGATTTGTCATGGGCGAGGGGGCTGGTATCGTGGTGCTTGAGGAATACGAGCACGCGAGAAGCCGCGGCGCCAGGATCTATGCCGAGGTGACCGGCTACGGACTTTCGGGCGATGCCTATCACATCACCTCGCCGTCGCCCGACGGTGATGGCGGGTTCCGCAGCATGGGCGCTGCGCTGAAGCGCGCGCACCTCGCAGTGTCGGACATCGACTACATCAACGCGCACGGCACCTCGACCCAGGTCGGCGACGAGATCGAACTCGGCGCAGTGGAACGGCTGCTCGGCAATGTCGCCTCGCGCGTCTCGATGTCGTCGACGAAATCGTCCACGGGCCATCTTCTGGGCGCCGCGGGCGCGATTGAAGCGATCTTCTCGATCCTGGCGATCCGCGACAATGTGGCGCCGCCGACCATCAACCTCGACAACCCTTCGGTAGAGACGGCCATCGATCTCGTGCCCCAGTTGCCGCGAAAGCGCGAGATCAACGTCGCGCTGTCCAATTCATTCGGTTTCGGGGGGACCAACGCATCGGTGATACTGCAGCGCGTGGCTAACTAAAAATCCACCGTTTCGCCGTATTCGGCGGGACATCCTTGGGCCGTGGCGCGGAAACTTGAGACCGTTTGCGCGATGATTCGCGCGGCGCGACGATTGAAGCGACAGCATTCAGGTTGCATCGATGAGCGAGAGACCGCCCATTTCACCGCGCAGTCCGCGCGCCGCGCTCGAACCCGAGCAGCTGCCGCCGCCCCCCAGGCGGTCGGAGCGCGCGCGCAACCCTTTTATCGTGGCGGGCAACGCCATCATCACCATCCTCCTGATCGCCATGCTCGCTGTCGGCGTCGGCTACTACTACGGCAAACAGATGCTGGAAGCGCCCGGTCCGCTGCAGGAAGAGAAGATCGTCAATATCCCTCAGCGCGCCGGCAAGCGTGACATCGCCGACGTGCTGACCAGAGAAGGCGTGATCGATATCAGTCCGTGGTTCTTCATCGGCGGCGTGTACGCGCTGAAGGCGAGCTCGGACCTGAAGCCCGGCGAATATGCCTTCCAGAGGAATGCGTCGCTGCGCGAGGTCATCGCCACCATCGTCGAAGGCAAGGTGGTGCAGCACGCCGTGACGGTTCCCGAAGGCCTCACATCCGAGCAGATCGTCGCCCGCCTGTCCGACAACGACATCTTCACCGGATCGGTCACGGAAATGCCGCGCGAGGGTACATTGTTGCCGGAGACCTACAAATTTCCGCGCGGCACCTCGCGTGAGCAGGTGATCCAGCGCATGCAGCAGGCCCAGAAACGGATCCTGGCCGAGATCTGGGAGCACCGCAGCCAGGACCTGCCGTTCAAGACTCCGGAGCAGCTGGTGACGATGGCCTCCATCGTCGAGAAAGAGACCGGCAAGCCCGACGAGCGCAGCCGCGTCGCAGCGGTGTTCCTCAACCGGCTGAAGCAGAGGATCAAGCTGCAGTCGGACCCGACCATCATCTACGGCCTGGTCGGCGGCAAGGGAACGCTGGGACGGCCGATCAAGCGCAGCGAGATCACCCAGCCCTCGCCCTACAACACCTATGTGATCGATGGGCTGCCGCCCGGCCCGATTTCCAATCCCGGCCGCGCCTCGCTGGAAGCGACCGCCAATCCGGCGCGCACCCGCGACCTCTATTTCGTTGCCGACGGCAGCGGCGGCCACGCCTTTGCCGAGAACTATGACCAGC
>Ga0213876_10001214_pt1 | contig 16256 bp, 17 predicted proteins | sample BarmaccomBMRX_R9_FD_160113 | JGI IMG/M metagenome (GOLD analysis project Ga0213876, IMG submission 160113) | Root-associated microbial communities from Barbacenia macrantha in rupestrian grasslands, the National Park of Serra do Cipo, Brazil - RX_R9 | ecosystem: Host-associated > Plants > Roots... | reverse complement strand
TCACGAGAGTGATGACTCCGCAATATCGGCGCTGCGGTTCTGCACACTTTTTTCTGTGACGTACTTTTTGTTTCTCGATCACCAGATACCGAAGCGAATGTGGACGCTGATATTACGATCAGCAGAGCGTAGGATGCGGAACCCCATATTTGTACGGGAATGGCAGCACTTGCGAGTGGAATTCGAATCGTTTCCGGGTTTCGTGAATCTGGTCAATTCGGTACGGGATCGGACTACTAAGTGAGTTCAAAACTGACGATGCACCGAGAAGAATTTGATTGAACGCATCATTTCTCCGCCAAGGGGCTTGCGCGGCCAAGTCGATTCTGCTTCCTTGAAGTCTGAGAATGGTACCGCAATCACGCCAGGAACAACCAATCAGTTTGGATCGACGCTTCCGGAATATTCGCGAGAAACCGAGCGTCGAATGCCAACTACACGTTCGATTTCCTTTTCGCTTGTCGAGGAGAGTCCGCCTCCTCCTCCGCAACGCCACCACCCCGCTCCCGTATTACTGCGCCACGACTTCCGCGTAAACCGGATAATGATCCGACCCCCGAAACTCGCGCCGCACTCGTCCCTCTTCGATGCGAACAGGCCCGCGAGCAAAAATCCAATCGAGCGTCATCGCGATAGCATGCGTACGCTCGATGCGTTCGCCCGTCGCGCTGCGAAACCCTTCGCGTTCCAGCTTGTGCAGATAGATCGCCGGCAGATATTTTGTATTCAGATCGCCCCCCAGAATAACGGCCGTGTTCGACGGATAGTGCTTCTTCAAATCGGCAAGCACTTCGTCCAGTTGATCGGCCTGAATACGGCCCACGCTGCGACTTTCAAGATGGAGATTGTAGACCACCAGCAGGCGTCCGGCGAATTCGAGATCTGTCACTAGCGCGATTCGGTTGCCCAGCCGGCGCTGCAGTAACGGCACGTTAGAAGGGATCCAGCTACGCGGCTTCCAGAAGCCGGATTGCCGCTCAAAGCGCAAAATCCGGCAATGTCGAATCGGCAGGCGCGTAAGCGTGGCTTGGCCGGTGTAAGCAGCGGCCTTGCGCGTATCGTCTTCGCGCTCCTGGCTCAGTTCCTCGAATTCCACCGCATAGGAGAGATTGACGTTGAGGCGGCGCGATAATTCCGCCGCTTCGTCGAGGTTCGCGGCGCGCTTCGTGTTCGAATCGACTTCCTGCAGGAGATAGAGATCGGCAGGATTTTTCGAAAGCTCGTCACCGATGAGCCGAAGCTGCGTGCCGCGATCGATGTTCCAGCTGACCACGCGAATGGATCTAGAACTATCGGCGGACGGTACAAAGGTCTCTTCGCGCGGTGTATTGAAGTCGCTAGCGGGCGCGGACGTGCGATCAGCTTCGTTGACGCGCGCCTGCGGCGAGCCGAACAAAAAAGCGACAGCGATTGCCAGCGCGAATGGTAAACCCGCGCTCATGCTGCAGACTCGCGCAATGCCTTCCGGCGGCGCACGCCGGAGGATTCATGTTCGCGCCAGACAGCGAGCATCCCGATAAGCGCGAAATACCAGGCGCACACGCCGAGACGGGCGAACGGGTAATCGACGAGCGCATGCAGGCCCACAGCGATAACGCCGAGCCCCCAAACGGAGCGGATGGCCGGACGAATGCTCCAGAAGAACACGAGGGCCATCAGGGCTGCGAAGGGAATGCCCCCTTCTGCGGCGAACTGAAGCCAGTCATTGTGCGCGCGGTTCACATAAGTGCCGTCGTCGTAGTGAGCAAACATGCGGTAAACAGGCACATATGTATTCAGGCCCCAGCCCGTGAGCGGCCGGGCGCGAATCATTTCGAGCGAGGAGCGATTGATCTCGCGACGCACCTGCAGTTGATCTTTTTGTTGGAGCTTTCGAAACAAGGTGTCGAAACCGGCGGCATAAACAAAGACGCCGCTCAGCAGCACCACGGTTCCAGCAGCAGCCAGAAAACTTCGCTTGCGATTGCGCGCGTACGCCAGCAGTATGACGGCAATCAACTCGACTATAACCAGTACCGTTCCGGCGCGAGAGCCCGACGCAATCACGGCTGCGATCTGCAGCGCGCTCAAACCAAGAAACGTATTTTGCAATCGGCGGCGGCTGATTCCGAGCCAAAGCGTCATTGGCAGGAACAACTCTACGAACTGGGCGAAATTGTTCCAATACGCAAACGGACCGTTGATGGTTGCGAATTTACTTTGAATCAGCCCGTAGTATTTGTTGGTCTGTGAGGCTTGCTCCAGCAGATCGAGCAGGCAAACGGCCGAGCCGAAGATGACGAACGCTGAGCGGAACTGTGCCGCGATACCGTCGTCTTCAAAGACGTGAGTGGCCAGAAACACAACCGCTGCGACCGTTAACCAGAAGAGTACGCCCAGCCAGCCGTCGTACACGATCTTTTGCGGTAGCCAGAGCGTCTGGACCACACCGTAAAGGGTCATGGCCAGCAGGCATGCAACCGGTAAAGTGAAGCGCATTTTGTTTTCGACCCCAAACAACAGCGCGTAGGCGGAAAACAGCAGCACGCCCGCGGAGATGACCAGTTGCGCGATCTCTCCGCCATCTAGCGTGCAGAGGGTGAAGCCCGACAAGAGGCAAAATAGAACGCCCGCGACGATGCGTTGCTGTAAGCCGCGCGTCAGGTAAAGGCGCGAAGGTAGCTTAACGTCAGCAACGGCCATCGACCGTAGGATCTCACTTGCCTGTATATATGACGCGCCATATGGTCTTGCCCACGTCGTCGCTGACGAGAAGCGAGCCATCCGGCGCGGCCGCGACGCCGACCGGGCGTCCCCACGCATCGCCTTGCGGAGTCACGAAGCCGGTGAGGAATTCTTCGTAGACGCCGTTAGCTTTGCCGTTGTCGAGCGGCACTCGGATCAGTTCGTAACCTGTGCGGGTGGCGCGGTTCCAGGAGCCGTGTTCGGCAGCGAAAATGTCGCCCTTGTACTGCTTGGGGAACTGGTCGCCTTCGTAGAACATCATTTCGAGCGAAGCATTGTGAGGCTGCAGCATCACATCCGGAACGATGGTCTTGTCGGCGAGTTCGGGATGGGCGCCGTTGAGGCGAGGATCAGGATGGTTACCCATGTAATAGAAAGGCCAGCCATAGAAGCCGTCTTCTTTAACCGAAGTGATGTAGTCGGGGACGAGATTATCGCCGAGCGCGTCTCGTTCGTTTACAGAACACCACAACTGACCCGTGATGGGGTTCACGGCGATTCCAACCGGATTGCGGATGCCGGACGCGTAGATCTTGACGAACTTGCCGTCAGGCGTGAATTCGAGAATGTTGGCGCGGTGGAACTCCGCGGGATGCGTGTCCGGATTATCGATGTTCGAAGCGGAGCCGACTGCGACGAACAGCTTCGTGCCATCGGGCGAGAAGGCAAGATCGCGCGTAATGTGGCCGCCGCCTGCAGGCAGCTTTTCGACCACGGTTTCCGCCGGGGCGCTCGCCTTCAAATCACCGCTGTTATAGGGAAAGCGCACGACCGAATTCGTGTTGCCGATATACACCCACTTAGGGTTGTTGCCCAGCGGATAAAAGGCGATGCCGAACGGCATATGCAGTCCCGTATCGGCAAAGATCGACGTTTGCTGCGGATGTCCATCACCGGTTACGCCGCGGAAGACGATGATCTTGTTAGCCTCACTGTCGGCGAGAAAGATGTCGCCATTGGGCGCCGCGCGCACCTCACGCGGCTGGACCAGACCTTCGGTCACATACTGTTCCACCTTGAAGCCGGGAGGCGCCAGCGGCCACATGTTCTCAGGGCGCGGAACATTTTGCGGCGGGTTGCCCGCCGACTCGGTCGCGAAAGGCTTGGGCAGGTCGGCCAGGGTGATCTTGCGGAAAGTGCCCGGATTTTCGCCTTTATAACTTGTGAACACATCCGGGCCGGTGATGACGTCTTTGACGTCGGACATGTCATAGCCAGCGGCGTGCAAACTCAGCACGGCGCCCCCGGCGAGGACCGCCGCCAATCCGGTCCAGCGAAGCAGTTTCATTTGGTTCTCCTTAACTATTTTCCTAAACGCTGATGTTGTTGAAGGCGCGTAGTTCATCTAGGTTCAAGCGCCCGGTGTAGATGGACATGCCGATCGCGCAATGAACATTGGCGTCGGTCAAAGCTTTGACGTCGTCCATGGTGGTAATGCCACCGGCCGCGATGAGTTCGTGTCCGGTAGCGCGGCGCAGTTGCCGGAACCAATCGAGATCGGTCCCTTGCATCATGCCTTCTTTGTCCACGTAGGTGCAAAGAAACCCGGAGCAGTAAGGCTCGAGTTCCTCCATCACGTCAAGTGCTGTTCTATTTATCGTCTCGCGCCAGCCTTTTACGACGATGCCCCCGTTCTTGCTGTCGAGCGCGATGGTAAGACGGTGTGAGCCGGCCGCATTGCGCAGCTCAGAAAGGAACGCGTGATTGATGCCGTCACTTGTAAATGCGGCCGTGCCGACGATGACGCGATAGGCGCCTTGCTGCAGCAACTCCTGAGCGCGTGCGACATCGCGCACACCACCGCCGGCGCGGATCAATGCGCGGCCGGCAAGGTATTCAAGAATCTGGCCATTCGATCCGCGGCCCATCGCGGCATCGAGATCGATAACTTGAATTTCCGGAAAGCCGCTGAACACTTCCAGCATCTCGTCGGGCGATTTGCCTTCGAGAACTTTTTCGCGGCCCTGCCGAAGTTGCACGACTTTGCCATCCATCAGATCGATGCAGGGAATGATCATGCGGCGGGCCTCACGGGCACGTGCGCTTGTTCGAGCGCTCGCTTGAGATCGGTGACGGTGTACTTGCCGTAGTGAAACACCGAGGCCGCGAGCGCGGCATCCGCGCGGCCGTTTGTGAGTACTTCCACGAAGTCGGACGGCTTTCCGGCTCCGCCCGAAGCGATGACCGGGATGGTGGTCGCGTTTACAACCGCGCGCGTGAGTTCGCAATCGAAGCCGGTTTGAACGCCATCGGTATCCATAGAAGTCAGTAAGATCTCACCCGCTCCGAGTGATTCGCCTCGCTGTGCCCATTCGACGGCGTCGATGCCTTCATCGTGACGTCCGCCTTTCGTATAGACGTTCCATTTGCCGCAACCGGAGCGTCGCGCATCGATCGCCAGCACCACTGCTTGTGCTCAGAATTCGAGACTCAACTCTCGAATCAGCTCCGGACAACGCACCGCCGCGGTGTTGACGCCCACCTTGTCAGCCCCGGCGAGTATGATTTTTCGAGCATCGGTAACGGTGCGCAGCCCCCCGCCGACGGTCAACGGGATAAAGACCTGGCGCGCGGTGCGGGCGACGAGATCGGCCATGATGTCGCGGGCATCGCTCGACGCAGTGATATCGAGAAACACGAGTTCGTCGGCGCCTTGCGCGTTGTATCGCTCGGCGAGTTCCACTGGATCCCCCGCATCACGCAGTCCGACGAAGTTGACGCCTTTTACGACGCGTCCGCCGGTGACGTCAAGACAGGGAATGATGCGCTTGGCCAGCATTACAGGTTTAGAAAGTTCTCCATCACGCGCAGGCCCGCGGGTCCGGATTTCTCGGGATGAAACTGCACTGCATGGATGTTATCGGTTTCAAGTACGGCGCTGAATGGGTGAATATAATTGCAGCTCGCGACCGTTGCGTCGTTCACGGGAGCGTAATAGCTATGTGCGAAGTAAGTGAAGGCGTTTTCGGGAAGTCCGTTCAACAGTCGCGAATCGCGCACGGGTGCGAGAGAGTTCCAGCCCATGTGCGGGATGCGGGCATCGCCGTGAAAGCGCTCGATTGCGCCGCCGAATATGCCAAGGCCCGCGCTGCCGGGAGATTCTTCGCTCTTTTCGAACAGGCATTGCAGTCCGACGCAGATGCCTAGAAACGGTATGCCCGATTGAATTTTTTCGATCAGCGGTTCTCGTAAGCCGAGATGGTCAATCGCGCGAATCATCTGGCCGAAATGACCCACACCCGGAAGGATGATCTTCGCCGCCGTGCGGACTAATTGTGGATTATTGGTGACTTCGTATTTCGCGTTGAGCTTATCGAGCGTATTTTGGACCGATCTCAGATTGCCGGCGCCGTAATCGACGATGGTAGTCATAACAGGCCCTTGGTAGATGGAAGCTGGTCCTTCAACCGCTCGTCGGTAGAGCAGGCGTAACGCATAGCGCGCGCGAAGCATTTGAAGATCGCTTCGATTTTGTGATGATTCGATCGGCCGTAGAGAACCTTTGCATGAAGGTTGGCGCCGGCGTGATTCGCGAACCCTTCAAAGAAGTCGTGCAGCAGCTCGGTTTGCAGATCGCCGACGTGAACGACATTCACTTGGGGGTCAAAGATGAGCGTTGGACGGCCGCCGAGATCGACGGCGACAACGGCCAGCGATTCATCCATGCTCTGGACGAAATATCCGGCGCGATTAATGCCGCGGCGATCGCCCAAAGCTTGGGAGAAAAGATCGCCGAGTACGATGCCGGTGTCTTCGACAGTGTGGTGCTGATCGACGTCGAGATCTCCTCGCGCATTGACTTCCAGATCAAACGCGCCATGCTTTGAAAACAGCTCGAGCATGTGATCGAGGAAACGAACGCCGCTTGAGACCCTGTAGGTGCCGGTGCCCTCGATACGCAAAAACCCCGTGATCTGGGTCTCTTTGGTGTTGCGCTCGATCGTGGCTTCTCTCATTGCTGGTTGCGAAAGGCCGCTTCGAGGAGCGAGTCGAGTTCGTTGATGTCAGCTATCACCGTGAACGCGCCGCACTCGCGCAGGCTGTCGCTGATCTCGCGGTGGCGCGGATTGTGCAGCATGGAAACCCCAATGAAGGGAACGCCAGCGGATTGCGCGCTGCGTGCATCATCGACGGTATCGCCGAAATACCAGATCGATTTGCCAGGGTGTTGCTGCTGGATGAGGTGCAGGCCATCGGGCGCAGGCTTAGGGTTCGCGACCGACTCGTCCGTGATGATGGGACGGAACTCGATATTCCGAGCGTAGCGGCCGAGTGTCGCATCCGCTTCGTATTTGGCGCGGCCGGTAAAGATGGCGAGAGTTGTACGTTCGCCGAGCCTTTCGAGCAGCCCGTCTTTGGGCATCCACTTTTCGCGGCGAATCAGGCCATCGTTGTTCTCGCCAAGAAAGATCTGATTGAAATACGCGACGACGTCGGCGTACTCGACCGAGCCGCCGCGATCTTTGATCAAACGATGCGACAACAGCCAGTCGTTATTCCAGCCGCCGGCGTCTTTGAAATCCTGAATCTCGTCGTGCGAGACGTCGCCGCCCGTGAAATGCCGTACCGTTTCGCGAATCGCCTCGCGATAGGACTCCGACACTTCGACGAGAACGCCGTCCATGTCGAACACCAGAACTTCGGGAGCACGTCGAGCCACTACCAAATCTGCTCCAGTTCATTCAGAAAACGCTGGATTTGATCTCGCGTCCCGACGGTCACGCGCACCGCGCCCGGCAGTTCGTAACTACGATCGCGCACCAGCACGCTGCGGCTGCGAAGTTCATCGCGAATTTCAATCGCTCTATCGCCCGCCTGGAAGAGAACGAAATTGGCTTGGCTTTTGATGTAGGGAATCTTTAGGTGCTCGAGGCCGACATAGAGAAGTTCGCGCGCCGCCAGCACTTCCAGCACGTAATCTTCAACGAATTTCGTGTCTTGCACCGCAATGCGTGCAGCCATGGCAGCGACCGAATTAACGCTGTATGGCGACTGCGCTTTCCTGACGTGCGCCATATTTTCCGCTTGCGAGAAAAGGCAGCCGCAGCGCATGCCGGCCATGCCGTACGTTTTCGAAAACGTTCGGCTGACAAAGAGATTTGGGTAACCCGCCATCAGCGGCAGGGCAGTGACACCGCTGAATTCGTAATACGCTTCGTCAACGAGAACCGCAGCCTGCGGCGCTTTTTGCAGAATCTTCTCGAGGCCGGAAAGATTTGTGCCGGTTCCAGTCGGGTTGTTTGGATTGCTGATAAAGATCGCGCTAGTGGAAGGCGTGACTAGTTCGAGCACTTCCTGTAGTGGAAACGCCAAGGTCCCGGGGCGGTAATCGATCTCGGCGATAGTTGCGCTGGCGAGTTGGGTATAGAACCGGTACATTGCGTACGAAGGCTTGAGGATGAGCACCTCCGCGCCGCTGTCGATGTATGTGTTAACGAGCAGTTGAATCGCTTCGTCGGTGCCGTTGGTGAGCGTTAATTCGGTCGTCTCGACATCGAAGTGCCGCGCCAAATCTTCGAGCGCGTTTTCGTACTCGGGATAGATGCTGAGATCCGCCGCCGTGAGATAACGCTTGATGAAATCTATGACGTGCGGCGGCGCGCCCACGGTGTTTTCATTGAAATCGAGGCGCAGCTTGTTGCGGCGCCCACCAGTGGGCGGATGATAGGGCTGCATGCGGAGCACGGCTTCGCGCGGAGCGGGCGCTTTGGCTTGTGTTTCGGGCTTGATGTCGATGGATTTACTCGCCACAACGAATCTCCACGGCGCGTGCATGCGCTTCCAGACCTTCAGCACGCGCCAGTGTGGTGATTGTGGGCGCGAGCTTCGCCAGAGCCTTCGGAGAAAGCTGTTGGACGGAAATCATTTTCACAAAGTCATAGGGCGTTAGTCCGCCTCGCAGACGAGCGGCCATTGCGGTGGGCAGGACATGACTGGGACCGGCAGCATAGTCCCCGGCGGATTCAGGAGTGCTCGGCCCCAGAAAAACTGTTCCCGCATTCTTGATCTGCGGTAACAGCTCGGGATGATAGAGACTGAGATGTTCCGGAGCGATTGCGTTCGCATGCATCACCGCGTGGCCAATGTCGGGCAAGACGGAGATGACGCTTTGCCCGTCGATAGACTGTCTCGCGATCTCGGCCGTAGGGAGAGTCGCGAGTTGCCGTTCGATCTCGGCTGACACGGCCTCAGCCAGCCACATCGATGTTGTAAAGAGCATCGCGCATGCTTCGACATCGTGCTCCGCCTGCGCAAGCATGTCAGCAGCAATAATCTTCGGATCGCCATCGGCTGCGATGATGAGAATCTCGGTCGGACCGGCAAGGAAGTCAATCCCGACGCCGCATTCATGACTCAGCAGCTTCTTCGCTGCCGTGACGTACGAATTGCCTGGACCAACGATGCGACTGACTTGACGAATCGCGGGCGTACCAAGCGCCAGCGCCGCGATCGCTTGAACGCCTCCAACACGGAAAAATTCCTCGATCCCAAGGATGTGAGCACAAGCCAGGATCTCGGCAGAAGGCTTGGGCGAAGTGATGCAGATGCGCGGCACGCCGGCCACTTGCGCGAGTACAGCCGTCATCAATAGCGTCGACGAGAGCGGGTACCGGCCCGACGGAACATAGCAACCGACTGAATCGAGTGGCCGGACTATCCAACCGAGCTTGCGGCCGCGTGAGAACTCCCGCAGATAGTCGCGTGGCATTTGCGCCTCGGCGAACTCACGAATGTTTGCGATAGCGTCTTTAGCCGCGCGGATAAAATCCGGTGTCACCTGATCTTTTGCCGCGGCCATTTCTTTTTCGGAAACGCGCAGGGGAAGGTCGCCCAAACCGTCGAACTCGCGCGCGTAACGCTTCACCCCTGCGTCCCACTGGGTACGGACCGCTTCGATAATGGGACGAATGGCCTCTTCTTTTATCGGCGCGGGGTACGCGCGGCAGAACTGAGCCACCATCGCGTTCCGCTGATCAACAATTCGAATCACTGCGCCCTCGTCACATCACAATCTTGTTCAAGGGATATTCAACGATGCCCTGCGCGCCGGCTTCCTTCAGCCTTGGAATGATATTGCGCACAGTCGTTTCTTCAAGGATCGTATTCACCGCCACCCACTGTTCGTCGCTGAGTTGCGAGATGGTGGGATTCTTGAGCGCAGGCAGAACCGCGATGATACTCGGCAAATCGTCGCGCCTGACGTTCAACATCAGGCCCACTTTGCCTAGCGCGTTCATGGCGCCTTCGAGCAGCATCTTGACGTCTTCGAGTTTGCGGCGTTTCCAATCCCCGGCCCAGGAGTCGATGTTAGCGATGAGCTGCGTGTTCGATTCGAGCACGGTCTCTAGAATCCGCAGTTTATTAGCGCGCAAAGAAGAGCCGGTCTCAGTCACTTCAACAATCGCGTCGGCGAGTTCCGGCGGCTTCACTTCCGTCGCGCCCCAACTGAATTCGACTTTGGCGGTTACTCCCTTCGAGCAGAGATAACGCTTGGTGGTTGCGACCAGCTCGGTCGCGATAATTTTGCCTTGCAAATCCTCGACGCTTCGATAAGGCGAGGATTCGGGCGCAGCCAGCACCCAGCGCACTTTGCCAAAACTCTGCTTGGCATAAATCAGATCGGCCACTGTTTGCACGTGCGCTTCGTTCTCTTCCACCCAATCGCGGCCCGTCAAGCCGGCATCGAGCACGCCATCCTCCACGTAGCGCGCCATCTCTTGCGCGCGAATGAGCATGCACTCGATCTCAGGGTCGTCAATGGAAGGAAAGTAACTGCGGCTGCTGGTGGTGATGTTGAACCCGGCACGGCGAAAGAGATCGATAGTTGCGTTTTCGAGGCTCCCTTTCGGGATCCCGAGCTTCAGTTTCAAGCCTTGACTCCGTAGACCGCGTTCGGATCGTAGACCGGCGACTCCGTTTGGATCCAGCTACCGTTCTGAAAGGTTCGATAGAAGCAGCTTTTGTACCCGTTGTGGCAGACGCCGGGTCCGATTGGCTCCGCCTCAACGAGCAGAGCGTCTCCATCGCAATCGGTCGAAATCGATTTCAGGTTCAAATAATGGCCGGAGCTTTCGCCTTTGGTCCAGAGTTTCTGGCGGGAGCGGCTGAAGAACGTCACATGACCGGTGGCGAGCGTCTTTTCGAACGCCTCACGGTTCATGTAGCCGACCATGAGCACGCGCCCACTTGCGGAGTCCTGGACAACGGCCGTGATGAGCCCGCTTTGTTTATCGAAATCGAGGAGATCGCTCATTGTGTCCTAGAGAATTGAAAAGCCCGCCGTTTCGGGCGGGCTCGTCGCAATTTCGAAATCAGAGATTGAACGCGAGAGTCGCCTTCTAGACCAACGAAACGTGGTGATGATGGCGAGCAGCGTTACGGAACATCAATTCGCAGTATAGCGCGCCGCTCCCCCCGGATTTCTGGTAAAACATTTTTAGGCGAAAGTGGTTTGACAAGCTATGTGGAATCTTTGTGAAATTCCTGAGGCGCTACGCACCGGCTCCACGCCTTTTTGCAGGTTGAGTTTTCCTACGGTAAATGTACGATTTCGCCTTGAGCGAACTTCGGTTGGGGATTTACAGTGACCACGTCCCCACGCATGGCTGTACGTAACACTGGCGCGGACTCGGTTTCGAGTAATCTCGCGCTGCCCGACAATCTGGATGCGGAGCGCTTCGTCCTAGGCGCCATCATGAGCAGTGACACGGCTTTTCTGCAGGTAGCAGGAACGCTGAGTGCGGACGACTTCAGCCTCGAAAAGCACAAGCGCATTTTCCTGCGCATGTCAGAGTTGCACGAGCGCGGCGTGAAGATCGACCGCGTGACGGTGGCAAACGAATTGATGAAGCTGGGGCAACTGCAATCCGTTGACGGGCTGAGCTACCTGGTTTCGCTCGACGATGGTCTGCCGTCGCTCTATAACCTGGACAGCTACGTCGCGATCGTCAGAGAGAAGTCGCTGCTGAGGCGGATCATTGCCGTTTCGCAAGACAGCATCAACCGGTGCATCGCGTGCGATGAAGACCCGACGCAGATTCTCGGCGCCATCGAAGAAGCCTTCATCAAAATCGGCGACATTCAAACTAAGAATTCGCTGGCAACGCCCGCGCAGATTATTACCGAGTATGACGGCGGCATCAATGCTTTTCTCGACACGAGCAAACGCATCAAGGGGATCAGCACTGGCTATCTCAAATTCGACGAAATGACCGGCGGTTTACGCGAAGGAGAGCTGGTTATCCTGGCGGCTCGGCCGGCGATGGGCAAGACGGCGCTGGCGTTGAATATCGCGCAACATGTAGCGACCAATCAGAAGAATCGCAAGGCGGTTGCGGTGTTTTCGCTCGAGATGTCGAAAGAGTCGCTGCTAACGCGTATGTTGTGCTCGGCCGCGCGAGTGGATCAGCAGCGTTTCCGCGCAGGTTACTTAAACGCGGATGAACGGCGGCTTTTGCGCGAAGCCATGGTGGAGCTGGTGGAAGCGCCGCTGTTCCTGGACGACACGGCGGGCACGAACCTGATGGACATTCATTCGAAACTACGGCGGCTTCAGGCCGAAAATGACCTGGGACTGGTGGTAGTTGATTACCTGCAACTGATGCAGGGGCGCGGACGATTCGAGAATCGCGTGCAGGAGATCAGCTCACTTTCGCGCGGGCTGAAGCTGATGTCGAAGGAACTGCGTGTGCCATTCCTGGTGCTTTCCCAGCTCAGCCGTGCCCCCGAATCGCGCACTGGCGATCATCGCCCCATGCTGAGCGACCTGCGCGAGTCGGGATCGATCGAGCAGGACGCCGATCTGGTGGCGTTCATCTTCCGCGAGGAAGTCTACCGGCCGGACAAAGAAAGCTTGAAAGGCGTGGCGGAATTGATTCTCTCCAAGCAGCGTAACGGCCCGACCGGCCGGGTGAAGCTGGCGTTCCTGAACCGCTATACAAAATTCGAAAACATGGCGGCGGATACGGGCGAAGAAGACGCGCCCTTCGAGTAGTCAGAACTTCAGACAAATTTTCCCGAAGTGCTGCTGGCTTTGCATGTATCGCAGCGCCTCTTTGTAATCGGTCCAGGGAAAGACGCGATCTATGACGGGTTTGATGCGATGAAACTCGACGGCGCGGTTCATACGCTCGAACATAGCGCGCGAGCCCACGTAAATTCCTTGCACCCGAACCGAGTTCATCAGTATAGAGGTGGGTGAAACGGCAGGCTCCACACCGCTGAGCACGCCGATGACGCTGATGGTGCCGCCCACTCGAACAGCGCGCAGGGATTTGGGAAGCGTCTCGCTGCCCCCCAACTCAATGACGTGATCCACTCCCTCGCCACTCGTCATTGCACGCGCCTCTTCTTCCCACTTCGGTTTGGTTTTGTAGTTGATGCCTTCTGAAGCGCCCAGCAAGTGAGCGCGCTGTAACTTCTCATCACTACTTGAGGTGATGATGGTTCTCAGCCCGGCCGCTTTGGCGAACTGCAGCGCGAAAATCGATACGCCTCCGGTGCCTTGCAGCAGCACAGTCTCGCCGGGCTTCGTTGGTTGGTTTTCAAACAGGGCATGCCAGGCAGTAACGGCCGCACACGGCAACGCGGCTACCTCCTCATGCAACAAAGTTGCGGGCGAATGTATCAAACCCTCCGCTGAAAAAATACAGTACTCGCGCAGCACGCCATCGATAGCGCCGCCCAGCGCCGAAGCACCCTTTTCACGCGTGATGCCGCCCTCGATCCAGGTCTGCATGAAGGACGCCACAACGCGGTCGCCTGGTTTGAACCGCGTGACGCCCGGCCCAATTTCTTCCACCACACCGGCGCCATCGGAAACCGGAACCATGGGCCGCTTCAGTTTGGGATTGTATTTGCCTTCCACCAGCATCAGGTCGCGGTAGTTTAGCGATGCGGCAGTCATGCGTACCAGCGCCTGGCCGAAACCCGGCGTTGGCTTCTCGTGATCGACCAAGGCGAGCTGATCGATTCCGAATTCCCGGATCTCAAACTGTTTCATGCTGGATGTTGCGCGTGAATTCGGTGAGTTGCTCGAGCTTCCGATTTGCAGCGCCCGAATCGATAGCTTCCGCTGCACGCGCTACCGCCGACTTCAGATCAAGGGCACGTTGCGCGACAAACAAGACCGCAGCTGCATTTGCCACGACGATGTTTCGGCACGGCCCCGGATCGCCATTCAAAATGGAGCGCACGATCTGCGCGTTGGTTTCCGAATCGCCGCCCTTCAGATCCTCGAGCACAGCCGGCTCGATACCGAAATCAGCAGGCGTCCAACGGCCTTTCTGCACGCGTCCGCCTTCCACTTGATAGGCGGTGGTGTGGGCGGTGGTGGTGATCTCGTCCAGGCCATCCGCGCCATGCACGACGAAAGCCCGTTCGATGCCGAGCCGCGCCGCTGCCTGGGCCAGCATCTCCGCCGATCGCACGGAAAACGCGCCGATCAACTGGATGCGCGCATGCACGGGATTAGTCAACGGCCCGAGCATATTGAAGACCGTGCGCCCTTTCAGCAGGAGGCGCGCTTCCTGCGCATGCTTCACAGCTGGATGCAGCAGGGGAGCATGTAAAAAGCCGATGCCCGTTTCACGAATGCAGTCCATGACCTGACTCGCTGACAGGTCGATACGGACCCCGAGCGCTTCCAGCACGTCGGCGCTGCCGCACTGGCTCGAAATCCGGCGGTTGCCGTGTTTGGCGACGCGCACCCCGGCGCCGGCCGCAACAAATGCGGTCGCGGTGGATACATTGAAGGTCCCGGTGTTGTCCCCGCCGGTGCCGCAGGTATCGACCAGCGGATCTTCGGACTGGTCAAGTTCCACCGGCTGGCTCATCTCGCGAATAGCAGTCGCAAAGCCCACTAATTCCGCCAGCGTCTCGCCCTTGCGGCGCAAAAACATCAGGGCATTCGCAATCTCTTCCGTGCTCATCTGCCCTGACAGCATGCGGTGCATCAGGTCGTGCGCTTCAGACTGCGTCAGGTGCACGAAATTTCGGAACGGAAGGTGATATTCGCTGCGGCCAGTCATTACATCACCGGTTGTGGTATCGCCCGCCATCGCAGGCTTCGGCCCAGACCCCATCAACCCTTCAAAACCAGAAAACCGATCGCTACCATGTACCGCCTCCGGGCGTAAATCAACATCTATTGTGAACTACTCAAAAGTCGCTACTACGCAAAATCTGAAGACGCGCGGCTCCGTTAACCTGATATGCGAGAGGTTACGAACAGTGCTGGTGGTGATGAAATCGCAAGCGAGCGCTCCGGATATAGAGCGAGTGTGTGCCAAAATCGAGGCGCTCGGGTTCAAACCGCACATCATCCCGGGCGAGCAGCGGACGGCTATTGGCATCACCGGCAATAACGGTCCCATGGATGCGGCCGAGTTCGAAGGTTTGCCTGGCGTGGCGGAAGCGATTCGCGTTTCGAAGGCGTACAAGCTGGTCAGCCGCGAAACGAAGCGCGAGAACACGGTGGTGAAAGTAAACGGTGTGCCCGTGGGCGGCGAACGAATCGTTTTGTGCGGCGGCCCTTGTGCGGTGGAGAGCCGCGAACAGATTATCGAATCCGCACGTGCAGTCAAGGCCGGCGGCGGCGAGTTATTGCGCGGGGGCGCGTACAAACCTCGCACTTCCCCTTACAGCTTCCAGGGGCTGGGTGAAGAAGGGCTGCGCTATCTGGCGGAAGCGCGCGAAAAAACCGGATTGGGCATTGTCACCGAGGCTGTTGATGTAGAAAGCTTCGACTTAGTCGAGAGCTATGCAGACTGCGTCCAGATTGGCGCGCGCAACATGCAGAACTTTTCGCTGCTGCGGCGCGCGGGGCGTTCAAAAAAACCAATTCTATTGAAGCGGGGGATGTCTTCGACGCTCGAAGAGTTCCTCATGGCGGCCGAGTACATTCTTGCCGAAGGCAATTACAACGTCATCCTGTGCGAGCGCGGTGTGCGGACGTTTGCCGACCACACGCGCAATACCCTCGATTTAAGCGTGGTCCCTGCCGTTCAGTCACTGAGTCACTTGCCCATCATCGTTGACCCGAGCCACGGTACCGGTAAACGCGACAAGGTGATTCCCATGGGGCTCGCTTCTATTGCAGCCGGGGCGTCGGGCTTAATTGTGGAAGTGCATCCCACTCCGGCGCGCGCGTTATCGGATGGATATCAATCGCTCGACCCGGAACAGTTCGCCGAATTAGCGGATGAATGTTACGCGCTGGCCGAACTTTTGAGTTCGCGACGACGGGTTCCGAGGGCGGTGGACTATGGCCACTGAACCAAAAAGCTTGACCTTTTGAAGCAGAACTAGCAAGACACACTGGATCGCTAGCGATCTGGTCGACATAAATAAGTCAAATTGTTACAATGACCTATAGAGGACCCCACCACCCATGGCCAATAAGCCGGCATTTGCCACGGGAGCCCAGGTCGAGCACGGAAAATTCGGTCTCGGCTCTGTGCTTTCCTGTAACGACGATTACATCGTGATCAAGTTCGATGACCATGGGGAGAAGAAATTTGTCACCCCGATGG
>Ga0213876_10001213_pt1 | contig 16270 bp, 18 predicted proteins | sample BarmaccomBMRX_R9_FD_160113 | JGI IMG/M metagenome (GOLD analysis project Ga0213876, IMG submission 160113) | Root-associated microbial communities from Barbacenia macrantha in rupestrian grasslands, the National Park of Serra do Cipo, Brazil - RX_R9 | ecosystem: Host-associated > Plants > Roots... | reverse complement strand
GAACCGGCCCGCAAGGTCGACGACCCGCGCCCCCGCCAGCCGCCGCCCCAGCCGCGCGTCGGGCCCGACCCAGGCGATCCGCTCCCCGGCGACGACGACCGCCATGTCGCGGCGCAGCGGCGCCCCGGTGCCGTCGATCAAGGCGGCGTGGCGGTAGACCGTCCGCTGCGGTGCCGTCGGCGGCGCGGCGGCGACCGCGAGCCAGGCGGCGAGAAGCAGGAGAACGAGGCGCGCCATGCCCCATCCTGCCCCGTCCGGCGGCGTCAGGGAAGCCGCGGCGGCCGTCGCCGCCGGCCCGGCCTCAGTGGCCGGAGGCGGATGCGAAGGAGAAAGCGGACGCCGAGCTGAAGGCGAAGGCGAAGCTGCTGCTCGCGCTCGCGCTGAAGCTGAAGCTCGACGACCCGCTGCTGCTCGAGCTCGAAGCGAAGCTGTAACTGACGCTGCTGCTGGAGCTGCTCGACTGGCTGGTGCCGGTCACGCACGACGGCATGCACGGCGGCGGCGCGCACACCGGCTGGCAGCCGCCATGATGGCCGCGCCCGCCGGCGACCAGCCCCAGTTCTTCCGCGATCAAGCTGCGCATGCGCATCTCCCTCCTGTCGGCGCGGCGCGCGACCGGCGCCGCCTCGTGCGCGGTTTACCACGTCGCCGCTCGCCCTGCGACGCCGGCCCGGTCCCAAATGGAGACACGTACTTTTTCGCGAAAAAGTACGTGCCCCCAAGTTGCAAAAGCATCGCCGCACGCCAAGATGCCGCAAGGGTTTCGCAGCGACGGGGCGAGGGAATGCGCGGGCAGGTTCTGGGGGTGGACACGCGGACGGGGCACGGCATGGTCGCGGGCGACGACGGCCTACGCTACCGCTTCACCCAGGCAGACTGGGCGCATCGCGGCGAGCCGGCGGTCGGCATGTACGTCGATTTCGAGGCGCACGACAGCCGCGCGCTCAGCATCTTTCCGGTGCCGGGGACGAGCCCCGCGCCGGCCGCCGCGGCGCCGCCGGTGCCGACCACCGACCGCAACAAATATGTCGCCGCTCTGATCGCCTTCCTGGTCGGCCCGCTCGGCATCCACCGTTTCTATCTCGGCCGCACCGGCACCGGCATCCTCATGCTGGTCCTCACCTGCACCGTCGCCGGCCTCATCCTCTCGGTGCCCTGGGCCTTCATCGACATGATCCGCTACCTCGTCATGTCCGACCGCGAGTTCGCCGCCCGTTATGCACGGGCATAAGGACATGCGGGCATAGGGACACGTACTTTTTGAAACAAAAAGTACGTGTCCTCTTCATCCCCATTGACGCCGCCGCCCGCCGTCGCCATAGGCGCCGCGCCATGACGAACGCGTCGCTCCGCCCCCGTCTCACCGGCCGAGGTCGCTGACCTCGGGGCGGCCGCGTGCGCCCCGATCGCGAGGGCGCCCGATGCGACAGACGAGCCGGTCCGGCTCCCCCTCCCGATCCCCGCACGCCCCGCGCCGAGGCGCAGCAGGACGGATGCGGGCGTAGCTCAGCGGTAGAGCGCCACGTTGCCATCGTGGAGGTCGAGGGTTCGACTCCCTTCGCCCGCTCCAGTCCTTGTCGACGCGACGATGGTCCGTTTCGGAGTCACCTCCACCCCGGAACATGAAAAAAACATTTTCCTACAGGGTACCATTTGTGTTCTAAGCTTGGAATGCAACAGGAACCTGATTCGCGGCCGGCGGCACGCCGGGTGATCGACGAGGCGGTCAAGTCCCGTTTCGTGGCTGAGCTCCGCAAGGGAAGGCGGCGTGAAGCGGCGGCGGCCTATGTCGGGTTCCCGCTCAACAGCCTCTACAATGCCCGCACACGCGACCCGCTGTTCCGCCACGCGTGGGAGTGGGCAATGGACCTGTACGCCTGGTACGAACGGGTCGGGGAACCCCTGCCGCCCGCGGACGACGGGGTTCCCGTCCGCATCGCGCCGCAAGGCGGCCGCCCGCTCCAGCGCCGCCGGATGAACTGGGTCAAGTTCAACGCGGCGCGGCAGCAGGTCTTCCTCAACCATTTCGCCGCCACGGCCGATGCCGGCGCGGCCGCGGCGAAGGCGGGCGTGTCCGTCCACACGGTGGACGCCCACCGCCGCCGCGATCCCGAGTTCACCGCCGCGTGGCACGAGGCGCTGGCGCAGGCGGTCGCTTTGCTCGAAGCCGAGTCGGTCCGCCAGCGCCTCGATGCCCAGCGGCGCCTCACCGAGAATCTCTGCCCGGAAGGCGAGATGGCGCAGGAGTTCGACAAGATCATGAAGCTGCTCCAGAGGTGGGACCGCAAGAACGGCACTCCCGGCCACCAGCACCGGCGGCCTGCCCCGAGCCGCGTCTGGACGTTCGACGAGGCGATCGCTGCGCTCGAGAAGCGGCTCACGGTGCTCGGCTTCATCAAGCCTGGCGACGGGCCGGACGCGACGGAACCGCCGCCATGATCTTCCGCCACCTGCGTCTGTGGTGGCGCCGCTCGCGCCCGATCGAGTACAAGTCGCTGGTTCCCCCCGACGGCAGGATCGACCGCGCCCGCGCGTTGTTCATCCTGAAGGTCCTCGGCGGACTGCCCCGCGAGCAGCGCCGCCACGCGCTGCGCACCTTCCCCCCGCCCGCGCTGCGCGCGATCTACGAGGAATGGTGGTGGGGCGTGCACGAAGGGCAGGCCGAGCCCGGCACCGACTGGCGCGTCTGGGCGATCGTGGCGGGCCGCGGCTTCGGCAAGACGCGCGCCGGGGCCGAGTGGGTCTGGGCGCGCGCCCGCGAGGGGCCGTGCCGCATCGCCCTGGTCGGCGCGACCATCGACGAGGTGGTGCGGGTGATGATCGACGGCGAGAGCGGTCTCCTCGCCATCGCCCGCGGTCACGAGACGGCGCGGTGGATCCCTTCGCTCGGCCTCGTCCGCTTCCCCTCGGGCGCCGAGGCCCATGTCTTCTCCGCCGAACGGCCGGAGAAGCTGCGCGGGCCCCAGCACCATTTCGCGTGGTGCGACGAGCTTGCGAAGTGGGCACGCGAGAGCGGCCGCGGCCGCAGCCGCGCCGACGCGGCCTGGGACAATCTGATGCTCGGCCTGCGGCTCGGCGAGCAGCCGCGCACCGTCGTCACGACGACGCCCAAGCCGGTGCCGCTGCTGCGCCGCATCCTCGCTCTCCCCCGCTGCGCGAAGACCGAAGGCCGCACCGAGGACAACCCCACCCTGCCCGCCGATTTCATCGCCGCGATGCGCGACATGTTCGCCGGCACCCGGCTCGCCCGCCAGGAGCTGGACGGCGAGCTCCTCGACGATTTCGAAGGCGCCCTCTGGACCCGCGCGCTGATCGAGAAGGCGCGAGGGCACATCGGGGACAGTCACTTTCACGCGCAAGGGGACAGTCACTTTCACGCGCCGCCGCGCGAGGCGATGTACGATGGTGCGAAAAGTGACTGTCCCCATTCGGACGCCGCAGGGGACAGTCACTTTCACGCGCCGGCGAGCGAGGCCACGCGCGACGGTGCGGAAAGTGACTGTCGCCAAACCCGCTTCGCCCGCATCGTCGTCGGCGTCGACCCGCCCGCCTCGACCGGCGGCGACGCCTGCGGCATCGTCGTATGCGGCCTCGACGACGAGGGCGTCGCCTGGGTGCTGGCCGACCTCAGCGCCCGCGGCCTCTCGCCCGAAGCCTGGGCCCGCCGCGTCGCCGACGCCGCCGGCACCTGGGGCCGCCTCTCGGGCCGCCTGCCGCCGAGAGTCGTCGCCGAGAAGAACCAGGGCGGCGACATGATCGCCAGCATCCTCCACGCCGTCGACGCGTACCTGCGCGTCCGCCTCGTCCCCGCCACCACCAGCAAGGCGATCCGCGCCGAGCCCATCGCGCTGCGCTTCGAGACCGGCCGCGCCCGCCTCGCCGGCCGCTTCCCGGAACTGGAAGACCAGCTCTGCGCCCTCACCTGGTCCGGCTACGAAGGCCCCGGCTCCCCCGACCGCCTCGACGCCATGGTCTGGGCGATGACCGAGCTGTTCGAGAAAAGGCCGGTGCCGCGAATCATACGCTTGTAGGGCCGACGCCCGCAGCGAATCCCGCCCATCGCCTCAACCTCGGTCATCCGCCGCTTCATTTCACGCAAAGACGCAAAGACGCAAAGAACCTAAGTCCTGCAAAATCTGCAGAGGGCGCTCACAAGGCTTTGCGAAGGAAAGGCCGAAACGGCCATTCGATCATCGGTCCGAGAAGACGCACTGCATCGGGGAATCGTGCGGCACCTTTGCGTCTTTGCGTCTTTGCGTGAGACAAATAGCAGCCCTAGCCGCGGCACCTCGCCCGAGGCTAAACAAGAGCCGGGGACAGATGGGGCGGCAATCGTGGACATAGAGGCGCTGGCGACGATCGCGGTCGATTGCGGGTCCAAAGTGCACGAAACCCTGGGGCCGGGGCTGCTGGAGTCGGTGTACGAAGCGGTGCTCGCTCAGGCGCTGATCCGGCGTGGCCTCACCGTTCAGCGGCAGATGCCGGTGCCGATCCGCTTCGACGGCCTCATCATCGACGAGGGCTTCCGCGCCGATCTCATGGTGGAGGCGCCCTTCTTATCGAGCTGAAATCGCTCGAGCGGCTCGCACCTGTGCACGGCAAGCAGGTCCTCACCTACCTGCGTCTGATGAACCTGCCCCCCGGCCTCCTGATGAACTTCGGCGGCGCCACCTTCCGCGAGGGCATCAAGCGCGTCGCGAACGGCCACCGCTCCGCGGAGGCGCCGGCGATCCACTGAGAGTCACCTCATCCGCGGCGCATGCTCGGAAACAGTCCTTTTTCACGCAAAGACGCAAAGGCGCAAAGAGTCCAAGCCCTCCAAAATCTGCAGAGGGTGTTCCCGGAGTGCGGAGAAGGAATGGCCGAATGGCCATTCGATCACCGGTTCGAGATCAGGCGGAGTATCTTTGATCGTGCGGCACCTTAGCGTCTTCGCGTCTTTGCGTGCCGTCAAATCAATCTACGAGCCTTCACGGCGGTCAGGCGCTACCTCGCCGGCATCTCTGCCACATCCGGCTCCACCCAGCCCCGCCGCGCCTCCACCGAGAACAGCCGCTCGGCCGAGTAGAAAAGCAGCGGCCAGTCCCGCCGTCCCTCCGGCGCCTGCAGGAGCGCATTGACCTTCTCGACCAGCGGCAGCGCCGGGTCGGTGCGGGCGAGGACGCCGCGGATGGCGCGGAGGTACACCTGGGTGATCGTTTCGTGATAGCCTTCGGTGTCGCTGTTCACGCCGCCGACGCTCTCATTGTAGCGGCGGATGAGGTGCGGCAGGTCGCGCTCCGGCACGATGTCCGGACGCTCGACGAGGAGCCACAAGGTGGTGGCGAGATGGGCCTCGTGGGTCCATTCGGCCTTGGGGAGCGTGCAAGCGAGCATGCGTTCGCCGACGCTGCGGATCGCGGCGTCGGTGGCGAACAGGCGGGGTTCATGGGCCATGGGTTTCGGGTCCTTGTTGACCCGTCACCCCGGACTGGATCCGGGGTCCACCTTTCTTCCTCCTGGTCTGAGCGGAAGAAGGCGGATGCCGGATCGAGTCCGGCATGACGGCTTCGGTGACGAGGGCAAACGAAAAGGAGCGCGCCGGCCTTCGCCGGTGCGCTCCTCGCATGGGGACACGTACTTTTTCGCGAAAAAGTACGTGTCCCCCCGGGGTCGGGCGGTCAGGCGGCCGGGACGGGGGCTTGCTCCGCTTGCCGTTGCGCCTCGCCGCTGCCCGCGGCGCGGGGCGCCGCGGCGCGGACGCCTTCCTCGACATGGGCTTCGAACTTGGCGAAATTGTCGGTGAAGAGCTTGACCAGCTTCGCCGCCGTCGCGTCATACTCGGCCTTGTCGGCCCAGGTGTCGCGCGGATTGAGGATGGCGGCATCGACGCCCGGCACCGACACCGGCACGTCGAAGCCGAAATTCTCGTCGTGACGGAATTCGACCCCGTTCAGCGAGCCGTCGAGCGCCGCGTTGAGGAGCGCGCGCGTCGCCTTGATCGGCATGCGCGTGCCGACGCCGTATTTGCCGCCGGTCCAGCCGGTATTGACCAGCCAGCAGGTGACGCCGCCCTTGGCGATGCGGTCCTTCAAAAGGTTGCCGTAGACGCTCGGGTGGCGCGGCATGAAGGGCGCGCCGAAGCAGGTCGAGAAGGTCGCTTCCGGCTCGGTGACGCCGATCTCGGTGCCGGCGACCTTGGCGGTGTAGCCGGACAGGAAATGGTACATCGCCTGGTCGGGCGTCAGGCGCGCGATCGGCGGGAGGACGCCGAACGCGTCGGCGGTGAGCATGACGATGTTCCTGGGCACCGGGCCCATATTCTCGCGGCTGCAGTTCGAGATGAACTCGATCGGGTAGGCGCCGCGGGTATTTTCGGCATGGGTCGCGTCGTCGAGGTCGAGCTCCCGCGTGTCGGGATCGATCACGACGTTCTCGAGCACGGTGCCGAAGCGCCTGGTGGTGGCGAAGATTTCGGGCTCGGCGTCGCTCGAGAGGCGGATCATCTTGGCGTAGCAGCCGCCCTCGAAGTTGAACACGGCCGTGTCCGACCAGCCATGCTCGTCGTCGCCGATGAGGGTGCGGCTGGCGTCGGCGGAGAGCGTCGTCTTGCCGGTGCCGGAGAGGCCGAAGAAGACGGCGGTGTCCCCCTCCGGGCCGATATTGGCCGAGCAGTGCATCGGCATCACCCCCTCGGCGGGGAGCAGGTAATTGAGGATGCCGAACACCGACTTCTTCATCTCGCCGGCATAAGCGGTGCCGCCGATCAGGATCAGTTTCTCGGTGAGGTTGACGGCGATGACCGTCTCCGAGCGGGTGCCGTGGCGGGCGGGAACGGCGCGGAAGCTGGGCAGGTCGATGATGGTGAATTCGGGCGTGAAGCCGGGCAGGTCCGCCGCCTCCGGGCGCACCAGCAGGGTGCGGATGAAGAGGTTGTGCCAGGCGAGCTCGTTGATCACGCGGACACGGACGCGGTGCTCGGCCTGCGAGCCGCCGTAGAGGTCGGCGACGAACAGCCGCTCCTTCTCGCCGAGCGCCTTGAGGAAGTCGGCCTTCAGGGCGGCGAAATGGTCGGGCGAGAGGGCGGCGTTGTTGTCCCACCAGATCGTGTTCTCGGTCTCGGCGTCGCGGACGATGAACTTGTCCTTGGCGGAGCGGCCGGTATGCTGGCCGGTGCGCACCACCAGCGGGCCGTCCTTGGCGAGCAGGCCCTCGCCGCGGCGCAGCGCTTCCTCGACCAGCTGCGGCGTGCCGAAGTTCCAGCTGATCTCGGCCGGGGTCACGATCCCCTGCTCGGCAAGCCCGAAGGCGGGCACGCGGTCGGACACAATCATCTCCCTTTAAATATAAGACAAAAGGGCGGCAATTGGGCGCCCGGAACGTTGCGGCTCCCATAGTAGCGGGGCCGCTTTCCGTCAAAGGGTGGCGCGGCCATTTCGGCTCCGGTAAGAGCCGTTTCGACATGTCGGCAGTGATCGCCCTGGTCGACGACGACCGCAACATCCTGACCTCGGTGTCGATCGCGCTGCAGGCCGAAGGCTTCGCGACCCGCGTCTATTCGGACGGCGAGGCGGCGTTGAAGGCGCTCACCGACAATCCGCCGGACCTCGCCGTCCTCGACGTCAAGATGCCGCGGCTGGACGGGATGGAATTGCTCCGCCGGCTGAGGGAGAGGAGCGCCCTCCCGGTCATCTTCCTGACGTCCAAGGACGAGGAATTGGACGAAGCCCTCGGCCTCGCCCTCGGCGCGGACGATTACGTGACCAAACCCTTCAGCATCAGACTCCTAACCGCCAGAGTTAAAGCTATTTTGAGGAGATCGGAGCTCCGCGCGGCGGCGGAGGAGCAGCAGGCGGAGGCGCCGGCGGAGGAGCGGCTCGTCCGCGGCCGGCTGGCGATGGACCCGGCGCGGCACAGGGTTGCCTGGGACGGGCGCGAGGTGACGCTGACGGTCACGGAGTTCCTGATCCTGGAAGCGCTGGCGCAGCGCCCGGGGGTGGTGAAGTCGCGAAACCAGCTGATGGACGTCGCCTACCAGGACGACATCTATGTCGACGATCGCACGATCGACAGCCACATCAAGCGCATGCGCCGAAAGTTCCGCGCGGTTGACCCGGACTTCGGCGCCATCGAGACGCTCTACGGAGTGGGGTACCGGTTCGGTGAGGAATGAGCGCGAGGCCGCGCGGGTCCCGGCGCCGGAGGCGGAGGAGGGCCGGCTGCGCTGGTGGGGCCGCTGGCGGATCCTCCACCGGGTGCTGGCCGTCAACGTGCTGGTGCTGGCGCTGCTCGCGGGCAGCATCTTCTACCTCGACGGCTATCGGCGCCGCCTGACCGAGCAGGGGATCGTCGCGACCGCCACCCAGGCGCGGCTCGCGGCCGACTCGCTCGCGCTCGCCGAGCCCCAGGAGCGCGCCCCGCTGCTGGTGCGGCTGGGCGCCGACAGCCGCACCCGCATCCGCCTCTACGGCCCCGACGGGGCGCTCAGGATCGACAGCTGGCGGGGCGCACCACCGACGTACGACCTGCGCGATCCACGCGAGGAGGATTGGGAGAAACGCTTCTCGCGGCGGCTCGATCGCGTGCTCAACGCCCTCGCCGGCGGCCGCCAGCCGCCGGGGCTCGCCGCGCCTGAATCCTCGCGCCTCGCCGACTGGCCCGAGGCGGCGGCGGCGCTCGCGACCCGCCGGAGCCGCTCGACGGTCCGCATCGCGCCGGAAGGGACGCCGTTCATCTCCGCCGCAGTGCCGGTCGCGGAAACCGGCGAAGTGCTGCTGATGACGCGCAACGCGAGGCTGATCCGCCGCGGCGTCCGCGAGGAGCGCGGAACGCTCGGGCTGGTATTGCTCAGCGTCCTCGCGCTGTCGGTGTTCCTTTCGCTGTTCCTCAACCACACCATCGCCCTGCCCCTCCGCCGGCTGGCCCGCGCGGCCACCCAGGTGCGGCTCGGGCGGGCGCGTGAAGTCCACGTGCCGCGCCTCCCCGAGCGCAGCGACGAGATCGGCCTCCTCGCCCGCGCGCTCAGCGACATGAGCCAGGCGCTGCGCACCCGGATCGACGCGACCGAGGCCTTCGCCGCCGACGTGACCCACGAGCTCAAGAATCCCCTCGCCTCGCTTCGGTCCGCGGTCGACACGATCGAGCGGGTCGAGGATCCCGCGCTCCGGCGCCAGCTCCTCGACGTGCTGCGCGACGACGTGGCCAGGCTCGACCGGCTCGTCGTCGACATCGCCGAGGTCAGCCGGCTGGACGCGGAGCTGTCGCGGGCGCGATTCGAGCCGGTCGACCTCGGCGCGCTGATCGAAGCGATGCTCGACGTGTGGGAAGAGCGCGGCGGCGCCCGCGGCGTGCACATCGCCTTCGCCCGCCCGCGCGCCGGCAGCGCGATCGTCCAGGGCGACGAAGCGCGGCTGGCGCGGGCGATCGACAATGTCGTCGACAACGCCGTCTCCTTTTCCCCCGCCGGGGGCGTCGTCGAGGTCGGCGCGGCGCGGGTCGACGGCGAAGTGGCGGTCACCGTCGAAGACGAGGGGCCGGGCATCGCGCCCGCGCGGCGGCACGACATCTTCCGCCGCTTCCACTCCCTGCGGCCGGAGGAGGAGGCGTTCGGACGGCATTCTGGCCTTGGCCTCGCCATCGCCGCCGCGACCATGGCCGGCCATGACGGCCGGATCGAAGTCGAGGACCGGCGGGACGGCGGCAGCGGCGCGCGGTTCGTCCTGCACTTTCCGGCACCGACGCCGTGACCGCTCCCGTCCGCGGCACGACCGTCGCGATCGACGGGCGCGGCGTGCTGCTGCGCGGACGGTCCGGCAGCGGCAAGTCCGACCTTGCCCTGCGCCTCATCGACCGCGGCGCCGTGCTCGTGAGCGACGATTATACCGAGCTTCGCGGCGGGCACGGCCGCCTCCTCGCCAGCGCACCGGACAGGATCGCGGGCAAGATCGAGATGCGCGGCGTCGGCATCGTCGAGCGGCCGAGAGTTTCGGACATCCCCTTGTGCCTCGTCGTCGAGCTCGACGCGACGCCCGAACGGCTGCCGGACCGGCCGGGCACGGCCGATATCGAAGGCGTTGTGATTCCCGCGGTCGCGCTCGCCGCGCTTGAGGCCTCGGCACCGCTCAAGGTAGAAGCGGCGCTCCGACTCTACGGCCTGAGCTCTTGACCGCCGCTCCCGATCCCCAGCGCATCCTTCTCGTCACGGGCCTGTCGGGCGCCGGGAAGTCGACCGCCCTGCGGACACTCGAGGATTGCGGCTGGGAAGTGGTCGACAACCTGCCCTTGTCCCTCCTCGACCACCTGCTCGAGACGCCGCTCGGCAAGGACAGTGCGCGGCGACGGCGGCCGCTCGCGATCGGCATCGACAGCCGCACCCGCGACTTCGACGCGCGCCGCATCGTCGGCCAGATCAAGGCGTTGGCGGGCGGCCACGCTTTCCCGATCGAGACGCTCTACTTCGACTGCGCGGGCGCCGAGTTGCTGCGCCGCTATTCGGAGACGCGGCGGCGCCACCCGCTCGCGCCCGACCGGCCGGCAACGGACGGCATCGCCGCCGAGCGCGAGCTGATGGAGCCGCTGCGGCGCTGGGCCGACCATGTCGTCGACACCACCGACACGACCCCCAACGCGCTGCAGCAACAGGTTCGCGAGCGGTTCGGCAGTCCGTCCTCGGCCCCGACGCTCACCATCCTCTCCTTCGGCTTCTCGCGCGGCTTGCCACGCAATGCGGACACCGTCTTCGACGTCCGCTTCCTGCGCAATCCCTATTGGGAGGACGAGCTTCGCGACCTGACCGGACAGGACGACGCCGTCGCGGACCATATTGCCGGCGACGAGGGCTATGGCGCGATCGCCGATATCGAAGCGCTTCTCCTCGCCCTGCTTCCGCGCTATCGGGCCGAGGGCAAGTCCTATGTGACGATCGCGTTCGGCTGCACCGGCGGGAGACACCGCTCGGTCCACGTCGCCGAGCGTGTCGCCAACCGGTTGCGCGAAGCGGGATTTTCGCCCACGGTCGAGCATCGAGACCTTGCGTCGCGGCCTCGCGACGGGGTCGAGCGCGGCCGCGGGGCGGGGCCGCAGGATGGGAAGTTCGAATGATTGGTCTGGTGCTGGTTACCCATGGGCGGCTGGCGGCTGAGTTCGTCACCGCCATGGAACATGTGGTGGGGCCGCAGAAGCAGGTCGAGGCGATCTGCATCGGCCCGGACGACGATATGGAGAGCCGCCGCAACGACATCGCCGCGGCGATCGCCCGCGCCGACGACGGCAGCGGCGTCATCATCCTCACCGATCTGTTCGGCGGCACGCCGTCGAACCTCGCCATCAGCCTGATGAAGTCGGAGCAGGTCGAGGTGATCGCCGGCGTCAACCTGCCCATGCTCATCCGCCTCGAGGGCGCGCGCAAGGCGATGGACGTCAGGGCGGCCGTCGCCGCCGCGCGCGAGGCCGGGCGCAAATATATTTCCGTGGCCAGCGAGATTCTCGGAGAGACGGTCTGAGCGTGGCCGAACGCACCGTCACGCTGGTCAACCGCCGCGGCCTTCACGCCCGCGCGAGCGCGCGCTTCGTCACCCTGGCGGCCGCCCAGACCGCATCGGTCGAGGTCGAGAAGGACGGCTCGAAGGTCACCGGCACCTCGATCATGGGGCTGATGATGCTCGGCGCCGCGATGGGCGACACGATCACCATCCGGGCCGAGGGCGACGGCGCGGACGAGGCGGTCGCCGCCTTGTCGCAGCTGGTCGAGGACGCCTTCGGGGAGGAATAATCCCCTCCCTGGAAGGGATGGAGGATTGTGCTAACGCGTGCCGATGCCCCGCGAAATCACGGCCTTCTCGAACCCGCTCGTCAAGGAGACGCGGGCGCTGCGCGACAAGAAGCACCGGCGCGAGACCGGCCTCTTCATGGCCGAGGGCCTTCGCATCCTCGCCGAGGCGCACGAGGCGGGTCATGTTCCGGTCACCCTGTTCTTCGGAACAGGCACCCGGCATCCCCTGCTCGACGCGCTCGTCGCCGAGACCGAGGCCGCGGGCGGCGAGGCGATCGAGACCAATGCCGACATCCTCCACAAACTGTCGGGCAAGGACAATCCGCAGACCGTCCTCGGCGTCTACCGCGCCTTCGACCTGTCGCTGGCGGGGATCGACCGGGCGGCCGCGCCGTTGTGGATCGTCGCGCAGGCGCTGCGGGACCCCGGCAATCTCGGCACGATCCTGCGCACCGGCGACGCGGTCGGCGCGGGCGGCGTGATCCTGGTCGACGACTGCGTCGACCCCTTCTCGGTGGAGGCGGTACGCGCGACGATGGGGGCGTTGTTCACCCAGCGCCTCGCCCACGCGCGCTGGAGCGAGTTCCTCACCTGGCTGCGCGCCGGCCCGGGCCAGCTCATCGGCACCAGCCTCCAGGCGGGCCTCGACTATCAGGACCCCGCTTATGCCCCGCCCGCCTTCATCCTGGTCGGCAACGAAGCGCAGGGGCTGCCGGCGGACTATGAGGCCGAATGCGACCTCCTCGTGAAGATGCCGATGCTCGGCAAGGCGGACAGCCTGAATGCCGCCGTCGCGACCGCGGTCATGGCCTACGAGGTGATCAACCAGTGGCGGCGCAAAGCTTAACATCGGCTCACCGCACTCGTTAACCATTCGGTGACCCGCAGGTGGGACCCTCCCGACTCGGCCGCATGTGCGCGGCCCGAGAGAGCGGGAGTCGACGTCATGCGTAAACCGATCCTGAAAGGCGCCGCCGGCCTCGCCGCCGCGGCCTTGCTGCTTGCCACCCCGGCGACCGCCGCCGGCTGCTGGAAGACCGAAGGCGCCGCCGCGGCGAAGGTGCGCGACCTTCAGTCGCGGCTGATGGTGGCGACGTTGCGCTGCCGGGCGATCGGCGCCGACATCGAGGCCTCCTACGGCGCCTTCGTGCGCAACAATCGCGAGACGATCCAGGCCGCCAACGCCCTGCTCAAGGCGCAGTTCGCGACCGGAGACAAGGTAGGCGAGCGGGCCTATGACAGCTTCGCCACCGCGCTCGCCAACCAATATGGCGCCGACGCGACGACGCCCGAGCTGTGCCGGGACGCGGCCGCCGCGGCCGAGGATGCCGCCGCAGCGGGCGGGGAGCTCGCCCGGCTGCTCGCCGTCGCGGATCGCCTCGGCCCGCCTCCCGCCCTGCCGGGGGGCCCGTGCCAGGCGGTGAGCTTCGCCAGCGCCATGCACGCGGCGGTGGATACGGCGCCTGAGCCCCCCGTCGACCGTTGACCGTCATCCCGGCGGAAGCCGGGATCTCCGTCCGGAAGGCGCTCAGCCCTGCTCCACGAGATCCTGGCCTTCGCCGGGATGACGGCTCAGGCCACATATAAAGATATCTTTATATTTGCATCCGGGGGTCGCGGCGGCTAGGGGAGCGGCGCGCGACCGCCGGCCTGCCCGACGGTCTTTCTTTCGTTTTGAGGAGACCCTTCGTGGCGACGCAGGCCAAGACCCAGTTCGACGATTATGTGATCCGCGACATCGGCCTCGCCGATTTCGGCCGCAAGGAGATCGAGATCGCCGAGACCGAAATGCCCGGCCTGATGGCGCTCAGGGAAGAGTTCGGCGCGTCGAAGCCGCTGAAGGGAGCGCGGATCACCGGCTCGCTCCACATGACGATCCAGACCGCGGTGCTGATCGAGACGCTGACCGCGCTCGGCGCGCAGGTCCGCTGGGCCTCGTGCAACATCTTCTCGACCCAGGACCATGCCGCCGCCGCCATCGCCGCGACCGGCGTCCCCGTCTTCGCCGTGAAGGGCGAGACCCTCGAGGAATATTGGGATTACGTCGAGAAGATCTTCGACTGGGGCAATGGCGAAACTTGCAACATGATCCTCGACGACGGCGGCGACGCCACCATGTTTGCCCTGTGGGGCGCGCGCATCGAGGCGGGCGAGGCGTTCCCCGCGCCGACCAACGAGGAGGAGGAGGTCTTCCAGGCCACCGTCCGCCGGGTCATCGCCAAGTCGCCCGGCTTCCTCACCAAGACCGTGAAGGCGATCCGCGGCGTCTCCGAGGAGACCACCACCGGGGTGCACCGGCTCTACGAGCTCAGCAAGCAGGGCAAGCTCCCCTTCCCCGCGATCAACGTCAACGACAGCGTCACCAAGTCGAAGTTCGACAATCTCTACGGCTGCAAGGAGAGCCTGGTCGACGCGATCCGCCGCGGCACCGACGTGATGCTCGCCGGCAAGGTCGCCTGCGTCGCCGGCTTCGGCGACGTCGGCAAGGGCTCGGCCGCGTCGCTCCGCAACGGCGGCGCCCGCGTCCTCGTCACCGAGATCGACCCGATCTGCGCGCTGCAGGCCGCGATGGAGGGCTATGAGGTCGTGACGATGGAGGAGGCCGCGTCGCGTGCCGACATCTTCGTCACCGCCACCGGCAATGCCGACGTCATCACGCTCGACCACATGCGGGCGATGAAGAACATGGCGATCGTCTGCAACATCGGCCATTTCGACAGCGAGATCCAGATCGGCGCGCTTCAGAACATGAAGTGGACCGAGATCAAGCCGCAGGTCGACGAGGTCGAGTTTCCCGACGGCAAGAAGCTCATCGTGCTGTCGAAGGGCAGGCTCGTGAACCTCGGCAACGCCACCGGCCACCCGAGCTTCGTCATGTCGGCGAGCTTCACCAACCAGACGCTCGCCCAGATCGAGCTGTGGACCAAGTCCGACCAGTATCAGAACGATGTCTACGTGCTCCCCAAGCACCTCGACGAAAAGGTCGCGGCGCTCCACCTCGAGAAGCTCGGCGTGAAGCTCACCAAGCTCAGCGAGAAGCAGGCCGGCTATATCGGCGTGCCGGTCGAGGGGCCGTTCAAGCCGGACCATTACCGCTACTGAGGCACGGGCGTCGGGACGGTCGCCGTGGCCGTCCCCTTTCGCCCCTCGCCGTGTCGGGGGATCTCTCCGGCCGCCGCGCGGGAGCCGCCGTGACAGGGCACGGCGCATTAGGTTATGCTGCCGCTCCAAAGACTTGGAGGGGGAGCTGCGGAATGCGGTACAGGCTCCTGCTCACGACGGCCGCACTCGCCGTCGTCGTCTCTGGCTGCGGCGACGACGAACGCCAATCTGAAGTCACTCGTCGCGAGCCAGATCTTTGCCAATCAGGCCGTCGAGATCGTCATCGTCTCGCCGGGAAAGGCCGACGGCACGCCGGCCTCGATCACGGTCGGCGATCCGGGATCGATCGTGTTCGCCTACGATGCGCCGACCCAGAGCTACACGATCACCGGCGCCACCCTGTCGACGGCCTACGGGCCGGCGGATCTTCAGGCGAACGCCTCGGCCGATCCGACCGCCCTTCGCTATCAGCACGGTCCGAACGACGTCCTTACAACGGCCCGCAGCGTCGGCTTCGGCGACACGAGCGTGCCGTGGCAGGAGCTGTCCTACGTCGGCTACGGCTTCTGGAACTGGTCCTCCAGCACGTCCCCGCGGAACGTCTTCTTCGTCTACGGGCTCCCCACCGATCCCGCCGCCCTGCCGACGACCGGCTCCTACACCTACCGTACCGACGGCGACGAGCTGTCCTGGGAAGCGAACGTCCTGTCGTACCGCCACGGCAGCTTCCTCGACCTCAGCGCCGATTTCGCCGCGGGGACGGTGACGGCCCGCATCTATTCCGGAAACGCGCCGGCCCCCGGCTTCCCGAAGCCGCTCGCCGGGCAGGGCACCGGTCTCATCGACCGGACGAAGGGAAGCTTCTCGGTGACCCTCAGCGGCGGGGGCTGGTCGGGGAGCCTGCAGGGCCGCTTCTACGGCCCGGGGGCGAGCGAGGTCGGGACGGCCCATGCGGTGCGTTCCGCGTCGGGGGCCGGGGTCGTCGGCGCCATGGCCGGCGCGAAGCAATAGCCGCGCACCTTCGCGCGTGACGGACGTGCGATTCGCTCCTAATCAGCCCTTCCGACAAGCGTCTGGAGGGATTCATGAAGTATCAGGTGACGGCGGCGCTGGCCGCGACTCTGGCGGCGGGCGCGGGCTGGGCGCAGTCGCCGCCCACCCAGACGTCTAAGCAGGACCAGCCGGTCCAGTCGACCCAGGCGCCCGAGAACCAGGCCATCCGTCCCGAGCAGAAGGTCACCGGCCCCCTCACCCCGGCAATGGGCTCCGCCCCCGCCGCCAGCAATCGGGGCACGCCGGACAAGTGGGACGTCAATGCGCCGCCCGGCCTCTCGACGCGCGAGATCCGCATCGACACCGCGGAAGGCAGCTGGATGAACGTCGACGTCTCGCCGGACGGCAGGACGATCGCCTTCGACC
>Ga0213876_10001212_pt1 | contig 16271 bp, 10 predicted proteins | sample BarmaccomBMRX_R9_FD_160113 | JGI IMG/M metagenome (GOLD analysis project Ga0213876, IMG submission 160113) | Root-associated microbial communities from Barbacenia macrantha in rupestrian grasslands, the National Park of Serra do Cipo, Brazil - RX_R9 | ecosystem: Host-associated > Plants > Roots... | reverse complement strand
CTTGCGGCCGGCGAGCGAGTTGTTCCTCGCGCTCTACCGGTTGTTTGCCGCGTGCGACTGCTCCATCGTCGAGATCAACCCGCTCGTGCTGACGCCGGACAAGCAGGTGCTCGCGCTCGATGCGAAGTTCAACTTCGACGACAACGCGCTGTATCGGCACAAGGAGATCGTCGCCCTGCGCGACATCACCGAGGAAGACCCGCGCGAGGTCGAGGCCAGCAAGTCCGGCTTAAACTACATCGGACTCGACGGCGACATCGCCTGTCTGGTCAACGGCGCGGGGCTGGCGATGGCGACGATGGACATCATCCAATACGCGGGCGGCCGGCCGGCCAATTTCCTCGACGTGGGCGGCGGCGCGAGCAAGGAGCAGGTGACGGCTGCTTTTAAGATCATCCTCGCCGACCCGCAGGTGCGTGGGATTTTGGTGAACATCTTCGGCGGCATCATGGATTGCAACGTCATCGCCACGGGCATCGTCGCCGCGGCGCGCGAGACCGAGCTGAAAATCCCGCTCGTCGTCCGGCTCGAAGGCAACAACGTCGCGGCCGGCAAAAAAACGCTGGCTGAGAGCGGCCTCGCGCTGACCGCCGCGGACGATCTCGACGACGCGGCGCGCAAAGTCGTGGCCGCCATCGGGGCAGCCGCCGCCTGAGCGAGCAGACTTCGGTTTTTACCCCAACCTCAACTTTCCCCGTCCCATGGCCATCCTCGTTGACACCGACACCAAGATTCTCGTCCAAGGCATCACCGGCGACTTCGGCTCGCGCCATGCGCGCGCGTCGCTCGACTACGGCACCCGGCTCGTCGCCGGCGTCACGCCCGGCAAGGGCGGGCAGGTGTTTGAACACGGCGCGCACCGCGTGCCGGTGTTTGATTCCGTCGCCGAGGCCGCGCGGCAAACGGGCGCGACGGTGAGCGTGCTGTTCGTGCCGCCGCCGTTCGCGGCCGATTCCATTTTGGAGGGCGTGGACGCCGGGCTGGATTTGGTCGTGGCGATCACGGAGGGCATTCCCGTCATGGACATGATGCGGGTCAAGGCGGCGATGGCCGGGAAAAAGACGCGGCTCATCGGGCCGAACTGTCCGGGGCTGGTCACGCCGGGCACGGGTGAAAATTCGCACGGCGGCTGCCGCATCGGCATCGCGCCCGGTTACATCCACCGGCGCGGCCACGTCGGCGTCGTCTCGCGCAGCGGCACGCTGACTTACGAAGCCGTCTGGCAGCTTTCCCAGCGCGGCCTCGGCCAGAGCACCTGCGTCGGCATCGGCGGCGATCCGATCAACGGCACGAGCCATCTCGACGTGCTCAAGCTCTTTAACGACGACCCGGAGACCGAGGCGATCATCATAATCGGCGAGATCGGCGGCGAAGCCGAGGAACAAGCCGCGCAGTGGGCCGGCGAGCACTGCAAGAAGCCGATGGCCGCGTTCATCGCGGGCGCGACTGCGCCGCCCGGCCGACGCATGGGCCACGCCGGCGCGATTGTCAGCGGCGGCAAGGGCACCGCGCAAGGCAAGATCGCCGCGCTGGAAGCCGCCGGCATCGCCGTGGCGAAAAGCCCCGCGACGATGGCCGATACGCTCATTGCCGCGATGAAGGCGCGCGGATAACTTGCCGACGTAGGTTTTCTACTACTTCGCTTATGAGTTTCGATGAGCTTCGTGACTTGGTTCACGCCGGACCATTTCAGCCGTTCACTTTACACATGGCGGATGGTAGAAAGATCCGCGTGCCGCATCCCGATTTCATCGCATTGAGCGGGGATCGGAGGACGGCGATCGTGACGCGCTCTTCGCGGCAGGAAAAGCCGTCGTTCAACATCGTCGCCGTGCCATTGGTCACGCAGATCGAAGTTCACGGCAAACCGCCCGAATCCGAATAATCTCTCAATCCAGTTCTCTCAAATTTTATGATGGTCTCCAAAGGTCTCGAAGGCATCGTCGCCAACACCACGCGCTTGAGCGACGTGCTCGGCGACAAAGGTCAACTCATCTACGCCGGTTACGACATCAACGAAATCGCCGGCAAGGTGAGCTTCGAGGAAGTCATCTACCTGCTCTGGAACAACCGTCTGCCGAAACGCGATGAACTCGCCGCGCTCACCAAGTCCCTGCGCGACCAGCGCGCACTCCCGCAGCAGGTCATCGATTTCCTCCTCACTTCGCCGAAGGAGGCCAACCCGATGGATGTAATTCGCACGGCCGTCTCCATGCTCGGCCTCTACGACAGCGCCCAAGGCTACACGCGCGAGGCCAACTACGAGCGCTGCCTCTCCCTCACGGCCAAGATGGGCGTCATCGCCGCCTACTTCCACCGCGCCCGGCTCGGCAAGCGCCTGCCTCCCGTCCGGCCCGACCTGGGCGAAGCGGCGCACTTCCTTTATCTCATCAACGACGCCGAGCCGACGGCCGAGGCCGCGCAGACCCTCGATGTCGCCTACGTGCTCCATGCCGACCACGGCATGAACGCCTCGACCTTCACCGCCCGCGTCGTCATCGCCACGCTCACCGATGTCTTCAGCGCCATCACCGCCGCCATCGCCGCCCTCAAAGGCCCGCTCCACGGCGGCGCCAACGAAGGCGTCATCCACATGCTCCAAGAGATCGGCGGCGTGGACCAGGTCGATGCCTGGCTGGAGAGCCAGCTCGCCCAAAAGAAGAAGATCATGGGCATCGGCCACCGCGTCTATAAGACCCTCGACCCGCGCGCCCCGCACCTGCGCGCCATGGGCCAAAAGCTCAGCGAACAGCTCGGCGAGCCGAAGTGGATCCAGATGAGCGAGCGCATCGCCGCCTACATGAAGGAGAAGAAGGGGCTGAACGCCAACGTCGATTTCTATTCCGCCACCGTTTATTACTCGCTCGGCATCCCGACGGACCTCTTCACGCCCGTCTTCACCATCGCCCGCGTGGCCGGCTGGGCGGCGCACATTCTCGAACAACTCGAGGACAATCGCCTCTATCGCCCCCTGAGCGAATACACCGGCACCCCCGTCGGCCTGAAGGTCGTCCCCATCGACCAGCGCTAGGCGGGCGTGTGACCGACTGGCTGGAAGGCGCGATGGCCCACTGCCCTTCCCAGCGCTAAAGCGCTGGGCTATTGTCGGCGGAGGGCGATTCAATTTTCGGCGGAGGTTGATTCGAGGCCACACGCCGCCTTTTCCTGACGCTGGAGCGCTGGGCGATTGCCAGCGCGGGACTTTGCGCTTTGCGTCCTTCGCGTGAGGCCCATTTCAGCGTGGCATCGCCATCGCGCGGGAGCCGCGCCCGAGGAGCAGGCGCAGGCTGTTGAGGACGACGACGGCGGTGCTGCCTTCGTGCGCGGCAACGCCGAGGGCCAGGGGCACGATGCCGAACAGGCTGGCAGCGACCATCAACGCCACGACGCCGAGGGAGAGCGCGAGGTTTTGCTGAATCACGCGGCGCGTGCGGTGGCTGAGGTCGGCGGCGAGGCGGAAGTTCTCCAGCCGGTCGTGCATGAGGATCACCTCGGCTTGTTCCAAGGCGGCGTCGGACCCGCGGGCGCCCATCGCCACGCCGACATCGGCGGCGGCGAGACAGGGCGCGTCGTTGACGCCGTCGCCGATCATGGCTACGCTGTTGCGGCCATCGGCCTTGAGTTCCTGCACGGCGGCGAGCTTGTCGGCGGGATGGAGGTCGGCGCGGACTTCGTCGAGGCCGACCTCGCGGGCGAGGCGTTCGGCGGTGGCGTGGCGGTCGCCGGTGAGCATGATGGCGCGGATGCCGTCGGCGCGCAGGCTGGCGAGGAGCGCGCGGGCTTCCGGGCGGAGTTCGTCGCGGAAGGTGAGGCAGCCGGCAAAGTCGGGGCCGGCTACCCAGACTTGCGCCTCGTCGGCGGGCGTCTCGGACGCAGTGGACGAAAAGTTTGCCGTCAGGCCATCATCGGCAGCCGCCGGCAACAAGGGCGCGACGAATTCCCGGCGACCGAGCAGGTAGGTGCGATGCCCGAATTCCGCGCGCAAGCCGGCGCCGGCGACGGACTCGAACTTCTCCGGCTCGCGCTCGGCCAGGCCGCGCTGGCGGCCGACGCGCTTGAGGGCGCGGGAAAGCGGGTGATCGGAAAAGCGCGCGAGATTGTAGGCGGCGTCGAGGAGCTGCGCTTCGTCGCCGCGCAAGGTCTCGACGCGCGCCAGGCGCAGCTCGCCAGCGGTGAGCGTGCCGGTCTTATCGAGCGCGACGACGTTGACCTGCGCCAAGGCTTCGAGCGCCGCGCCGCCGCGAAAGAGCACGCCGCGCCGGGCAGCAAAGGCAATGGCCGACAGGATGGCGGAAGGGATGCTCAACACCAGCGCGCACGGCGACGCCACGACGAGAAGCGTCATCGCGCGATAGAAGGCGCTCGTCGGGCCGCCGGCAGTCGAGCGGAAGGCGGGCAGGTGAAAGCCGAGCCACCAGATGAAGAACATCGCCGCGCACAAGCCGAGGATGCCATAGGTGTAGCCGGTGCCGAATTTGTCGGTGAAACGTTGCGACGGGGCGCGCAGCGACTGCGCTTCGTCGATGAGGCGGATGACCTTTTGCAACGCGCTCTCGCTGGCCGGACGGAGCACGCGGCCTTCGAGCAAGCCGTGGAGGTTCAGCGTGCCGGCAAAGAGGTCGTCGCCGAGCGCCTTCGGCACGGGCCGCGCTTCGCCGGTGAGGTTGGATTCATCGCACGCGCTCTCGCCGCGCGTGACGCGCAGATCGACGGGCACTTGCTGGCCGCCGGTGACGCGCACGAGCATTCCCGGCGTGAGTTCTTCCACCGGCACCGCGCGCTCCGCGCCGGACGCTTCGTCGAGCACGGTCGCCGTCTTCGGCGCGCCGCGCAGGAGCGCGCCGATTTCGCGTTGCGTGCGGCCCTGCGCGTAGTGCTCCATCGCGCCGCTGGCGCTGAAAAGGAAGAGCAACAGCGCGCCTTCGTGCCACGCGCCGATAGCCGCCGCGCCGAGGGCCACGGCGAGCATGAGGAAGTGAACGTCCAGCTCGCCGGCGCGCAGGTTTTCCAACGTCTCCTCCGCCGCTTCCCACGCGCCGCACAAATAACAAACGAGCCAGCACGCGAGCGTGACCGGCCAGGGCGCGCCGAGCTTTTCCGAAACGAACGCGGCTAGGCCGGCGAGGAAACAACCGGCGGCGAGTTTTGCCAAAAATTTCCACTCGTCGGGATCGTGCGCGTGGTCGTCGTGCGCGGCACCGGCGCTGCCGGCGCTGACGCTGGCGCGCGGGACGAACTTCGGCCAGCGCACGTTCTGCCAACGCCAGAAGCCGATGGCCGTCGAGCAAGTCTGCTTTTCGATGAGCGTGTTGCCGAGCACGTGTTTGACGACCACCCGACCGCGGTGCTGATGGTCCGCGCGGCTTTCGATGGCCAGGCCGCACTCCGCGCAAGTGCCGTCCGCGCGCGCTTCGCCGCAACGGCTGGCGGGCGGGCGGTTGAAGGCGTCGGTGACGCGATGGGCGAGGCGCTGGCCGGGGTCGTCGCCGAGGGTCGCGATGGCGAGCTTCTTCGTCTTCGTCTCGAAGGCGACGGCTTCCAGCTTCGGCTCCTCGGCCAGCAGGCGGCCGACGTTTTCCACCGCGCAATCGGGATGGGCTGGGAGGACGGCGGAAGCATCCTTGGAAGATGGGGCAGACACAGCGGGGATTTTAAGGTGAGCCGCGCCCGTTCACAATGTGAGATAAAGTCTCGATTGCGGCGGGCCGCGCGTTGCGATTGTCGCTCGACTGTGCGGCGGGCTGGTGCAAATTCCACGTCATGACAATGGGTCCAGGTTCAGCGGGCAACGTGATCGCGGGGTTGGCGAGTTTCTTTCTTCCCGGCCTCGGGCAGCTCGTGCAAGGCCGCGTGTTCGCGGCGGTGTTTTATTTCGTGCTCAGCGGCGTGCTGTGGGTCATCACGTTCGGCTGGGGCGGCTGGATCGGCCACGTCGTCGCGGCGGTGGACGCAGCGTTGTGGAAAGGCGTGGACGGCAGGCGCGCGGTGTGAGTGAGCGGCACGCAGACGAAGAGGCGGGCGGCTTTGAATTGGTCACGCTGGCCGGGGGTGTGCGCAGCTTGCGGGCGCGCGACAACGGGCAGGTGTTTCATCCGGTCGTCGGGCCGGTGGCGGAGGCGACGGCGGTGCACGTGGCCGGCGGGCAACTGGTGGAACGCGTAGCCGCTCTGCGCGCGCAGCCGTTTGTCATCTGGGACGTGGGCCTGGGCGCGGCGGCGAATGCGTTGACGGCCATCGAGGCGCTGCTCGCGGCGGGCGGGCGGTTGCGCGGGCGGCGGGTGGAATTGTTCAGCTTTGATCGCTCGTGCGAGCCGTTGCGGTTTGCACGGCAACACGCAGAGGAACTCGGCTATCCGCGCGGTCGCGAAGCGTGGCTCGATGCGCTGCTCGCGGCGCGTGCGCCGGTGGAGATTGGCGCGGATGCGCTCACGTTGCGCTGGGTGTTTGTGCAAACGAATTTTGCGGCAATGGCACCGCGCGGCTGGCCCGCGCCGCACGCGATTTTCTTCGATCCATATTCGCCAGCAGTGAATCCCGAGATGTGGACGCTCGCGTTGTTCGAGCGGTTGCGCGGCGAGATGGGAGAGACGCCGTGTGTGTTGACGACCTACTCGCGTTCAACCGCGGTGCGCGTCGGCTTTTTGCTCGCCGGATTCTTCGTCGGCATCGGCGCGGCTACTGGCGAAAAGGAGGAGACCACCGTGGCGAGCAACGAACGCGCGCTGCTCGCGCAACCGTTGGATCGCCGCTGGCTGGAAACAACGGTGCGCCACTCGACCAACGCCGCGCCGTTGCGCAACGCGGTTTTCTCCCGCCGGCCGATCGGCGACGCCGACTTCACGCGGCTGCGGCGGCACCCGCAATTTTATTCCGAAGCGAACAGCTCGCCCTGATGACCGAGCGCCTTGCCCGGCGCTTGGAGGCCGAGCTTGGCATACGCCTTCGGCATCGCGACCCGGCCTTGCGGCGTGCGTTTGAGGTAGCCTTGCATGATGAGATACGGCTCGTGGACTTCCTCCAGCGTCCCGGCTTCCTCGCCCACGGCGACGCCGAGCGAGGACAAGCCGACGGGGCCGCCGTTGAACTTGTAGATCAGCGCCTCGACGACGCGCTTGTCCATCTCGTCGAAACCGTCCGCGTCGATGTCGCGCATCGCCAGCGCGGCGTCGGCGACCTCGGCGTTTACCCGGCCATCGGCGCGCACTTGGGCGAAGTCGCGCACCCAGCGTAAAAGGTTGTTGGCGATGCGCGGCGTGCCGCGGGCGCGGCGGGCGATTTCCATGGCGCCAGCGGGGTCGATTTGCACGTCGAGCAAACCGGCCGAGCGCAGGACGATGCCTTGCAAATCTTCGGCGGAATAATAGTTCATCCGGCAATCCATGCCGAAGCGCGAACGCAGCGGCGCGGAGATCATGCCGGAGCGCGTCGTCGCGCCGATGAGGGTGAACTTTGGCAAATTCAAACGCACGCTGCGGGCGTTCGGTCCCTGGTCGATGATGATGTCGAGTTTAAAGTCCTCCATCGCCGGATAAAGGTATTCCTCGATGGTCGCCTGGAGGCGGTGAATTTCGTCGATGAACAACACGTCGCCGCGCTCCATCGTGGTGAGCAATCCCGCGAGGTCGCCGGCTTTTTCGATCACCGGGCCGCTCGTGCTCTTGATCGCCACGCCCATGGATTGCGCGACGATGTAGGCGAGCGAAGTTTTGCCCAAGCCGGGCGGGCCGCTGAGCAGGATGTGTTCGAGCACGTCGCCGCGGCCTTTCGCGGCGGCGACGAGGAGTTCGAGCCGCTCGCGCACCTTGTCTTGACCGGCAAATTCACTGAACGCGGGCGGGCGCAAAGAGACTTCAAAATTCGGGTCGGCAGGGTCTTGATCGAAAGGTTTCGTCATGGTCGGAAGCAGAGGGAAAACTATACCACAACTCGGCGGAAATGGCTGCCGTTGGGCAGGTGATTTTTTGATGAAAAAATCCCGCATTTCATAGGTGTTCCGCAGTGAAGCGGCGCGATGGACATTCCGCGGGTAGGGCGGGCATCTTGCCTGCCGCGCCGGGCGTCCTCGCCCGGTGCAGAACCGAATGCATGGGAAGACGTGTCATCGCCTTGCGCTTGTGTGTTCCGCAAGATGCGCAACACGGCAGGCAAGATGCCCGCCCTACCCGCGGAACATCCACCGCGCCATGCAAACTACGCCGATGTCCGCAGACAAGTAGTGTCCTAATTTGACGTTTGGCTCTGCCGAACACAGAGGACGAGCGCTCACGCCATTCGCCAAATTAGGACACTACCCGCAGACACGCAGCGTTGACACTGTGGAGCGGACGTTTAAGCTCGGAACTCCACTTTTGCAGACTCCGGTTGCTCCTGCCCACTTTGCTTATGCCCAAATCCTCGACCAAACGTCCCGCCGTGAAGAAAATCGGCTCGAACTCTCGCGCCAAAAAACCTGTTCCTTCCACCGCCTCCGCCGCGAAGAAAAAACCTGCAACCGGGAAGCAGCCGGCGACCCGCAACGCGGCAGCCAAGCGCGCTGTCGCGCCGGCAAAAACGGCCGCGGCGCGATCCGTGGCACCGAAGGCGAAAAGCCGCAATGGCAGCAGCAGCGGCAGCGCGAAACGCCTGGTCGCCGCGCCGGCTGCCGCTGCGCCGAAGGCGAAGAAAGGCCGCTACGTTTACTACTTCGGCGACGGCACGGCGGACGGCGATGGCTCGATGAAGCCGTTGCTCGGCGGCAAGGGCGCGAACCTCGCGGAGATGACGCGCATTGGCCTGCCGGTGCCGCCGGGGTTCACGATCACCACTGAAGTCTGCACCTATTTTTATGACAACAAGCGGACCTATCCGCCGGAGTTGAAAGACCAGGTCGAGAAGGCGCTGGCGAAGATCGAAAAGTCGGTCGGCAAGACCCTTGGCGGCGGCGAAAGCCCGCTGCTGCTCAGCGTGCGTTCCGGTGCGCGTGATTCGATGCCGGGCATGATGGATACGATCCTCAACCTCGGCATGAACGACACGGTCGTCGAGATCGTCGCGGCGAAGTCGAATAACCCGCGGTTCGCTTATGATTCCTACCGCCGCTTTTTGCAGATGTATGGCGACGTGGTCATGGGTGTGCAGAAACGCGCGGGTGAAGAGCACGAGCCGTTTGAAACCGTCATCGAGGAACTCAAGCACGAGGTCGGCGTGGAGGCCGACACGGACCTTACGGTGGAGCATTTGAAGGAGCTGGTGACGCGTTTCAAAGACCTCATCAAAGCACGCACCGGCGAGGAATTTCCGCAGGATGGCCGCGAGCAGATGTGGGGTTCCATCGGCGCGGTATTCGGGAGCTGGAACAACGACCGCGCCATCGTCTATCGCCGCAAATACGGCATCCCGCACGAGTGGGGCACGGCGGTGAACGTGCAGACGATGGTCTTCGGCAACATGGGCGAGACCAGCGCGACCGGCGTTGCCTTCACCCGCGATCCGGCGACGGGCGAAAAAGTCTTTTACGGCGAATACCTCATCAATGCGCAGGGCGAAGACGTGGTCGCCGGCGTGCGCACGCCGCACCCGGTGGCGCAGCTCGCGCAGGAGATGCCGAATGCGCACAAGGAGTTGCTCAAAGTGCGCGACCGGCTGGAGAAACATTTCCACGACATGCAGGACTTGGAATTCACGGTCGAAGACAATCGGCTGTTCATCCTGCAAACGCGCAACGGCAAGCGCACCGGCACCGCCGCCGTGCGCATCGCGACCGAGATGGTGCGCGAGAAATTGATTTCAAAAGAGGACGCCGTGAAACGCATTCCGGCAGACAGCTTGAGTCAGATTCTCGCGCCGATCTTTGATCGAGAAAGCGTCAAGGGCGCAAAGAAAATCGCCAGCGGCCTGCCCGCCGGGCCGGGCGCGGCGAGTGGCAAGGTGGTCTTCAACGCGGAGACCGCCGTTGAGATGGTGCACAAGGGCGAAAAAGTCGTGCTCGTGCGCGTCGAAACGTCGCCCGAAGACCTGCGCGGCATGATCGCCGCCGAGGGCATTCTCACGGCGCGCGGCGGCGTCAGTTCGCACGCGGCGCTCGTCGCGCGGCAGATGGGCAAAGTCTGCGTCTGCGGCGCGAGCGCGTTGCAGGTGGACTATTCAAAAAAGACCGTCTCCGCCGGCGGCACGACGCTGAAGCAGGGCGACTTCATTTCCATCGACGGCACCAGCGGCGAAGTCTTCGCGGGCGAAGTAAAAACCGCGCCGAGCGAGGTCGTGCAAGTGCTCGTGGACAAGACGCTCGACGGCAAGAAAAGCGCGGCGTTTCAACAGTTCGACGCGCTGATGAAATATGCGGACGCCTTCCGCAAACTCGACATCCGCACGAACGCCGACACGCCGGAGCAGGTGGCGAATGCCGTCGCGTTCGGCGCGCAGGGCATCGGCCTCACGCGCACCGAGCACATGTTTTTTGAAGGCGACCGCATCGACGCCATGCGCGAGATGATCCTGGCCGACACGACGGCGGACCGCAAAGCGGTGCTGGCCAAACTGCTGCCGTATCAAAAGCAGGATTTCGCCGGCATTTTCCGCGAGTTGAAAGGCTTGCCGGCAACGATCCGTTTCCTCGATCCGCCGCTGCACGAATTCCTGCCGCACGACAAAGCGGCGCAAACCGATCTGGCCAAAAAAATGGGTGTGGAAACGAGCAAGATCACCGCGCGGGTGAATAGCCTGCACGAGTTCAATCCCATGCTCGGCCATCGCGGCTGCCGGCTCGGCATTTCGTATCCAGAAATCAGCGAGATGCAGGCGCGTGCCGTGTTTGAAGCGGCGGCGGAAGTCATGGCGGAGAAGATCAAGGTGCGGCCGGAGATTATGATCCCGCTGGTCGGTTTCGCGCGGGAATTACAACTCCAAGTCGATCTCGTGCATCGCGTGGCGGCGGAAGTCGCGAAGGAAAAAGGTGTGCGCAAATTCGACTACCTCGTTGGCACGATGATCGAAGTTCCGCGCGCTTGCATGGTCGCTAACGAAATCGCGAAGACGGCGGAGTTTTTCTCCTTCGGCACGAACGATCTCACGCAAACGACGCTCGGCATGAGCCGGGACGACAGCGGCTCATTCCTGCCGGGCTACGCGGAACTCGAAATCCTGCCGACGAACCCGTTTGCGTCCATCGACCAAAACGGCGTCGGCGCGCTCATGCGCGTGGCGGCGGAAAAAGGCCGGCAGACGCGGCCGGACATCAAGCTTGGCATCTGCGGCGAGCACGGCGGCGACCCGAACAGCGTGAAGTTCTGCCATCGCCTCGGCCTGGCGTATGTCAGTTGCAGCCCGTTCCGCGTGCCCATCGCGCGTCTGGCGGCGGCGCAGGCGGCGTTGGAGCAGCGTTAGGCGTCTGAATACAATCCGGAGAGGATGCCCGCGGAAGAACGCGAAAAAGCGCGAAAGGCAGATGGGAATTTTCTGCCGCCTTCCTTTTTCGCGTTTATTCGCGTCCTTTAGCGGGCATCCTCGGGTCGTGGCTCACCGCACCACGTCTTTGATTTCCAGATACGTCCGCGACTTCACCCTGCCGTCGTTGGCGGGATCGACGGTCTCGATGCGCATCTGTTTCAGATACCACGCGCCGTCGATTTTCTGCGCTGAGACGACCTCGAATTTTTTCACCAACTGCCCGGCCTCGTCGTAGCCCTCGGCCCGCAACAGCGCGCCGCTTTCCTTGTCCACCCAGAGCAGGACCGTGCTGTATTGCGAACGGCGTCCGGGCGCGTCGAGCCGCAGCTTCCAGGCGCGCCGGGTTTTGATCGTCTCTTCATCGGAAATGCGAGCGCGCGACCAATAAAGAAATCGCAGCGCGAGGTCTTCATACGCGAGATCGGTGCCGAGCACTTTTTTGTCAAAATTCGCCGGCGTGAGCCGCTCGCTGTTGCCGCCGTTGGAGATTTCTTCGAGCTGGGAATTCTCGTCGTTCAAGCGCACCTGCACCGTTTCCGCCGGCGCCGGCGGCTGAAATTGGTAGCGGATGCGCGGCCCATCCGAAGTCAGCAGGAACGGGAAAATTTTGCCGTCGCTCGTGCGCAACTGTCCGCGCAACGTCTGGCGTTTGCCGGCCTGCGCTTCGCGCACGGCGCGCAGGATGTCGGCGGCGTTCAAGTTATTCGGCTGCGCGGCTTCTGCCGCGCGAGCAGCGGTCGAAGCAAACGGCGCAGCAGGCGCCAGCGCGGCGAGGCAAGCTGCGGTGGCCAGAATGCGCCAGGAAAATGCGTTGGGTTTCATCGGTGAAAGGCGCAAGTTAAGCTGCTCTGTCCTACCAGCCACCCGCTAAATGCGGTGGGCGCCCGAAAGCTCAGCATTCAAAGTAAACCCATCCAACCTGCGCGCTCCTTGGACGAGAAACTTTTCTTTTTCATCAATCGTCACTGGACCGCGCCGGCGCTCGACTGGGTCATGGCCGTGGCGTCGAGTTTCGATTTCTGGATTCCGTTGATCCTATTGGCCGCCGTGCTCGTGCTCTGGCGCGGCAGCGCGCGCGGGCGGCTCGCCGTGGCATGCGTGGCGCTGGCGATCCTGGTCAGCGCATCGCTCGATGGACCGTTGAAACGCACCTTCAACCGGCTGCGTCCGTATCAGGTCATCGCCGGGACGCGGCAGGTGGATTTGGATCACCGCGCACGGCCGCGTTTGCTGGCGCTGGGCCGCGCGCTGGACGTGCATTATTCTCCGGCGTCGCCGCCGGTGGCTGCGGAAGGACGGTCGTTCCCGTCGGGGCATACGATGAATAATTTTGCCGCCGCCACAATGCTCGCGCTCTGTTTCCGGCGACGACGCGGGTGGCTGTATTTTCCGGTGGCCGCGCTCGTGGGCTGGTCGCGCATCTACGTTGGTTCACACTGGCCGAGCGACGTGCTGCTTTCCGCGCTGCTCGGCTGCGGCCTCGCGCTGGTGACGGCTGCCGGCATCGCTTGGGCATGGCGGCGCTGGGTGGGGGAAGATAAACCGGGGCCGTTTGTCGTGACGATCGCACGCTCGCGTCAGGACGGAGGGTGAGGATTTCAATTTGCTCCGCCGCACGGCTCCGCTAACGTCAACGGAGTTCCCTCGCGCCTTTGCTTCCCCCCAGGTTCGCGTCGCGCTGCGAAGGTGGTTCGCCTCGGCCCGTTGCGTGTTTTTCGCACGGGCTACGCGTGGATTTCCCGCCACTGCTCCTGTCCATGGATTCGCCGATTTTGATCGCGCCCGACCCTGCCGCTGGCACGCTCACGCTGACGCTCAATCGCCCGGATCGCCGCAACGCGCTGAACCTGCCGCTGCTCTACGCGTTGCGCAAAGCGGTGCTCGCCGCGCCGAGCGTCGCCGGCTGTCGCGCGCTCGTTCTCCGCGGCGCCGGGCCGGCGTTTTGTGCCGGCATGGATTTGAAAGAAACCGCCGACGCGCCGCACGAAACCGCCGAGGCCGTGCGCGACGCGCTGCTCGCGCTGGCGCGTTGTCCGCTGGTGACGATTGCCGCCGTGCAGGGCGCGGCCGCGGCGGGCGGCGCGGGCCTGGCGGCGGCGTGCGATTTCGTGCTGCTTGCCGACGACGCGCGCATCGGATTTCCCGAGGTGAAACGCGGCCTCGTCGCGGCGCTGGTCACAGTTTTTTTACGGCGTCAGTTGCGCGAGCGCGACCTGCGCGATTTGCTCCTGCTCGGCGAGCTGCTGCCGGCGTCGCGCGCCGTGACGCTCGGCCTGGCGAATCGCGCCGTTCCCGCCGCGGAACTCGCCGTCGAAACGCAAAGGCTCGTGCAAGAACTTGCCGGCGGCGGTCCGCACGCGCTGGCCGCGACGAAAGCGCTTTTGCACGAGCTTTGGCCGAGCACGCTCGAAGCTGATTGCGCGCGGGCGCTCGCCGCGCACCGCGACGCGCGCGATTCCGCCGAAGCCCGCGAAGGCGCCGCGGCTTTTCTGGAAAAACGTCCGCCCGCCTGGGCAGCGACATCTCGCGTGAAGCACTGAATTTTTTTCCCCGGAACCCGCCGCAACATTATGCCCGCCGCCACCGCCGAAACCCCCGCCGCTGCACCGCCTCCGCTCACCGCCGAGGCCAGCCTCGACCTGCTCAGAATCATGCTCGAAAGCCGGCACGGCGACTTGCGGCAAGAGTCGCTCAATCGCCAGGGCAAAGGTCATTTTCACGTTTCCGGCATGGGCCACGAGGCGCTCGCAGCGCTCGCCCGCGCGATGGGTCCGGGCGACATGGCGTGCATGTATTATCGCGACCGGGCGTTCCTGCTCGGGCGCGGCGTGACGACGCGCGAGCTGGCGCTCGATTACTTCGCCAAACGCGACTCGTCCACCGGCGGCCGGCAGATGCCAGCGCACGGGACTTACAAAAAATTCGGCTTCTGGAGCGTGGCCACGCCGACCGGTGCGCAGCTCTTGCCGGCCTGCGGCATGGCGTGGGGGATGCAGCTCGACGGCCGGCACGATTTTGTCGCCACGAGCATCGGCGACGCGGCGACGCGGCAGGGCGATTTTTACGAAGCCGTCTGCTTCGCGCTCGAACGTTCGCTGCCGGTGCTTTTCATCGTCGAAGACAACGGTTACGGTATCTCGACGCCGACGCGCCGGATGACGCCGCTCGCCATCGGCGCGCTGCCGGCGGAAAGCTGGCGCATCGTCGATGGCGGGTCGGTGGCGGAGATGGATCGCGTCTCGCGCGAGTCCATCGAGCAACTGCGCGCCGGGCGCGGGCCGGTGTGTTTGTGGATCAAGTTCGAACGGCTGAGCAGCCACACGAGTTCGGACGATCAAAAGCTCTATCGCAGCGCCGAAGAGTTGTCGCATTTGTCCGAGCGCGATCCGATTTTGCGCCTGCGCGACGAGTTGATCGCGGCAGGTGAGCTCACGGCGGCGGAGTTCGTGCAACTCGACGCCGAAATCAAAGAAAACGTCCGGCGCGAATATCTCGAAGCCGAGCGCGCGGAAGACCCACGCAGCGAAGAATTGCTCACCGAACTCATCGGCCCGCCGCCGCGTCTGCCCGCCGATTTTACCGTGCTGCCCGCAGGCAAATATCGCATGGGCGACACGGTGAATCTCACCTTGCGCAAGGCGCTGGAGAGCGACGAAAACACGGTGCTTTTCGGCGAAGACATCGAAGACCCGAAAGGCGGCGTGTTTCGTTTGACCAAGGGACTTTCGAGCGCGTTTCCCGGCCGGGTGCGCAACGCGCCGCTGGCGGAATCGACGATCCTCGGCGTCGCGTGCGGCCTGGCGAGTTACGGGAAAAAACCGGTGTTCGAATTGCAGTTCATCGACTTCATCGCGCCGGCCTGGAATCAGCTCGTGACGAATCTAGCCACCTTGCGCTGGCGCTCGAACGGCGAGTGGAAATGCCCGGTCGTCATCTACGCTCCGTGCGGCGCGTATCTGCCCGGCGGCAGCCTGTGGCATTCGCAAACGAACGAAGCCGCCATCGCCCATTTTCCCGGCATCCGCGTCGTCATGCCGAGCACGGCGGAAGATGCCGCCGGATGTCTCTGGACCGCGATGGCGTCCGAAGACCCGACCATCGTGCTCCTGCCAAAACACCTGCTCTGGGTGGAACGTGAAACCACCGCGCCCGTGGCGCCCGTGCCGTTCGGGCAGGCGCGCAAAATCGCCTCGGGCGATGATGTGACGGTCGTGGCGTGGGGCGACACCGTGGAAGTCTGCGCCGCCGCGCTTGGCGAAATAAAAAACGAGTTGTCCGCCGATTTTTTCGACCTGCGTTCCATCGTGCCGTGGGACCGCGAAGCGCTCGCGCTTTCGGTGCAGCGCACCGGCCGTCTCGTGGTCGTGCAGGAGGACACGGAAAATTGCAGCGTCGGGCAAATGATTATCGCCTCGCTCGTCGGCGATCCCGCCGTCTGGCAACGGCTGCTCGCGCCGCCGGCGTTGGTGAGCAAGGGCAACGTGATGATCGGCTACAATCCGATCCTGGAATTCGCCGCGCTGCCGGATCGTGACCGCGTGATCGCCGCGCTCCGCGCCGCCAGGCAAGCGCGCGGGGGCATCGAGCGCGGGTCGCCCGTTGGCGCGAGCCGCAGCCTTGCCAAAGAAACCGCGGTCGATGACGTCGGCGCGGCGGCGGGCATGGTGAACGCGGCATTTGCGGAAAACAAAACGATGTCTGCGCCAGTCGCTTCGCCCGAGCAGCTTCCGGCCGCGGTGAGCGAGGGAACGGCGAAGGTCACCGTGCAGGTGCCCATTTTGGGCGAGGGCATTCGCTCGGCGCGAATCGTTTCGTTGCTCAAACAACCCGGCGACGCCATTTCGCCG
>Ga0213876_10001210_pt1 | contig 16284 bp, 13 predicted proteins | sample BarmaccomBMRX_R9_FD_160113 | JGI IMG/M metagenome (GOLD analysis project Ga0213876, IMG submission 160113) | Root-associated microbial communities from Barbacenia macrantha in rupestrian grasslands, the National Park of Serra do Cipo, Brazil - RX_R9 | ecosystem: Host-associated > Plants > Roots... | reverse complement strand
GAGAGTGCCCGGACCACTTTCTCTGCCAGAAAAATTTCCGTTTTCGCCATCGACTCTGTCGTACAGCCGCCGATGTGAGGCGTGATCAATAAATTTTCGTGTTTCCGTGAGTATTCGAACAACGGGTTCGCCCCTAAATCGCTGTTCTGTTCGTTCCTCAAGACATCGAGGGCGGCACCGCCGATCTTCCCGGATTGAAGTGCTGTAAGTAACGCCGCTTCATCCAGAAGTTCCCCTCGCGACGTGTTCACGAGAAGCGCGCCCGGTTTCATGGATTCGAATTCGGGTCGGCCGAAAAACCCCTCGGTCGTGGGATCCAAGTTGACGTGAATGGTCACCATATCGGCGCGAGCGAGAAGTTCGCGCAGGGGCACAAGTTCTACGACGGGCTCGACGTCACTCGAGTTTACATTCGGGTCACAGGCAAGAACACGCGAGCCAAACGCGTTGAGATAGCCGGCGACGAGCCTTCCTAGTCGCCCGTAGCCGATTACACCAGCTGTCTTGCCGAATAGTTCACCACCACGAAACTCGTCGCGCTGCCAGCGACCGGCTCGGGTATCCCACACCGCAGCCGGTATGCGGCGCAGCAGTGCGAGCATCAGACCAAGAGTCAGCTCCGCCGTCGCGCGCACGTTCTTCAGAAATTCAGTCTCTCCGCGCAAGCTAAGCACCTGGATCCCGCGGCGTTCCGCTTCATCCAAGTCGATATGGTTCAGGCCCGTAGTCGGACTCGCGACTGCTCGCAGGCGAGTTGCCTTACTAAAGATGTCGCGATTGATCTGATTGCGCAGGCGCACCCAAATCACATCAAAGTCACCAACAGCGTCGGCCAGCGCGCTTTGATCGAGATCCGCCAATTGCACGTTACCGATTTCCTCGAGCGAAGCGAGCGCTTCGGCAGGAAAGTCATGCGATTCCACGATCAAAATGTCAACTTTGCAGGGCAAGAGATCTCAAAAGCAGTTGTTCCGCTATGACTAAGTCAAACGGCGTATCAATATTGCAGGCGCGCTCTTCGGGTATGATCCAGGCCCGGCATCGTTCACCCTTGAGCGAATTGTGCTCCATCAATACGTCTCGCCGGGTGAGATAAATGGAGCCTTCGCGAAGAAACAATTTCTTGAGTTGCTGCCTCGGCTGGCCTTCGAACGCTTCGGCAAAAGGAGGATCGAGCACCCATCCAGCGTCATCAATGATCTTCATTCTGGCGGGATGCTTTTCACCGACGTCGACAAACGAAATCACCGAATCGGCGCCAGTGGTTTGCAGGAGCTCGATGGCGCCATCTATGTCTTCAGCGCGGCGCAGGGGATTCGTGGGCTGCAGGGTAAGCACCGCGTCGTAACGTCCGTCCTGTTCCTCAACGACACGTACCGCGTGCTGTAAAACAGGGACGTGAGGCGTATTATCCCGCGCTAACTCAGGAGGGCGGAGAAAAGGCACATCAAGCCCGTATCTGAGTCCGCAATCCGCGATCTCACGATTGTCGGTAGAAAGGATTGCGCGCGAAACGGCGCGCGCACTTAATGCGGCTTCGGCAGTGTACGCCAGCAGCGGCCGGCCTAACAACGGGGCCAGGTTCTTGCCCGGTATTCCCTTCGATCCGCCTCGCGCGGTGACGATTGCTAAAACGCGCATGCCCTTAAAACCTCAAAGAGGTGCTTACGCGCTCGCTGCGAGTTGAGATTCGCCGGTCTGAACTTGTGCTGACGGATACTGCTCCACGTCGTCGGGAAGGCGATCGTGGATATAGTGCAGGCGCTTTTGAACGTAGGGCGTCAGTCGCGCCAGAGCAGCACTGAGACGCCCCGCAATGAAGCCATCGCCGTACAGAGTGCTGGGTCCGTATCGTCCATGCGCTAACTGCTTCCTAATTATTTCGACAAGTAGCGGTGTTACCGGTGCGGAATGAGTTACATTCTCGCTGGTCTCGCGGCCCTCCTGCCGTTCGCCAACCAGCACGACCGGTGTGCCAAAAAAACTCGCGTCGCGAACGAAACTGCTGGAATTACCAATCGCGCAGGCTGTGCCGGCGAGTACTTGCAGATAGCTGTCGGGCTCGAGGTTCGTGAGCGTACGGAGCCACGAGGGGGCCTTATGATCGCGAAAAACACGAATAGCTTTGCTGATCCTGTCCGCGCCGGCATCGATGTTCGGCCACAGGAGAATGGTTTGCATTCTGATCTCTTCGAGGGCGTTTAGAAGTTCCCGCATCTCGGCCTTTTCGACACCAAACTCAGTTGTAGTCGGATGGAAGATCACTAGCAAGAACGGCTTGTGCTCGTCGATGACTGCGCCGCTGCCGCTCCCGTTGACGATGTCGGCCGGAAACTTAGTACGAATCGTGCGGGCGATATCGCTACTCGGACAGCCGATGTCAAGGATGGTATCCGGTGCTTCCCCCATTCGAAGAAGAAAGTCGCGCGAGCGTATCGTGCTCGGGCAGTGAAAATGCGCCAACTTAGTAATCGCGTGCCGGGCGCTTTCGTCGATGGACCCTGAGACCTCGCCGCCTTGAACGTGGACTATGCAAAGGTTCATGTAAGCTGCAGCGATGGCAGCGGAGAGCGCCTCGTAGCGATCACCGATCAGCAGAACCAGATCCGGTCGCAGCCGCTGGAATTCGCTTGCGAACTCAACCACGCCAAAACCTACAGACTTCGCCATCGTCGCCGGGGTGGAACCTTCCAGCTCGATGTAGATTTCGCCGTCGATGTTGAAACCATCGCGCCGGACAACCTCAACCGGATTGCCAAAGCGTTCCAGCACCATCGTCCCGGCGGCAATTACCTGGAGCTGCAGTTCGGGATGAGCTTGAATTGCGTGCATTACCGGCTTGAGCCGGCCGTAATTCGCTCGATCTACAAGGACAACACAAACTTTACGAGGGTTTCTTTTAGCGGCCATGGCGTAAAAAGTCAACTAATAAGAGAAAGAACAGTTATGCCGCGTGCTCGGACCGAAAGGGCGGCGCCAGTTTACAGTCAATTCGGCGAATGGCGAATAGATCGCAGTTGGGCAGATTGCAGCCGACCTCAGTCGAGAAAGAGCAATCAAATTCCAGTAACTTCAGTTCATTAACCGTGCGTTCACTGTAAGAATCGCCTTTGCCGTAAGGGTACGAGAACGGCCAATCCATCTGAGGGTGAAGATGTTTGTCGAGCAGGCAGCGGCATCGCTCGAGATCCAACCGTAACTCGAGCCTCCGCAGGTGGGCCAATGGTTGATGGCGGTGTGAGTGTCCGCCGATCAGCATTCCCATGCGCTGCATCTCTCGCGCTTCTTTCCAATCGAGGTAAAGCTCGCGTGAGAAATTCGCCTCAGACCCAAGATGAGCTTCGAACAGTTTCTTCACCGCGCGATCCCGAGCTTTCTGCGAGACGATGAAATTAAAGAAGTACTTGAAAATTGCCACCTCGCGAGTGTCCCAGGGATAAGTGCGTATAGCCTTCTGGGGGTCAACCCTTCGGAAGGGCGCCTCGGCATCGGGCAACTGCAGGCTCTTCAGGAATTCTCGTTGATAAGTGTTCCAGTCCATCGACGCCATTAAGAAATGGTTCATATGGACACTGGCGACTTTATGTTCTTCGATGCAATTGGTAATCAGGAAAAAGATTCCCTGAATCCGGCGTTCCGCCAGAAGAGGGGCGACTTCGGTGTAATGCTCTTTGAATCCGTCGTCAAACGTAAGAAGGCACAACGATCGCGTCGGCTTGTAGTTGCCGTGAAGAAACTCGATCGCGGATTCCAGAGTGGCCATCTCATATGTCTGGGACAGCGTTTTCACTTGCGTCTGGAAATCGTCGAGTAACATCCCTTTTAACCGCGGATACTTAGTCGCAGGGAGATTGCGGACGTAGTGATACATCACTACGTTCAAGGCTGGTGAGTTCATATCGTCGAGCCCCATGCGGGGTTAATGATGCGAAGAATTAATTCGGCCGATCTTGATCGGAGTCTGATTTAGTCCAATACCAGGGACAGTCGACTGCGTCGGAGCATTCAGGCAACTCCTCTTTTAGAAACATGGCGCTCAGAATGCCGCCTCCCTTTCCATCAAGAGGCTGGAACCGCGACGGGATGGCATCGCCTTCCGGATGCAGTGCTGTGGGCGTGAAGCCCAGGTTCTGCAGATGCTGGCGAGCCGGACCGTGGAAGCTGTAAAAATCCGCAGCGAACGCGCCGTTCTCGCGCAATTCTCCGACCAAGGCAGAGACGAGTTTTTCGGCATTGGAATCCGATACCGGCAAAAACTCAACCAGGCGGCCGATGCGGTCGAAATCTACCCGTCCGTTCTCGGTTTTTCTTTGGATAGTCTCCAGACGCCAGACGATCAGCCCATTACGATCTCCCTCAGGAACCGACAAAAACTTGTATTCAAAGTTGGGATGATCGAGGTATCGCCACTTTAGAAACTCAGAATCACGTGCGGCGCCGACGGTCTTCTGAGCTATCTCTGGCCAATCTATTTCGTCCCACTTCGCCGGCAAGTGCGTCTTCGCCTCCACCCGGCCGCTATCGCGAAAGGCGGAAGTAAAGAATGATGACATCTCGGCGGCGCGAGATCCTTCCCACTCCGGGTGGGCGATGGACAGCAGCGCAGCGAACCGATTCTGTGCTTCGGGTAATACCATGACAAGCCGCGGAATCTCCGGCAACACACGCCCTCTCAAGACGCGATAGATCACCGACGTGGCACGCGTGATACCAAACGCGATAACCGGATCAAATTCCGGCTTTCTAAAAGTCCCCAGGAGCTGAAGTGCTGCTGGCCCTTTTCGATGGTCCGGCCGAATAACATAGTTGACGATCCAAACGCCCTGTGATGTTACACCGAAACGGTTGAAGGTGAACGGAATACCGCCCAATATGCCAGTAAGCCCCGTTTCATCTTCGGCGACCGCAAAGCTATACTGATCCGGGTCCCAGTGAGTGACTCGATGGAAGGTCCAGTCGAATAGCGAACGGGTCCGGACATATATATGTTGTTTGGCCCAAAACTCATCCAGGAAGTTACTGATCTGCGGATACTCGTCGGAGCGCGCGTAGCGCATGCTTACTGACACGGCATAGCCTCAGGCACCGGTAGTTTGTCGGCCAACAATGCCGATACCAGGCGTGGCGACACGAGTTTCTCTATTTCGTCAGGAGTAAATTGCACCGAAAATTCTTGCTCCAACGCCAACACCAGATTTAAGTGCTGTAAAGAATCCCACGATTCGATGGTTTCCGGCGAGGAATCGGCGGAGATACTTTCTATTGGCACCTGAAAGACGTCGGCGAAAATACGCATTAGCGAGTTATCGATAGGCGAAGTCACCTACGGTTCTGTCCTCCGTAACCGTCAGTTCTATCCAGGCAGGCAGTGGAACCTTGGCGCCATCTACCTCGAGAGCCCACAGCGAGCGTCCACCCTCCCTGGACATGCACGTGAATCCGTGCTTCTCATACAGCGTCCGCACGGGTTCGTTTTTGGGAGTTGCGACTATCCAGCCCTGCACGGTGCGAACTCCTCTAGTGCGGCATCGCTCAAGTAAAAAGGTCAACATCGCCGTCTCAATGGTGCGGCTGATCACCCGGCAACTTAGAATGAAGCTGTCGATTTCGCAGCGCTCGTCGAACGTGCGGCTGATGAGCACGCCGACGATGCCGTTATCGCCGAAGTGGTCCTTTGCCCGAACGGAAAAGATCTCGCATCCTGGCGATGCGGCGAGTTCAACGATCTGTTGCTCCGTATACCGCTTAGTAGTCGCGTTGAACTGGTTGGTCTTCTGGGTCAGTTGCGCGAGTCTTGCGGCTGTAGCTTCCGTTAAGGGAGCAATGTCCACTTTCTGTTCGAGCCAATGGTAAAAGCTTTCCAGGGTCTGATGATTGGCCCGCGCGTCATTTCTTTCTCGCTCTTCTGAGTAAAACCGGCTGCGCTGAACGTCCTCATCCGAGACTCTCAGTCGCTGGAGCTCCGGCGTGCATCGAATCGCTTGCGCATACCCTGAAGCATCGTGCGGTAATTCGATAACCGTCACCTCAGGCATTTCCAAGCGCACCAAATCTCGTTCGACAGGGTTGTCGTCGAGAAATGCCAGACTGTCTGTTCCGACGTTTAATTCTGCTGCGATCGCGCGCAGGTTGTGTACTTTGTGTTCCCAGTTAATTCGTTCGGCGGCGAAGTGTTCCGGCCGCAACAGCATATTTGGGTGACGGGCAAGCGCGGCATAGGCCTCCTCACGATTATTTTTGCTAGCAATCGCAAGCAGAATTCCGCGATGACGGAGACCTAAGATCGCTCGCTGGAGTTCCAGAAACGGCGCGCCAGCGTAATCAGATCCAACTTGAATTCCGTCTACGCCGTCTTCGCCTATGACACCCTTCCAAAGCGTGTTATCAAGATCAGTTACTAAAACCTTCGAAACTCGGCCGAGCGCAGGCGCCAGGAACTGCAACCATTCGTCAGCGACGGGGAGCAAGGCCGCTGGGGACATGGGCAGTTTTGCGGTGAGCCACAGGCGCTCGTCTGTCCAACGCTCACGGCCGAAGCGCCCAGCCAGAGCATCATAGTCGAGCACATAGACATCTCTATATCTTCTCGCGATGTTCCGTAACTCAAGGTTGATCTTTTCAATCGCGTCAATCTGCCCATTGCTTCGTTGATCATCCAAAATGCCATCGAAGGCACGAGCCGGCTTCTCGAGTGTGTGCACAAGTAACGTGGCGTTGCTCTGCTTTCGAAAAGTCTCAATAAGCGTGTCGAAGTGAGCAGTAACCTCTTCGGCTTGTTGCGGCGGCGCGGGTCCGCCTTTTTCATGCAGTCCCGTCCATAACTCGGGCGCGATATCGCGAGTGTGGACTGCGATGATCACGACATCTGGAGTCTGGGTATAGATGTCGTCTCGCTGTTCGAGGATCTGCTGCGCATACGCGTTTAAAGGGCCCATCTGGATAGTAAGATCCAACCCGTGCGTCAGCGCGGCCGCCCTCAAGATGGGGACCGTCGGCTCCAAAGTGAAAGACCGAAGCACACCGATGCGGCCCTTTTGAAGCGGGATCCATTCACGCATGCGCTCGAAGCAGGCGATCACGTGCCGCGCGGTCGCGGCGCTGGGGCGCAGTTGCCAAAGCCGTGTTGCCGCTGCTCTCGCACGTCGCCAATCGTTGTCCCGGAGGCAATTCTCGATTTCGCTTCGGAGTTCGTGGGCACCGGCGTCGGTCAAGCGGTCTCCTTTGGAAGCGCTACAGCTCCCTCGCCATCCATCACTACCGTTCCTTGTTGATTGCACGCTTGCATTGTGAGTAAAACTATGTTCGTGCCCGCAGAGATGTGTTTCACTCGGGCGGTGATCTCAACCGTGTCACCGATCAACACAGGCACGCGCCATTGAAACTGCTGTTTGAGCCAAAGGCAGCCCGCTCCCGGTAATTTCGTCCCTATCAACTTAGAAACGTAAGCCCCTAAGAGCGCCCCGTGAGCTACTCGCGAAGCGAAGCCGGCGCTTTCGGCAAAACTGTCACTCATGTGAATGGGATTGTCATCACCCGAGAGATGTGCGAACGCATCCACCAGCGCGCCAGTTACTTCAACCTTCAACGATGCGGTTTGTCCCACGGCAAGGCCGTCCATCTTTGCAAACTTCGCCGCACCAGCAGCTATCATCGGTGACTCCTCAGCAGGAATTGCAGGGCCGATCAGGACGAGACTTCCACGGCGTGCGTTTCGTCCACATCCACTTCTCTCAGTAGCTCGCCACTGGCGAGACTTCGCCGAAGCATCCTTCCCAATAGTTGCGGCATGCGGGAAGCGGGAATACCCGTTCCGGGTTTGCGTGACGCTAAGTCTGATTCCTGCAGTATCGTTCCGGAAGGAATGTCTCGCGCGGCCACGAGACTTTTCGAGAACAGCAGCCTGGTTGGCGCCAGTTCGGCGGCTGTATGATTCTTATTCACGGGGTTCGCGTTCATTCGCTCGACGAAGCGAACGCCTTCCACCAAGTCGCGCAGCTCACCGGTTGTGAGCGAAGAAGACACGTCCGGGCCAAACATTTCACGGCTGAGCGTCACATGAACTTCCAATGCGTCAATACCCAGTGCGACGGCGGCTAATCCCGGGTAAATGGTCCCTGAATGGTCCGACAAACCGACTTTGCATCCATATCTCTCTCTGAGGACGGGGATCATGTTCAATCCGACCTTCTCTGCCGGACACGGATACACAGTGGTGCATTGGAAGATTGTGAGATCGTTGGCCGATTGCCGAATATAATCGACAGCGGAATCCATTTCCTGATAACTGCTCATGCCTGTCGATAACAGAATCGGCAATCCGGTCTCACAAACAAACTCAATCAGCTTGCCGTTACCGATCTCGCCTGAAGCAATCTTCCACGCTTCGATGCCAAGCCGCTGCAGGAGCCGAGCAGCTTCGATAGAAAAAGGCGAGCTGAGGAACTGCAGATTCTTGCTGTCGGCATGTTCCTTAAGTCCGGCCCACTGCGCCTCTGAGAACTCCATCCTTTTCCAGTAGTCATATCGCGTCTCGTCCTGATAGCTGAACTTTACGCGCCATGGCTCACTGGGGGAACTCTCGGCCGCTGCAATGTGGGTCTGAAATTTGATTGCATCCACACCGGCTGCAGCCGCGGCGTCAATGAAAGCATGGGCCGTGCCCAGGCTCCCGTCGTGGGCCTGCGCTACTTCGGCGATGATGAGACAACGTTTGTTCATGGCCCGCTAGACTACGTCCGCGAAGCTCTTTTCCATTCGGCGGAAATAGTATGCGCCGGTGATAACCATCGTCACCGATACGGCCGCGGAAACGAATATCATCGGGCCAGGAGCAGTCTTCGTGCCCAGAAGCGCCCAGCGAAAACCTTCCACCACTCCGGCCATCGGGTTAATTCCGTAGAGGGTTCGCGCGGCCCCGTGCAGCAGGCTGCTGGGATAGGCGATAGGCGTGGCGTACATCCAGAATTGACTAAGAAACGGTAACGCATGCTTGACATCTCTAAAGCGCACGTTGAGCGCTGATAACCAGAATCCGGCGCCTAGGCAAGTGATAAATGCAAGCAGCAAAAAACAGGGTATCCACAGTGCGCGAGGACCGGGATGACGGCCGTAGCGCACCATCATCATCGCCATAAGAAAGCAGAAGCTGATCGAAAAATCGACAAGTCCCGCAGATACGGAGCTTAGCGGCATTGCCAGCCTTGGAAAATATATCTTCTTAATAAGATTGCCGTTGCCGATCAAGCTATCTGCCGATTGACTTAGCCCCTGAACAAAGAACGTCCATGGAACTAAAGCTGTGAACGCAAACAGCGGGTAGGGAACTCCATCGGAAGGAATTCTTGCCAAGCGTCCGAAGAACAGACTAAAGATCAACATTGTAAACAGCGGCTGGATGATCGCCCATAGCGCACCAAGCGCCGTCTGTTTGTAGCGCACTTTTATGTCGCGCCACACGAAAAAATAGAGAAGCTCCCGGTACTCCCACAGATCTTTCAAGCGCAGGGATACCCAGCCTGGACTTGGTTTGATATGGAGGTGAACCGCGGACTCCCGGTTAGGACTAATTGCAGCGGATGCCATATAAATAGATACTTACGCCCTTGCTACTGCGTGGAGACGAGTTCCGGCGAGCGCCTCGCGCCACTTACCGTCCGGAGTGTATTCCGGAGCAAGGCTCCACAGAAGCCTAACCGCGCCTTCCGCGTCATTTCGCGCCACGAGGACTTCCAGTTCTCGCATAACTGAATCGATCTGCGTACGGTCAGTTCCCGGCCCTCGAAAGATGTTAATCTTTTCGTGATAAGTCGGCATGACGTCTTCGCCAGGGCGCATAATCTCTTCTGAAAGCTTTTCTCCGGGCCGCAAACCCACGTAGCGAATCTCAATGTCAACCTCAGGCTCGCGTCCGGAAAGCCGGATCATATTTCGCGCCAGATCCGCAATGCGCACGGGCTCGCCCATATCAAGCACAAAGATCTCTGAGCCTTTGCCCATAGTGGAAGCCTGCAACACTAATTCCACTGCTTCGCCAATCGTCATGAAATAGCGTTTCATGTCCGGGTGGGTTACGGTCACGGGGCCGCCGGCCTCAATCTGCTGCTTGAATAACGGAACAACGCTTCCATTACTTCCCAGGACATTGCCGAATCGCACAGCGACGAACTTACTGCCGGAGTTCTCTCGCGGAACGGGCATGGAAGAAAGGATAAGTTCGGAGATTCGTTTCGTCAGGCCCATAATGTTCGTCGGGTTTACTGCCTTATCCGAAGAAATCATCACGCAGTGCGAGACCTTGTTGGCGTAAGCCGCCTCGACCAGATTGCGGCTGCCCAGAACATTGTTCTTAATGGCCTCTAACGCGTGACTTTCAATCATGGGCACGTGCTTATATGCAGCGGCGTGGAAAATACAGTCCACGCCATAGCGTCGAATTACCTCTTGCAGGCGCATGACATCGCGGATGTCGCCCAGGGCGGGAACAAAGCTCAAAGAGGGATAGCGTGCGGCTATCTCATTATTGATGCGGAATAGTTCTGATTCGGCCTGTTCGAATGCAACCAGGTACTCGGGTTCAAACCGCGCGATCTGCCGGCAAAGTTCGGAACCGATTGACCCCGCGGCTCCGGTGACCATGACCGATTTGCCGCGCAAGAATTTCCGCACCGTGTCCTCGTCCAGGTGAACGGGGTTTCGCCCCAAAAGATCGAGCACGGAGACGTCACGAATCTGCCGGATTAGCACGTGACCGCTGATCAACTCGCCTACTCCGGGCACCGTCTTACAAAGAACGCCCGCCATTCTGCAGTTGGCTATTGCTTCCTGCATCTGACGGCCGCTTGCCGACGGCATCGCGATCAAGATGGCTTCAATCGGCTGCCGGCGTTTGCGGTATCGGGCTACAATCGCCGCTGCCCGGCGACCGTTTCCCAGCACCCGAACGCCTCGCAAGTGAATATTTTGCTTTGAGGGCGCGTCATCCAGAAAACCCACGACGCGATAACGTAACGACGGATTCTCCAGAATTTCTCTCTGTAGAATCAGTCCGGCAGATCCGGCGCCGTAGATCAGCACTCTGCGTTTCTTCGTTGTGTCCTGCGACTGACTGCGACCTTCACGATACAGACGAAAGGCAAACCGCGCGCCCGCCGTCAATAAGAAGCACACCAGAAAGTCAATGCAATATACCGAGCGCGGGAAGTTTACACCTATGGTCAGTGCAGTTACCACCACAAAGGCGATGGAGGCAAAAATATTGGCTCTCAGGATCCGCCGCAGTTCGATAATGCTCGCGTAGCGCCACCCGCCGCTATCGATCGACTCGAACCGGAATATCAACGTCTTAATAACGATGGCCAAACACAGAGCCTTGCTAAGATGGCCGGTCTCCGAGCGCGGTATGAGGAACTCAAACCGAAGCAAAAAAGCAAGAGTCAACGAGACAAGAATCGCCGCTGTATGAGCCAGGATGACGCAGAAACGGCGATAACGAGATGGTATTCGGGGCATGAGAGGGTTTATCGCGGCTGGCGAGCGGCTTAGCTCACCATTCGGACGGGAACGCTGGACTTGTTCGACGCCTTCGTGAAAATCTGTTTCACGGAAGCTACAATGCGCACGATATCCTGATGGCGCAGCGATGGATACAACGGTAGAGACACCATCCGCTGATACAACCCCATCGCTCTTGGGCAGTCATTTATTGCAGCTTCCTTCCAGTTTGCAAAGAACGGGTGCAGAGGTACTGGAATGAAATGCACGCTGGTGCCGATATTATGCGCCCGTAACTCTTCAATGAATTCGTTACGCGTCAGGCTCGTCTTATTAAGGTTCAGACGGACCATGTAGAGGTGCCAGGCATTGCGGCACTCGGTGCTCGTTGCCGGTAATTCCAGCTCTTCTACGTCAGCCAGTAACTCGCTGTACAGCGCAGCACATTCAGCGCGGCGCGCGATGAACCTTTCGAGCTTGCGCAGTTGATGAATGCCGATTGCCGATTGTAAGTCAGCTAAGTTGTATTTAAAGCCGGGCTCCAGAACCTCGTAATACCAGCTACCATCTTGCCGATATCGCTTCCAGGCATCCCGCGAGATCCCATGCAGAGCTAGCATGCGCATGCGCGCGGCTAAAGCTTTACTATTCGTCGTCACCATCCCGCCTTCGCCGGTAGTTATGTTCTTGGTGGCGTAAAAGCTGTAGGCGACGGCATCACTGTGGCTGGATGCTGAACCGAGATGCTCGTCGTGATATAAGGTCCCGATCGCATGAGCAGCATCTTCAATAACGCGCAGATCGTGTTTTTGCCCGATCTTCCAGATCGCGTCCATCTCACAAGCCAATCCGCCTAAATGCACCGGCATAATCGCGCGAGTGCGATGCGTAACGTGCCGTTCGATTTCCCGAGCGTCTATGTTCCCGTCATCCTTCACGTCTGCAAGAACGGGAGTTGCGCCCACATGCAAAATCGTGTTTACAGTTGCGCAGAAGGTCAACGGGGTGGTGATTACCTCGTCCCCGGGGCCAACTCCCAGCCCCACCAGGGCCAGATGGAGCGCCGCCGTACAAGAGTTGAGACCTAGTGCGTGAGAAGCTCCCGTATAGCGGCAGAACTCGGCCTCAAACCGGTGCGTGCGCTCACCGGTCGTAAGCCAGCCCGACTGAAGTGTCTCCACTACTTCGGCGATTTCTTCGGGTCCGATATCAGGAACTGAAAACGGAATGTAATCGTGGTGCATCATGCTAATTCGGCAACGGGAAATAATTTGCGCTTGAGGGCGTCCGCATCGAAGCGACTAGGGAACGCAGAGTAATAGAGGGTGATGAGAATAACTCTTGCGTCGCTCAGCAGCGTCTGCTGCTTGATCTCGCGCGCATGCAGCTTCAGCTTCAATGGCAGCACTTCTCTCCGATAATGTTGTTCGGGGTCGGCTTGGCCGGCCAGCATCGCTTCTTCATCTCGAAACAGGAGCGTGGTCGCGTTGGTTATTCCAGGCTTAACACTTAGAACGCTAAGCCACAACGGATCGTGCAGGTCGACAAACTTGGGAAGTTCTGGCCGGGGGCCAATCAAGCGCATTTCGCCGCGAAGCACGTTCCACAGCTGCGGCAGTTCATCAATCTTATATTTCCTGATAAATCTGCCGGCCCGAGTGATGCGTGTATCTCCGCCCGCCGTGATGCCGGGGCCGCTATTAGCTCGCATCGAGCGAAGCTTCATGAGTTCAAACGGCACGCCCGCCTGACCTACTCGCCTCTGCCGGAACACAATAGGGAATCCGTCTTCCATCACAATTGCTACGCTGGCGGCCATCAGAACCGGAAAGCCGATAACTAATCCAACCATTGCAAGCATTCGCTCTGCTATATCGCGCAGCATCGTCGTTGAGTCTGGAAGCGGGCCGTAGAGGGGCCGAATGCGGACTTAGTAGACGTAATTCCCGTCGCCCGAGTAGTAATAGCCGTACGAGCCTGTCGAGCGTATGTTCCAGCCGTTGAGAACGGAGCCGATCAAATGAATGCCGTCTCGCTGCAGTTGTTCTTTTGCGTAAAGCGCAGTGTCTACGCTGGTACGCCCAGCGCGAAGGATGAGGATTGCCCCATCTGCGAGTCGCCCGATCATTCTCGCGTCCGCCAGCCCTATGATGGGTGGCGTGTCGATCAAAACAACCTCAAACTCTTTACGTAATCGTTCGATTAATTCGTCCGCCCGATTCGAATAGAAGAGATTGGAAATGTTATCGACTCCCGGCCCGCTGGTCAACAACCACAGATTCTCAACTTCGGTCCCGCGCACAAGAGATTCTATCGGCATCTCGGGCAGCGAATTTTGCTCCGAAAGAATTGTACTCAAACCCCAGTTATTCGGAACATCGAAAATTTCGTGTAAACGTGGCTTGCGGAGATCGGCATCGATGACGACAGTCTTCTTGCCAATCTCTGCCAAGGCAATGCCCAAGTTACTGATGGTCGAACTCTTTCCTTCACCCCGATGCGCACTCGTGGCCAATATTACTTTGACGTTTTGGTCCCGCCCCTTCGATCCAAGCAAGGACGCAACCGCGCCACGATACGCCTCAGCAATAGTCGGCCGATAACCCCAATTCGTGATCGAGCCCTTGTCGTGAAGCTCGCGCGAGTCGGCTGCCGCTATGCTTCGCCGGCGTGCCGGTATGCGGGTCTGGGCGAGTGAATTGAGGTCAGGAATAGCTCCTAACTCAGGAATATCAAGGCGAACAGCCGTTTGGCCAGGCGCAGTGAAGTTCGACCGCACGAACCGCCGCGCGACAACGAAGAACATGCCGCCGAACGTGCACAATGCCCAACCCATCGCGATAGATTTGAAAAGATCGGGTTTGAACGGGGCTCCAGGGGCGTCAGCCTGGTCGATTACGCGGATCCAATCCGCTTGCGCCGCGGAGGTCACCAATCCGGTCTGCGCCTTTTTCAGCAGTTCGTCGTATAAGCCTCGCAATGATTCGACTTCATGTTTCTGGATATCGTAATTGACTGCTTTGTCGGTTCTGTCGAGCACTTGCTGCTCCTGCGAAGCATAAGCGCCCTTTAGCAGGTCTTCGCGCTTTTGAGCAGCAAGGTACTCGTTATGGATAGCATCGAGGATGCTCTTTTGCTCGCGATTTACCGCTGCCTGTAATTCGTTGATTTGCGCCTGTATGCGCGCAACCTTCGGATACTCGGGCGTGAACTGAACCTTCATGTCGGCTAGTTCCCGATTCAGATCTGCCAACTTACTCCGGTATTCGCTGATGCGAGGATTCTCTATTACCTGTGGAAGCGACTCGATTGGGCTGGAGGTTGCTACTTCGTAAGCGGACTCCTTCATCATTCGATCCACTTCAGCCTTCGAAAGCTCTTGCTGTATCTCGGCCAGTTGTTCACTGCCGGTATTCGGGTGCTCGGGCGTAACAATCACGCCTGCCGCGTGTCCGTATTCCTGCAACCCGTTTTCAGCTGTCTGTAACTTCTCTTTCAGGTTGTCCAGCTGTAACATCATCCACTGCAGGTTTCGTTTTGCGGCAAGCACCCCGGAGGACATCTGTGAGTCGATGTATTCCTGCACCATGGTATTTGCATATGCCGCCGCAAACTGCGGATTAGTTGAAATTGCCGTAATCTCGATAACGCCTGCCGTCTCCAAGACCTTTACTTGCGTGGCCACGGGCGGTAGGCCCCCGGACTTGGGCTTTGATGCGCGCCGGCGCAACTTGGTGCGAATAATGGCGAAGCGGTCGGTGGGAGTAAAGTGCCACTGGCGATTTTGCTGCCGCAGTTTGTTTATAACAGCAATTTTCAGGGACCTACTGCCTAAAATCCAGGCCTGCGCTTGCAGGTACGATCCGGGACCGCTGACGACTTCCCCTCCGTCTGAGTCTGTGAGTTTGATATTTGAAGGCGATTCTGTATGTGCCTGAATCGTAAAAGCAGTCTTCGTTTGATACTCCGGCTCCTGCCATAACGCGAAGCCCAATCCGAGTAATATGCCGGCAATACCGAGAAGAATGAAGATCCGGCCATGGCTCCGGATGGTGAAAAGAAGCTCGGAGAAGGTGGGCTGTTGATTGCGAACCGTTGTATTCTGAGCCGGCTCCAGATACAAAACCCGTGACGGAGTTGCACCGTGGGAACTCGCTGGACCGGAAAGCTGGCCAGAGCCGTTTTGCCCGTTCGAAACGGGAGTTAAATCCTGATCTTGTTTTGGCACGGGAGTTACAGTCAGAATCGGCCGAGCAGATATACGGGGCTCGACATCAACGACATAGAAAGAGCCTGAAAGTACACACGCACCTGGTTAGAGGGCACAACAACGATATCGCCCGGGCTAAGGTCGACGTCCGGCGCGCGTCCGTCGATGATGCTCTTGAGATTGACCTCACTGATGACTCTGCGATTATCGACGCCGCTGCCTGACCCGATAATCCTTGTTTTCTTCGCGGACGCCTGGTGCGTAAGCCCGCCGGCCATCGCCAGCAACGTGCTCAACGGCATCCGGTTGGAACTGACCAGTTCAACAGTGCCCGGCTTATTTACTTCGCCCATGATATAGACGTTTTTTGCTTCATGGACCGAAACCGAAATCACGTCATACGGTTTGACCGCTAAATCAGAAAACGTACTGTGTGCGCCGAGAACATCTTCAAGCTTCAGCTCCAGCACGGTGTATTTGCCTTCATCCGTGGTACGCACGTTAGGCCCAGTCAACATTCCGAACTGTGTATCTCGTCTGATTGTCAAGGTAGAGCCAGCATCCTTACCGGGACCACCCGCCTT
>Ga0213876_10001209_pt1 | contig 16288 bp, 16 predicted proteins | sample BarmaccomBMRX_R9_FD_160113 | JGI IMG/M metagenome (GOLD analysis project Ga0213876, IMG submission 160113) | Root-associated microbial communities from Barbacenia macrantha in rupestrian grasslands, the National Park of Serra do Cipo, Brazil - RX_R9 | ecosystem: Host-associated > Plants > Roots... | reverse complement strand
CGCACGCATTCGAGCCCCGCCCCGTAGCCGTCCTCGCCCCACTCGCCGATGAACTCGAACTGCTTCCCCCAGCAATCTCCCAAAACTTCCAACGGCATCCCGAACGGGAAGTCCAGAGACCACAGAGCCCCCTCCGACTCGCCTATCAACTCGACCAGATGCCCCAGAGCCTCCGCCCGCTCCGCCGTCCCGCACAGGTCTTCGAGGCGCGCCAACTCCGCCAGCCGCCAGGGGCTCTGACACCCCTCGCTTCTCTTCCGGCGCTCAATCCGCGCCACCCAGGTGTTCCGCCCCGCCAGACGCGCGCCGCTGAAATCGACCCCGTAAATCGCCTTGAACTTCAAACAACTTCCCCTGGCTCGTCCTTTGTGAAGTGAAACGGCGGGGCGGGCCAGCTCACGCCGCCGACCGCCCCGCCGTGTGCGAAAGCTCAGGCGCTCACGGTCTCGCCCGCGCACTGCCCCATCTCGGCGTCCATGCGCCGCTTGACCTCTTCGGGCGAGAGGTCTTCGACGTGCGTCGCGATGTACCAGTGGTGGCCGAAGGGGTCTTCGACGCTGCCCGAGCGGTCGCCGTAGAACTGATCCTTGACCGGGCGTGTGAGCTTCGCGCCGGCCGCGACGGCCCGCTCGACGCACGCGTCCACGTCCTCGTCATAGAGCATGAACTGGGCCGCGGTGCCGCCGATGGACTGCGGGCTGCGGAAGTTCATCTCGGGGAACTCGTCGGCGAGCGCGACGTACGAGTCGCCGATCTTAATCTCGGCGTGTCCGATCTTCCCGCCCGGCACCTCCATGCGCTTGATCTCAGTCGCCCCGAACGCCTCCTTGTAAAACTCGATGGCCCGCGCCGCGTCGCTCACGCACAGGTACGGCGTCACGCTGTGATAGCCTTCCCGCTTGTAATTCGTCTTCCCTGACATGCTTTTCTCTCCTTTACAGGTTTACATCTGATCGGGAGTTCAGATAGCCGCCAGACTCGGAACATCATCTGGCCTGGAGCGAGGATTCAACAGGACTGCTCAAACGAAGAGGCGCTCAACCCGCCGGGAGTCGAGCGCCTGACAAACAGAAGCCTTGGGCCGGCTCTTCTACTTCCGACCTTTGCGGGCGCGGGCGTCGGTGCCGGGCGCGCTGAACTGCTGGTAGGCGACGCGGAAGAGTTCGGAGAGGGCTTTGGCCGTCTCGGGCGTGAGGTTGCGGTCGGCGCGGAGGTGCGCTTCGACGATGTCGGGCGTGGCCTCGTGCGGGAAGTAGACGACCGCCGAGGTGTCGGTGCCCTCCTCCGTCTTGCGCGCGCCCATGACGCGCTCCATCGGCATGTCGAGCCAGCCCGTGAGCCGCGCGATGTTGTCGGCGTCGGGCTTGCCCGTGCCGTTCTCGATGCGCGAGAGCGTCGAGGCGGAGACTTTCGTCTCGTCGGCCACGTCCCTCAAAGAAAGGCCCAACTGCTCGCGCTTGCGGCGGATGGCGCGGCCGAGCTCGACCGTGTTGACTAAACTTTTCGACTGATCTGCCATTTTCGGCCTCCTTACGGGGCGCGACTGGAAGCCCACACGGACTCCGGCGCCCACCTTTGCAACCCCAACATAGCACAAGAAAATTTCCTGCGCAAGACCTTGTTTTATGCTTGCAACAAACCGGGAACGCTGGTACACTGTTTCACGTATGAAACAGAGCGTTGCAGTAAACATGCGGCGACTCTGAAACGCAAGGAGTGAAACGGAAGGTGAGCGACGTGATCTGGGAGACGTTCGACGGACTGTTCAAGAGCCTGCACCGGCAGGGGCGGCGCGTCGAGGAGTTGGAGGCGCGGGTCGTCGAGCTGGAGCGCCGCCTGCAGGAGCGCGCGGGGTTCGCCTCGCAGCCCGAGGCGGCCGAGCGCGTCGTCAAGCAGATGCCGACCGAGAAGGCCGCCTGAGAGTTTCCGAACAGGTTAGGACGGAGGATTTAAGGCCATGACTGCCGTACTCGACAAGAAAGCTTTGATGCGCGACAAGCGCGCGCAGGGCATCGCCGCGATGGGGTTGGTGAACCGCGAGGGCGACCGCTTCCGCGTGACCACGCCGACGCTGCGTGGCCGCCGCGCCTCTTACGAGGTCTGGCGCGACGAGGCGGGCCGTGTGCGCTGCACCTGCCTTGAGTTCGAGGAGCAGTCGGCCCAGGACGCGCGCTACCGCTGCGAGCACATCCTCGCCGTCAAGCACGCGGTGCTCGCGAAGAACACGGAGGCCGCGGCCAAGCAGCAGGCGGCGCAGCAGGTTTCCGCCCCGCAGGCGCAGGGCGCGACTCCCGAGAACGTTGTTGCGGCGGAGACGCCCAACACTTTGACACAGACCGCATCCGAGAAGCTCGGCGAGGCTGCCGCGGAGGCCACCCTGCGTGCCCCGCGCAAAGCGCCGCGCTTCGTACGGGAGCAGAACGAGCAGCCGGAGGTCAGGGCGTCGGAGGTCGAGTTCATCGCCAACGCCGTCAAGACTCCTCAGCGTTCGCTCGCGGAACACGAAGAGACAGAGGAGCTAGAGATGACGAAGAAAGCAACCGCACACGTTCAGAAGGCGGAAGAGGAGCAGGACTTCATCACCGCCGAAGAGTACGAGCAGCAGACGGCCGCCCCCGTGGTGCCGCTCTCTTTCGCGAAGACTTTGAGCACGCTCAAGCAGCCGGTCGAGCCGCGCCTCATCAAGACGCGCGAGGGCTGGCGCGACCGCAACGGCAACCAGCACATGGTCGAGTACGTCGAGTGGCACACGGTCGCCGACATCCTCGACCGCGTCGCCCCGACCTGGTCGCACGCCGTCCGCGGCATCGTCCAGATCGGCGAGATGGTCGCCGTCACCTGCGCCATCACCATCGACGGCGTCACGCGCGAGGGGGTCGGCACGGGGAACGCCGACAACGAGACCGGCATCAAGAAGGCCGAGCACGACGCCCTGAAGCGCGCCGCCATCAAGTTCGGCATCGCGCGCGAGCTGTACCAGCGCGAGTCGGAGGTCATCGAGCGCGAGGGCGCGGGGCCGCAGCCCGGCGACTTCCCGAAAGACCCCCTGGCGAAGTCGATGGCCGACCTCGTCACGCCGAAGCAGCTCGGCATGATCCGCGCGCTGGCGCGCGAGGCGGGCGTTGACCCCGACGAGGAGAGCCAGCAGGTGATGCGCGTCCGCACCGAGGAGCTTTCGAAGCGCGCCGCTTCGAGCTTCATCGACCACCTCAAGGGCTTGCAGAACCAGCAGACCTTCGAAGTGCGCCGCGCAAGCTAAGTGAGCAGTAGGCGGTGAGCGGTCGAGAAGCGAACCGCTCACCGTCTCGAACATCTAAACAACTGCTCGTTAGCAAGGGGGTGTAAAACGATGACGACCGAAGAGATTCTGGAAGAGATGAAGCCGCTCACGCTTGAGCTGGACTACGCCGACGAGGCGTTGGAACGCGAGCGCGTCGAGGCGGCGCAGGCTGAAGGTGTTGAGGTCGAGGCGGAGCAGCGGACGAAGAAGGAGCAGATCGTCTCGCTCTTCCAGTCCGGCACGAAGGACATCGCGGAGATCGTGCGCCGCGTGAAGGCGCGGCCTTCTTACGTCGCGCAGGTCTTGCAGCAGGCCGGACATTTGGACGGGTACTTCGACCTCTACACGACGACGGGGCGCGAGCAGAACGTCTACACGCGCTACTTCCGCAACGTGCTCCACTTCCGCAACGTCGAGGCCGCGCGCGAGTCGGTGGCGCGCATCGACCGGCTCTACAACTACTTCGAGCGGCTCGGCGACCGCGCCGGCCAGCACCAGGCGATGATCCTGGCGCTCACGGGCAAGAACCGCGCCCGCTGGTCGGGCAAGCAGGAGGAGTCGCAACTCTTTAGCGACTGGCTCGCCGCGCACTAACGCGACGCGGCCCCGACACTTTTCAGTGAGTGGCCCGACGCTTTAAGGGCCGAGCAGCTTTAAGAAGGAACAGATTTTTCCCCTCGCAGTACTTTCTTTTCCGAACGAACAAGGGGTCAGGTTGAAAGGTGAGTTTTCAAATGTTTGAAGGCTCACCTTTCGTCCATTTGCGCCCGACAGTTCCGCGCCGCCGCTGAGGCGGTTCCAGTCACCGACGAAGTATCTAAAACAGGAAGGGGGTTCGGACGTGCTCAGGGCAGTCTCGCTCGCACTCGTGTTCGCTTGCTTCGCGCTTGTCGTCACCGACCAGGAGCAGAGGAGGCCGCCCGCCAGGAAGCCCGCCGCCCCGCAGGAGACGAGCATGATTCAAGGACTGCGCACGGTCGTCTATCACGTGGACGACCTCGCGAAAGCCAGGCAGTGGTACGCGAAAGTCCTCGGCCAGGAGCCCTACTTCGACCAGCCCTTCTACGTGGGCTTCAATGTCGGCGGGTACGAGCTGGGGCTCAGCCCCGACGCGACGGAGACGAAGGGCGGGAGCGCCTTCGCCTACTGGGGCGTCACCGACTGTCGGGCCGCTTACGGGCGTTTGCTCGACCTCGGCGCCGAAGCACACACCCCGCCGGAGGAGGTCGGCGGCGACATCGTCGTCGCCACCGTCCAAGACCCCTGGGGCAACATCTTCGGCGTCATCGAGAACCCGCACTTCAAGTCAAACTAAACCGAACGAACGGAGAGGAGACAAGAGATGTCTGAACAGTCGATCCCCGCGAACGGGACTTTCTGCTGGAACGAGCTTTCGACCACCGACGACGAGGCCGCCATCAAGTTCTACACGGAGCTGCTCGGGTGGGAGATTAAGAGGTCTAACGCCCCCGCGGCCTGCGAAGGGTCGGACGCGCCGCCGATGGTCTACAACGAGATCGTCGCGGACGGCCGCCATGTCGGCGGGATTTTGAAGATGGGGCCGGAGTTCGGCCAGATGCCTTCGCACTGGATGGCCTACGTCGCCGTGGACGACGTGGACGCGAAGGCGCGGCAGGTCTGGGAGCTGGGCGGCAAAGTCCGCGTCCCGCCGACCGACATCCCCCACGTCGGCCGCTTCAGCGTCATCGACGACCCGACCGGCGCCACCATCGCGCTCATCACGCTCAAGGGCGCGAAGTCCTGAGCGGGGCCGCCGCCGTTAACCCCCTTACCCGATAACTGCTTCCCCTGACGGAAAGGAGAAGGGTCGAGAATGAGAATCAACTACCCGGCCGTCGTCGCCTCGGCCGCCGCCTACTGGGTGCTCGGCGCCCTGTGGTACTCGCCGCTGCTCTTCGCGCGGCCGTTCATCGCGCTCAAGGGCTACACGCCGGAGCAGCTCGCGGCGATCCAGGCGCAGAGCCACGCCGGCGAGATCGGCCTCGCCTTCCTCACGTCGCTCGTGACGGCCTACGTGCTCGCGCACTTCGTCAAGTTCACCGGCGCCGAGACCGCCGCGTCGGGCGCGCACACCGGCTTCTGGCTCTGGCTCGGCTTCGTCTTGACGACGAACCTCTCGACGGTGCTCTTCGAGGCGCGCCCGCTCGGGCTCTACCTCATCAACAACGGCTACCACCTCGTCGCGATGCTCGGCATGGGCGCCCTCCTCGCCGTCTGGCGCCGCGAGCGCACGCGCGTCCCCGCGTACCAGAGTTGACCGAGGCCGAGATAAGAGTTCACCACAGAGACACAGAGACACCGCTAAATGCTTCAAGCCGTGTCTCTGTGTCTCTGTGATGAAATAGTCACTCGCCATTCGCCTCCCCCGAACTTGCCCGGCCCGCGCCGCGCCCTGCATAATCGACGGCGACAATCCCCCTTTAAAAATTCACGAAGGTAGAAGAACAAGGACGGGGTATGCCTGCGAAGAACGAAGACCTGCACGGGAACGTGCCGGACAAGTCGAACGTGGCGCTGCTGCTCATCGACGTGATTAACGACCTGGAGTTCGAGAGCGGCGGCGAGCTGCTCAAACACGCGCTGCCGATGGCCGAGCGCCTGGCCGCGCTCAAGCGGCGCGCGAAGGAGGCGGGCGTCCCCGTCGTCTACGTCAACGACAACTTCGGCAAGTGGCAGTCGGACTTTAAAAAGATTCTGGAACACGTCATGAAGGAGGACGTGCGCGGCCGCCCCCTGGCCGAGAAGCTGCGACCCGAGGAGGACGACTACTTCGTCCTCAAGCCGAAGCACTCCGGCTTCTTCTCGACCACGCTCGACATCCTGCTCGACTACCTCCAGGCCAGGACGCTCGTCCTGACGGGGCTCACCGGGGACATCTGCGTCCTCTTCACCGCGCACGACGCCTACATGCGCGACTTCAACCTCGTCATCCCCGCCGACTGCGTCGCCTCGAGCGACCCCCGCGAGAACGAGTACGCGCTGAAGAAGATGCAGAGCCTGATGGACGCCGACATCGGCCCCTCGGCCGAGCTGGACTTCGAGCGGCTCAAGGACGCCGCGCGCCGCGAGCCCGAGCCCAACCCGGAGCCCGAGCCCAAGCAGACGGCGCGCTGAAGACCCGGCGGCCCTCTTCCGTCCACTTACGCACACACTTTCGCTTGACGCGGAGGCGCGCGCGGCATTAGCTTTACACGCCGCCCGCAAGGGCTGCTCCCGTACAAAGGGCCGGAGGCGGCGCGCAGGGCTGCCGGAAGCCCCGGCCCGCAAGAACGGCTTTTAAACAAACGCCTCGCGGCAGTTGTCTCTCGACGGGCCGAAGGTTGGGGCCCGCGATTTCCCCAAGGAGAATAACTCTACCGATGACGACCAAACTGATCTCCCTCTTCGCTCTCTGCGTCCTGCTCGGCGCCGTCATGCTCGCCTGCGGCGGCGCGGCCGACAACACGAACACCGCCGCCAACACCAACACCGCCACCACCAACGCGAACACGAAGGCGGCCGCCACGCCCGCCGCCAACACCTCGACGAACACCACCGCCTCGACCGGCGAGAAGATCGGCGTGGCCGAATGCGACGAGTTCCTTACGAAGTACGAGGCGTGCGTGAGCGGCAAGGTGCCGGCGAACATGCAGGCGACCTTCAAGACCTCCATCGAGCAGTGGCGCAGCTCCTGGAAGAAGCTGGCCGACAACCCGACGACCAAGGGCACGCTGGCGTCGGTCTGCAAGACGCAGCTCGAAAGCTCCAAGACCGCGCTCAGCAGCTACGGGTGCAGTTGGTAAGATTCGCGCCGTTCGCGCAAGACAAAAAGGCCCGGCGAGTGTCAAGACTCGCCGGGCCTTTTAGTTCGGACGCGTCCGGGCCGACTACTACTCGAACGTCTTCGTCTGCGGGTTGCGGCCGCGCATGGCGGCGGTCGCGAGGTCGCGGGCGCGCGGCAGCGATTCGATGGCCCTCGCCACCTGCGGGTCGTCGAGCATGAGCACCTGCGTCGCCTTGACCGAGCCGTAGGCGGCGGTCGTCAGGTCGTAGCGGAGCTGGCGCGCGATGAACTCGCGCCCCTTGTCGAGCTGCGCCTCGGTCAGCTTCAGCTCCTCGCCGTAGTTGGCGAGGGCGAACTCCTTGAACGCCTTGAAGACCTTGTCGTCCACCTCGAAGGCGCCGGCCTCGACGTTCTGCTCGAAGTCGGGCATGCCGCCGACCTTGAAGCTCTGCGGGACGCCCGGGATGCGGCCGTTCACGGCCTCGCGGGCGAAGGCGAAGATCGGGTCGATGAGCCGCACCTGCGGCGCCGTGAGCGCGCGCGCCTTGATGGCCTCGTCGGGCGCGATGCCGCCGCCGCCGTAGAGCGGGCGGCCCGTGTCGGTGTGCGTCTCGGCGCCCTTCGGCTTCTCGACCTGCTCCTCGGTCTGCGTGCCGTTGACGCGGCCGTAGATGTAGTCGTAGTAGCTCTGGTTCGAGTAGTCGCGCTGGATGAGCCGGCCCGAGGGCGTGTAGTACTTCGAGGTCGTCAGCGTGAGCGCCGTGCCGTACTCCAAAGGCATGATCGACTGGACGAGCCCCTTGCCGAAACTCGTCTCGCCGACGATGAGCGCGCGGTCGTGATCCTGCCACGCGCCGGCGACGATCTCGGAGGCCGAGGCCGTGCCGCGGTTGACGAGGACGACGAGCGGCGTCGGGTCGGGCTGGCGGTTGTCGGAGACCAGCTCGCGCTGCATGCCGCGCGTGCCGCGCCCCTTCTGCGTCAGGATGACCTGGTCTTTGGCGAGGAACTGCTCGGCCACGATCTTCGCCTGGTCGAGGATGCCGCCGCCGTTGCCCCGCAGGTCAACGACGAGCCCCTGCATGCCGTGCGTGCGGAGGTACTTCAAGGCCGCGACGAACTCCTCGGCCGTCGTGTAGTTGAAGCCGCGCGTCATGTCGATGTAGCCGACGCCGGGCTTGATGAAGTAGGCGTCCGGCACGGTCGGCTGCGGGACGGCGTCGCGCGTGATCTCGACCGTCTCCTTCTGGCCGTTCGAGGCGCGCTCGACCGTCACGCGGACGGTGGTGCCGCGCGGGCCGCGGAGCATGTCGCGCACTTCGCCCGACGCCTTGCCCTTGACGGGGTTGCCGTCGATCTCCGTGATCTTGTCGCCGAAGCGCAGGCCCGCGCGGTAGGCCGGCGTCTCTTCGAAGGTGGCGAGGATATAGGTGTCGGTGTTGCCGCCGAGCTTGCGGTCACCGATGGTGGCGCCGATGCCGTAGTACTCCGAGCGCCAGTCGGCGCGCTGCTCCTCGAACTCCTTCGCGTCGTAGAAGTTCGAGTGCGGGTCGAGCGTGCGCAGCATCCCGATGATCGAGGACTTGAAGACCTCGTCGTACTTCACCTTGTTGCCGTCAACGTAGTTGTCCTGGATGACGGTCAGCGCCTCGGCCACGTCCTGCTCAAGGCCCTCGGTGGCGTCGGCGGGGCGCGGGCGGCGCGGGCGCGTGTTGGGCGCCGAGGTGGCGCCGCCGTCGGCGGCGGCGGGCGGCGCGGGCCGGCGCCCGGCGGGCGGCTGCGCGCCGCTCTGCTGTGCGATGACGAAGGCCGGGAGCGAGACGGCAAGCAGGAGTAGCGTCGCGAGCGCGGTGGAGATTCTCTTTTTCACGGAGACAGACCCTCAGTTAAAACCCAAGATTCGAAGGGGCGCCGGGCGGCCAGTAGCGCGGCGCGTAAATTCAAGCCGTGACTGCTGCCCGTTCCGAAGGCAGGTCGGTGTAGTGTAATTGATGAGCGCACCCGCGGCAAGGTTGCAACCCTTTGCTGAGACAGGGAGAAAGGGGGACGGGGAGACGGGGGGATATAAAGAAGACGCCCCGCGCGAACTCTCCCTGTCTCCCCTTCTCCCGGTCTCCCCGTCCGCCGCCGCACCGCCTTGCGCCGTCTCGGGCGCGCCCTTAGAATGCTCGACAAGCAGTCTGCCGCCGACAGTGAGGAGTGTGTGAGGCCGCCCGCCGGGCGTTTGGCGCCCCCGCGCGGGCCTCGGCCCCGGCGGCCGAGTCGGAGGAGGAGGTTCGAAAGTAGATGAGTAACCCGAACGACCCGTTAGAACCCGAAATCCTAGACCCCATCGACGACTTGATGCTCCCCGAGCACGGCGAGGATGAGCCGCACGGCGAGCGCGCCAACGTCTCCTCGTCGGTGCGCGACATCGCCTCGCGCATCCCCGAGTCTCTGGCCTCCATCGGCCGCGACATCAGCCGCACGGTCGAGCGCGCGCTCTCGGCCAAGGACGACTACGTCGTCGCCGTCAAGGTCTCGCACGAGGCGCAGGAGCGGCTCGAACAGCTCGTGCAGGCGGGCGTCTTCCGCAGCCGCGCCGACGCCGCCGCCTTCCTCATCGACGAGGGCATCAAGGCGCAGGCCCCGCTCTTCGAACGCGTCTCGGCCAAGCTCTCCGAGATCGAGCGCCTCCGCGCCGAACTGCGCGGGATGATTACAAAGACGGAGTGATGAGTGATGAACGATGAATGATGAATGAAAGGCCCGCTGCTTCTCATTCATCATTCCTCACTCATCATTCATCACTTTCTTAGGGGGTTTTTCTTTTGTCCACTGTCACGCTGCCGCAGGCGCCCATCGAGCTTTACACCTTGGGGAACGGCCTGCGGGTCGTCTTGAGCGAAGACCATTCGGTGCCGGTCGTGTCGGTCGCCGTCTACTACGACGTGGGCTCGCGCAACGAGCGCGAGGGGCGGACGGGCTTCGCGCACCTCTTCGAGCACATGATGTTCCAGGGCTCGGAGAACGTGCCGAAGGCCGGCCACTTCCAGTACGTCTTCAACAACGGCGGCACGATGAACGGCACGACCTCCTCGGAGCGCACCAACTACTTCGAGACTTTGCCGTCTTCGCAGCTACCCTTAGCGCTCTGGCTCGAATCAGACCGCATGCGCTCGCTCAAGGTGACGCAGGAGAACCTCGACAACCAGCGCGAGGCGGTCAAGGAAGAGAAGCGGCTCTCCTACGACAACCGCCCCTACTCGAACGCCTTCCTGCGCCTGAACGAGCTGGTCTACCAGAACCCGCGCAACGCGCACTCGACCATCGGCTCGATGGAAGACCTCGACGCCGCGACGGTCGAGGACGTGCAGAGGTTCTTCCGCACTTACTACGCGCCGAACAACGCCGTGCTCACCGTCTGCGGCGACTTCGACTCCGAAGAGGCGCGCGCGCTGGTCGAAAAATATTTCGCCTCCATCCCCTCGCAGCCCAGCCCGCCCGCCGTGGACGTGAGCGAGCCCGAGGAGGTCGCGGCGCGCTCGGAAATCTACCGCGACCCGTTCGCGCAGCTCCCGGCCATCATGCTCGGCTGGAAGGTGCCCGCGCGGCGCACGCCAGACTTTTACGCGCTCTCGCTCGGCTCAGACCTCCTGCTCGACGGCGACAGCTCGCGCCTCTACCAGCGCCTCGTCAAGGACGAAGAGTCGGTCGTCGGCATCCAGGGCGGCATGGGCGAGCGGCGCGGCCCTTCGACCCTCTACGTCTTCGCCATCCCCAAGCCCGGCCACACGACCGAGGCCATCCGCGCGACGATTCAGGAAGAGGTCAAGCGGCTCGGCACCGAAGGCCCTACACCTGAGGAGATGGAGAAGCTGCGCAACACGCTTCTCAACGACGCCGTGCGCAGCCGGCAGTCCACGCTCTTCCGCGCGCAGCGACTCGCCGAGTACACGCTCTACGATGGCGACCCGCACCCCTTCAACACGGAGCTGGAACGCTACCTCGCCGTCACGCCCGAGCGGATCCGCGAAGCGGTCAGCCGCTACCTGCTCACGGACAACCACTCCGTCATGGAGGTCGTCCCCGCGCACGCGGCCGACGCGGCGGAAGAGGCGCCCGCGCCCGCCGAGCCCGAGCCTTCGGGCGAGCCCGCGCAGCCCGGCGCCCCCCCGCCGCAGGTGCCCGCGCCCCCGCCCACGGAGCCCGCTCCGCCGACCGAGCCCGCGCAAGCCCCGGCCGAAACGGCCGCCGCGCTGCAACAGGAGCAGGCTTCCCCGACGAACGAATGAGGACGGAACGATGAATGATGAGTGATGAATGATGAATAAAGAGCACGCTGCTTCTTATTCATCATTCATCACTCATCATTCATCACTTAACTTATGACTGACACCGAAGAGTTCCGACGCCAGCCGCCCGCGCCACTGCCGGCGCGCCCGCTGAACCTGCCCGAGCCCGCGGAGACGACGCTCGCCAACGGCCTGCGCGTCGTCGTCGTCGAGCAGCGGCGGCTGCCGCTCGTCAGCTTCCGCCTGGCCTTCCGCTCGGGCGACTCGTCCGACCCGCAAGACCTGCCCGGCCTCACCGACCTGATGACCGACATGCTGGTCGAGGGCACCGAGTCGCGCACCTCGCGCCAGATCGCCGAGGAGGTCGCGCGCTACGGCGCGACGCTCACCGCCGGCGCCTCCTCCGACTATCTGACCGTCGCCGCCTCCTCGCTCGCGGCCTACGCGGACGAGGTGCTCGAACTCCTCGCCGACGTGACGCTGCGCCCCGTCTTCCCCGAGAACGAACTCGCGCTCGCCAAGGCCAACGCGCAGCAGAACCTGATCGCGCAGCGCGCGCAGCCCTCGTTCCTCGCCGGCGAGGCCGTCGCGCGCGTCCTCTTCGGACAGCACCCGTACGCCGTCGTCGCCTCCACGCCCGAGTCCATCGAGGCGCTGGCGCGCGAACAGCTCGTCCGGCACCACCGCCGACTCCTCGTGCCGAACAACGCCGTGCTGCTCGTCGTCGGCGACGTGGAGCGCGGGCACGTCGTCGAGCAGGTCGAAAGACTCTTCGGCGGCTGGGCGCGGGGCGAGGTGAGCGAGCCGCAGTTCCCCGCCCCGCCCGAGCGCACCGAGCGCGTGGCCTACCTCGTTGACCGGCCCGGCTCGGCGCAGACCAACATCCTCGTCGCCAACACGGCCATCAAACGCACCGACCCCGACTACTTCCCCGTGCTCGTCATGCACACCATCCTCGGCGGCAACGCCTCGGCGCGCCTCTTCATGAACCTGCGCGAGGAGAAGGGCTACACCTACGGCGCCTACACGCAGCTCGACGCGCGGCACCTCGCCGGCTCCTTCCGCGCGACGACCGAGGTGCGCGGCGAGGTGACGGGAGCCTCGCTCAAGGAGATTTTTTACGAGCTGGATCGCGTCCGCGACGAGGACGTGTCGGGCAAGGAGCTTTCGGACGCGAAGACCTACCTGACCGGCATCTTCCCCATCCGGCTTGAGACGCAGGAGGGGCTCGTCGATCAGCTCGTCCAGATGCGCGTGCACGACCTCGCGCCCGACTACCTCCAGACCTACCGCGAGAACATCCAGCGCGTGTCGAAGGAGGACGTGCGCCGCGCCGCGCAGCGGAACATCACGCCCGACCGCGCGGCCGTCGTCGTCGTCGGCGACGGCGCGCAGATCCGCGGACAGGTCGCGCCCTACGTCGCGCGCGTCGAAGAGTTCGTCGGGGCGCGCGGCGGCGCGGCGGGCGCCTGAAGTTTAGACCGCACGACTTTCATCAAACTTAAAATCAACAGGGGGGAGATAACTTTTATGAATCTGGTTGGGACTTGGAATCTTGAGGTGGCGACGCCCTTCGGCAAGTACCCGGCGACGCTCGTCTTCGAGGGGACGGGCGGCGCGCTCACCGCACACATCACTTCGCGGCTCGGCGACGCGCCGCTCGAATCGCTCACGGTCACGCACGACGGCTTCGACGCGCGCGTCAAGATGGAGTTTCAGGGCAAGCCCTATAACGCCTCCATCAAGGGGCAGGTCGAGAACAACGACGCGCTCAACGGCACCATCAAGGTCAACCTCCCCATCGCCCCCCCCATCAAGTACACCGGCACCCGCGCAGGGTGAAGGACAGTAGGCAGTAGGCAGTACGCTCCGCGTGACGGACGTTGAAAGATTAACCCGAGTTCCGGGCAGAAAGGCTTCAACTGCCTACTGCCTACTGCTCTTCCCTATTGATGCCCGCGGCTAATCTGAGTATATTTTAGAAGTCATGCGCCAGTTCTGCCGCCTACACTTCCGGCCGCTCGACTCCCGCGCGAACCTGTTCGCGGACTAGCCAGCGCTCTCCTCTTTCGGCCCTTCCACCTCGCAGCCCAGAGTTGTACCCGCCTCGCTTAACACAAGGAGGAGATTCGTCATGTCCGCCATCACCGAAGTCAAGAGACCCGAGATCAAGACCGAGCTGCCCGGCCCGAGAGGTAAAGAGATCGTCGAGGCCGACGCGCGCTACGTGAACCCCGCCTACCCGCGCCCCGCCTACAAGCTCGTCGTCGAGCGCGGGGAAGGCGCCTGGGTCGAGGACGTGGACGGCAACACGTTCCTCGACTGCAACGCGGGCGTCGCCGTCTGCTCCACGGGCCACTGCCACCCCGAGGTCGTCAAGGCCATCCAGGAGCAGGCCGCGCGCCTCATACACATGTGCGGTACGGACTACTACTACCGCCACATGCCCGACCTCGCCCGCAAGCTCGAAGAACTCGTCCCCGTCCCCGGCCCCACCCGCACACACTTCGCCAACAGCGGGACGGAGGCCGTCGAGTGTGCGCTCAAGCTCGCCATGTACGCGACCGGGCGCGAGAAGTTCATCGCCTTCTTCAACAGCTTCCACGGCCGCACGCTCGGGTCGCTCTCGCTCACCTCTTCGAAGATCGCGCAGCGCCGCGGCTTCAAGCGCCAGGCGCTCGACGTGGTGCACGTCCCCTACCCCAACACGTTCCGCCACCCCTTCAGCGGCGAGCAGTCGGACGCCGAGACGGTCTCGCGCGCCTGCCTCGACTGGATCGAGCAGCGACTGTTCCTGACGACGACGCCGCCCGAGGAGGTCGCCGCCATCGTGGTCGAGGCCGTGCAGGGCGAGGGCGGCTACGTCCCCGCGCCGAAGCAGTTTTTGCACGGCCTGCGCCGCATCTGCGACGAGCACGGCATCCTCCTCGTCGTGGACGAGGTGCAGTCGGGCTTCGGCCGCACGGGAAAGATGTTCGCGTGCGAGCATTACGATTTGAAGCCCGACATCATCACGCTCGCCAAGGGCATCGCGTCGGGGCTGCCTTTGGGCGCGTGCGTGGCGCGGGCCGATTTGATGAACTGGAAGTCGGGCGCGCACGCCTCGACCTTCGGCGGCAACCCCGTCGCCTGCGCCGCGGCGCTCAAGACGATTGAGTTGTTGGAAGGCGGGCTGGTCGCCAACGCGGCAGAGGTCGGCGACTACCTGCAAGCGGGCCTGCGCCGCCTGATGCAGAAGCACGACTGCATCGGCGACGTGCGCGGCCTGGGGCTGATGGTCGGCTGCGAGCTGGTGCGCGGGAATGGCTCGCGCGAGGCGGCGCCGGAGCTGCGCGACCGCGTCGAGGTCGAGTGCTTCAACCGCGGCCTCATCGTCCTCGGGTGCGGCTACAACACCATCCGCTGGTCGCCCCCGCTCACGCTCACGCGCGAGAACGTAGACGTGGCCCTCGAAATCTTCGACGAGGCGCTCACGGCCGCCTGTCGGTAGGCTAAACGATAAAGTAGGAACGCCGAACGATGAACTGAAGACGGCGGGTTTCAGTTCATCGTTCGGCGTTCCTACTTTATCCTTCCTTGTCCATTTGACTTAAGGCCGCCGCCCTCTATAAAGTTGCAGACTGGTACCCGCCCTTCTCGGCGCGGCCTCGGCTGGACAATTACACGCGGCACGTCGTTCCGCTCTCCTGCACGAAATCCCTGTTCTTCAGGATGAAATAGCTGACTTATGCGTTACCCCAGGAAATGGCAGTTGGCACTCGTGTGCCTGCTCGCGCTGGCGCTGCTGCCCTTCGTGCCCGCGCGGCGCGGCACGGCCCAGGCGCCCGGCTACACGGTCACCGACCTCGGCACGCTCGGCACCGGTAACGTGAGCAGGGCCTTCGGCCTCAACGAGTGCGGCCGGGTCGTCGGCGAATCGACGCTCACGGCGGCCAATTCCACCAACACGCACCCCTTCTTCTGGAGCGATGGGGTCTTGACCGACCTCGGCACGCTCGGCGGCACGACGGGGACGGCCGCCGCCGTCAACCAGGGGGGCGCGGTCGTCGGCTCCTCACTCACCTCCGACAGCCTGCCGCACGCCTTCTACAAGCCCGCGGGTGGCGCGATGCAAGACCTCGGCACGCTCGGCGGCTTCACCGTTGACGCGGATGACGTCAACGCCTCGGGCCAGGTCGTCGGGCAGTCGGAGGACGCGAACCTTCAGGATCGCGCCTTCATCTGGCAGTCGGGCGTGATGACGCCGCTGTCGGCGGCGTGGGGCACGCCCATCAGGGCACTGGGCATCAACGACGCCGGGCAGATAGCCGGCACCGCCAACGTGAACAACGTCGTCGAGTCGCACGCCTACCTCACCATCGACAACGTCGCGGTTGACCTCGGCACGCTCGGCGGCCCGGTCAGCTTCGCGAACGAGGTCAACGACCTGGGCGAGGTGGCCGGCCAGTCCTACATCACCACGCCCGCCAACACGTTCCACGCCTTCCGCTGGAAGGACGCCAACGGCAACAAGCAGTCCGACCCCGGCGAGATGCACGACCTCGGCACGCTCGGCGGCCGGCACAGCTACGCGTACGACCTGAACAACAACGGGCTCGTCGTCGGCCGCTCGGAGGTCACGGCGGGCAGCAGCGCGACGCACGCCTTCCTCTGGTCGAGCGCGGACGGCGTCCTGCGCGACCTCAACACCGTCGCGCCGGGCACCGGCTGGACGTTCCAGGACGCGCGCGGCGTCAACGACCGCGGGCAGATCGTCGGCACCGGCCTCAACCCCGGCGGCCAGGTGCACGCCTTCCTGCTCACGCCGACCAACGTCGGCCCCTCGCCCTGCGACACGACCCCGACGCCCACGCCGACACCGACACCGACCCCGACCCCGACGCCGACGCCGACTCCAACTCCCACACCGACGCCGACGCCGACCCCGACGCCCACGCCCACCCCGACGCA
>Ga0213876_10001208_pt1 | contig 16289 bp, 12 predicted proteins | sample BarmaccomBMRX_R9_FD_160113 | JGI IMG/M metagenome (GOLD analysis project Ga0213876, IMG submission 160113) | Root-associated microbial communities from Barbacenia macrantha in rupestrian grasslands, the National Park of Serra do Cipo, Brazil - RX_R9 | ecosystem: Host-associated > Plants > Roots... | reverse complement strand
TGCGAACCGGTTCGCGTCGACGAAGGACTTGTCGTTCGCGCTGGACGCCACCGCGCGCACGTTGGGATCGTCGCCGACGCGCACCCGCAAGCGCTCCAAGCCGCGCGTCGAGTTCCCGCGCAGCGGACGATTGTGGGTCATCGGTCTCGTCCTGATCGCGTTTCTGATTGCGGCTGGCTTCAGCCTCTTCGACCGGCCGATTCCCGAGCCGGCGAAGTTGCGCACGCTCACGTATTCGGGCCGCGATGGCTCGCCCGCGGTCTCCGCGGATCGGAAGCTGCTCGCGTTCGTCTCATCGCGCGACGGGCGGAGCCGGATCTGGCTCGAACAGCTCGCCGATGGAACCGAGGTGCCGGTGACGGCGGGGCCGAACGACAGCGCGCCGCGTTTCTCGCCCGATGCGTCGCAGCTCCTGTTCACGCGTGCGACCAACAGCGCCTTCGCGCTCTACCGTATCGCAACCCTCGGCGGCGAGCCGCGGAAGATCATCGACAATGCGTTCGACGGCGATTGGTCGCCGGATGGGAAACGCATCGCGTTCGTGCGCAACCGCGCGGAGAAACAGCAGCGGCTGTCGACGCTTTGCGTGGCGAACATCGACGGCAGCGATCTGCACGAGATCGTCGCCGCGCCGGAGGACGATCTCACCGCGCCCCGTTGGTCGCCGGACGGCGCGTCGATCGCCGTCATCCGCAATCCGCATTTCACGAACAGCGGCTCCGTGCTCGTCGTCGACGTCGCGTCGGGTGACAAGCAGGTGCTCGCGCGCTCCGAGCCGCACGGCTTGTTGTCGGGCGTCGCGTGGATTCGCAATGGCGACGCGGTCGTGTACGCGGAGCTCGACGCATTGACGAGCGGCATGTTGCGGCGCCGTTCCGGCGGCGCCGCGATCGTGCTGCACGAGCTGAGCGGCAATGCGACCGTGCTGATGCGCAACGCGCACACCGCCGCCGACACGCTGGCCATCGCCGGGCCGGGGAAGCTCGTGTTCTCGGAAGACGTCACGCGCCAGAACCTGCGGGAAGTCGCGATCGACGGCGGCGAAGGGGCCGACGCGCGCTGGCTCTCGCGCGGGACGAGCATGGATCGCCAGCCGTTCTACTCCGCCGACGGCCAACGCGTCGTTTTCACGTCCGACCGCAGCGGCAACGTCGATATCTGGGAGCTGACGCTGGCCACCGGCGGACTGCGCCGGCTCACCGATCACGATGCGATCGACTGGGATCCGTATCTCGCCGCGGACGGCACGCTGTTCTTCAGCAGCGACCGGGGCGGGCACTTCGAGGTGTGGCACGCGACGGCCGATGGGCTCGCGCCGAAGCAGGTGACGCGCGACGGCGTCGATGCCGAGAATCCGTCGCTGCCGGCGTCCGGCGAGTGGGTCGCGTACGACTCGAGCAATCCGAAGACGGACGGGCTCTGGCGCGTGCCGCGCGACGGCGGCGAGGCGCACATTCTCTTCGCCGGCGAGACGATCCATCCCGCGATCTCCGCGGATGGGGAGCTCGCCGTCTACCAGCGTCCGGAGGAAAGCGGTGGCAACGCGGTGGACGTCGTGAGCGTGCGCAACGGCCGCGTGCAGACGCTCGCGAACGGTATGACCGGGATGCTCCGCGCGCGCTGGCTCGGCGCGACGCACACCGTCGTGTTCCGCGACGGCAACACGTTCGTCGCCCAGGACTTCGCGTTCGACACCGATACGCGCTCGACCCGCCGCGTGCTGTTGCGCTTCGATAGCGACGCCGTACCCGACACGTTCGCCATCTCCCCCGACGGCAAACGCGCCGTGCTCTCCATCGTCAACGAAGCCTCTGCCGTCATGGTGACCGACGGGCTCAAAGGCGTGGAGTGAAGCGCTCCCGCCAGTCGCGCCGCGCGTCGACCGCCGGCGGCTTGATGTCGCCGAGGCGTTGTTCGCCGGTCATGGCCGCGAAGTAGTCGGCTTCGCGCACGCGCAGGACGTCGAGCGCACCGAGTTGGCCGAGGCGGCGGCAGTAGTCGTAGTGGAAGCTTTCGCGCAACGCGTCCTCGAGACGCGCAACGTCGACCGGTGCGTCGGCGTCGATGAAGAGAGTGTAGTGATCGCCGTCCAATGCGAGCATCGCGAAACGATGGGGCGGCAACGTGCGGGTGAAGCAGTCACGGACGAAGACTTCGTTCAGCTTCTCGCCGAAGTGATCGACGACGCGTTTTCTGCCGAGGAAACGGAGCAGCGGGCACGAGCCGGCGTAGCCGACGATTTCCACGAGGTCGCCGGTCTGGTAGCGATACAACCCGCCGCCGGTGGTGAGCACGATTTCGCGAACGTAGGGGCGGGCTTCAGCCCGTCCGGACCGGCTGAAGCCGGTCCCTACCTCCATCAACTCCACGAAATGCGATCGATACGCGAGCGCCGGTGCCGCGGCGCCGATGGGAATCGAGACGACGCCTTCCGTCGAGAGCAGACCTTTCGGCTCGATGCGCACGTGCGGGAAACGCTTCGCCAGTTCCGCGGCCGCGGGCGCAGCGCCGGCGTCGGTCCAGCAGCTGATCGTGCGCAGGTTCGGCCACTCCGGTTGTTCGTCGCCGAGGAGCAGCAGGAGAAAGCTCGGATGCCAGACGGAGATCAGCGACAGCGAATGGCTGCGCAGCAGATGCGCGAGCGTGGTGCGCCGAAACGCGTCGATGTCCGCGATCAAGCGAACGGACGAGGGAACGGCCTGCACCGCGCGGACGAGCGCGCCGCGGAACTTGCCGACGTATTCGTCATCGCCGTCGAAGCCGATGCGGATCCCGTTCGCCGTCTCCCGCGGTCCGACGCCGACCGGCGACAGCGACCAATACGCCGGCCCACTGAACGCGCGCGGCTCGGCGCGGAACGTCGAGACAATCCACGTGGCGATCGCGCGCGCCACCTCGGTGCGCAGCGAGCGCGTGTACGGAATCAACTTCGTCGCGCCGGTCGAGCCGCTCGTCGGCTCGAAGTGCTCGATCGGCTCCGCCGTCAGCGCGTTCGCCTCGATGTACGGCGCGAAGTCTTCGTACGTGCGCAACGGCACGCGGGCGACGTAATCCTCGACGCTGCGGATCGACGCGAAATCGTGCTCGCGTCCGAACGGCGTGTCGCGATTGCGGCGCACGATGCGCAGCAGAATCTCGCGTTGCACTTCCTCCACGCGATGCAGCCCGGCGCGGAACGCGAGCGCCTCGGGATACGACGATGCGATCCACGCCGCGTTCGCCATCGCGGCGCAAATCGCCACGCCAGTGGCGCGAGGGTTCACCGCAGCATCCGCGCGCCGGCGGGCGTCAGGTTGTCCTCCGCCACGCGCACGATGCACGCGAGCTCGTCGCCCCGCGCGTGGCCGGGATTCGCCTCGAGAAAGAACCGCACGTGCGGATCGTGCGCGGCGCGTTCGCCGGCATCCGCGAAAGCCGCGCGCAGAGGCGACGGCGTGGCGAGCCGCACGATCCCGGTCGCGCGATCGTACGCATCACCGAAACGCCGCACGGCAACACCATCGAGCAAAGACGCCAGCTCGGAAGATCGATGGTCGAAGCGCGGATGGAACTCGCGGAAGAACACCGGCAGGAAGCGATACGTGCGATAGCCGCTGCTGATGAGAAACCAATAGACCTCGCCGTCGGTCCGCTGCGCCGCGGCGCGCACGTGATTCACCCAAAGCCGCGACAGCTCCGGCGTGCCCCGCCGTTCTTCCGCGACGATCGTGTCGCCAGAGAAAAAGATGTCGCGCCCGTCGTGCTCGAAGCGCATGAGCGTGGAGAAGCCGTCGATCGCACCGCGCGCGTCGCGCAACACGATCACCCACTCCTTCTCTTCGAGATCGCGTTCGAAGACGGCGCGCGCGGTGCCGGAAAAGTACGCGGCGAAGAGCGCGAACATCTCGTCGCGGTCGCGCGCGGAGAGATCCCGCCGCAGCACCACCGCGCCCGCTTCGGCGATCGGCTCAGAGCGTGGCGAGCTCGAGGCGCGCAGGTCGAGAATCGAGTCGGTCATGGAAGTCGTCTCCGTCGTCCCAGGCAACGGTGTAGATGTCGCTGCGATATTCGATCGGCCGAAACGCGCGTGCCGCGGCGAGCAACGGATCGCGCGACGAAAAACCGAGAAGCAGATGATCGAGCCGCCGTTCGGCGGCGAGCTGCAGCAGCTGCGCGATGAGCTCGCGCGCGATCGATGGATCGTCGTCTTTCGCGCAGAAGAACGAGCCGTACGCCGTACGCAACGCGCTTCCCGGCCGGGGCAAGCGCGGACCTCGCGTCACGAGGTTGTAGAACGGGCGGGCGGTGGCGAGCAGGCGATCGTAGGCGTCGATCACGGTCTGCTTGTACGCACTCTGATCCCACAAACCGGCGACGCCGACGATCTCGCCATCGCGCTGCACGCTGACGAAATCCACCCCGGGCGGATCGTCGAAAAGCGGGAAGAGCTGCCGCCGCGGACCGTGCGCAGCAAGAAAACGTAGGACCGGCTCTCCAGCCGGTCCAGCATCAAATATTGGGCCGGCTGGAGAGCCGGCCCTACGTTTCACTCCGATCGCGAGCGTGAACAGCGAATCGAGTAACCGATACCGAGGCATCGACGGGCGCCGTTTTCCCACCAGCACGCCTTCAGCCTGCGCGTTGCCGGAGACGATCGTCGTCACGTAGCCGCGCGCGCGACCGTCTGCGTGCAGTTCGCGCAGCATCGCGAAGCCGCGCGCGACGAGCGAGCGGCCCTGGTAAGAGGGATCGACGCGGAGTTGCCCGAGGTAGCCGACGTCTTCCCGGATGCCATTGATGTACATCGGGCGGACGGCGCGACAAGCGAGGCCGACGACCCGGCCGCTGTCCCGCGCGACGAGTACCTGCGTGAAGGGTCCCATCGCCGCACAGCCCGCGAAGTAGTCGGGCTCGCGTTCGAGGCGGATGCGGATGCGGCCGGGCATCGCGCTGTTCGCGAGCAGCGCGCGCAACGCCGCATCGTCGCCGGGCGTCGCGACGGAGAACGCCACGCTCACGCGTTCCCTCCCACGCGCAACAGCGGCCCGCGGAACGCCTCGTCGCCGAGCGGGTAATCGCGACGTTGCGTGACCTCGCGGCGGATCAGCCAGTTGATCGTGAAGAAGTTCGACCACATGTACGCCGACGAGCCGTTGATCCGGTCGAAGCTGCGGCGCCAGATCGAGCGCAGGCTGTAGAACTCCTTCCGCGCGCTGATGCAGCCTTCCTTCACCTCGTTCGCCGTCATCCCCTGTGGCGTGAACGGCACCATGCCGTAGCGATAGTCGGGATCGAGCCACCACTTGTCGAACAGCAAACGCCCTTCGCGTTGCAGCCGATCGTAGAGCGGCGTGCCGGGGAACGGCGTGAGGTGATTGAACGCGACGATGTAGAAGTTGTGGCGCTCCGCGAACGAGACGACGTCGTGCACCGCCGCCGGCGAGTCGCCGTCGTAGCCGACGATGAACGTCACGTACAGACGGATCCCGAAACGCCGCAGGTTGCGCAACGCGGCCTCGTAGCCGCCGCCCATCGTGTTGAACGACTTGTGCATCTGCCGGAGGTTCTCCGGATTCAGCGACTCGAAGCCGATGAGCAGCCCCTGGCAGCCGCTGTCTTTGAGCAGCTGCAGCAGCTTGTCGTCGTATGCGACGTTGATGCTGGCCTGGCTCACCCAGCGGATCTTCAGCGGCGCCAGCTTGCGGTACAGCTCCTTCGCCTGCTCCAGGTTCGACGTGATGTTGTCGTCGACGAAGAAGTAGAGCGGCTTCTGCATGCGCCGGATCTCGTCGCACACGTCGTCTGCCGGGCGGCGCGTCTGCGTGCTGTTGAAGTACGCCTGGATCGCGCAGAAGTCGCAGCGGAAATGGCAGCCGCGACCCGCCTCGATGAGGCCGAGCGGCAGATAGCGTTTGCCGTGGAAGATCGAGCGATCGGGAAACATGCCCGCGAGTTGCGGACGCTTTGCCGTGCGGTAGATCGGCTTCAGCGTGCCGTGGCGCGCGTCGTCGATCACCTCCGGCCAGATGCCTTCCGCCTCGCCGATCACGACCGACTCCGCGTACTGCGAAACCTCGTCCGGCATCAGCGTCGCGTGGAAGCCGCCCATCACGACCGGCACGCCGCGCCGCCGGTATTCGGATGCGATCTCGTAAGCGCGACGCGCCGTGTACGTCTCGACGCTGATCGCCACGAGATCGGTCGGCTCGTCGTACGGAATCGTCTCCATCCGATCGTCATAGAAACGCACGTCGACGTCTTTCGGCGTGAGGCCCGCGAGCGCGGCGGGAGCGAGCGGCTCCATCTGCCACGTGCGGATGTACTTCTCGCCGATGCGATGGCCGATGGAGGGATGGACGAGGGTCAGGCGCATGGGATCAGGCCGCGCGACGGCCGGCGGGCAGCGACCAGTCGCACGTGTAGTAGCGATTCAGATGATGCGCGTAAAAGCGGTAGCCGAGATTGGCGGGGATCGCGATGCCGAGCTGGACGCGGGCGCCGGCGAGCCGCTTTGCGATGCCACCGTACGAGTACGTCATCTTCCACGCGCGCTCCGTGCCGCGTTGCAGCTCGTCGGCGGTCATGCGCGCCGGTTGATACACGACATGCTGGCCGTCGTAATAGCTCCAATCCGTCGTCAGCAAACGCCCCTCGCGTCCGAGGCGGTTGTGGAGCGGAGTGCCGGGGAAGGGGGTGAGGATCGCGTAGCGCGGCAGATCGATGTGCGAGTCGATCGCGAACTGCGCGGTGCGCTCGAAAACGTCGGTCGTGTCGTCGTCGAAGCCGAAGACGAAGCAGCCCTGGATCGCGATCTTCCGCGCGTGCAGCCGTTCGATCACCGTCTTGTAGTCGACCCGATCGTTGAATTGCTTGCGCGTCTCGGAGAGGGCGCCGTCGCTCAGCGACTCGAAACCGAGGAGAAGGCCGGAGCAGCCGCTTTCGGCGGCGAGATCGAGGAGCTCGTCGTCCCACGCGATCATCGTCGTGGAGAGACCGCCCCAACGGACGCCGAGCGGCGCGAGCGCGCGGAACAGCTCCTTCGCGTAGTCGGTATCGGAGATGAGATTGAGATCGAGGAAGATCAGCTTGCGGGGACGCATCTGGCGGATGTCCGCAATCACGTCGCCGATCGGTTTCTGCAGCGGCCTTCCCCACGCCGACGGCACGACGCAGAACTCGCATTTGTGGATGCAGCCGCGCGTCGCCTCGATCGTGTGCAGCGTCACGTACTCCTTCGCCGGCAGCAGATCGCGTCGCGGAAACGGCAGATTCTCCAGCTTCAGATGCGGCGACTGGTCGTAGCGTTTCTGCAGCCGGCCGGCCGCGAAGTCACGCAGCAACTGCGGCCAAGTCTCCTCGGCATACCCGACGACCGTTGCGTCCGCGTGCTGCATCACTTCCTCGGGCATCAGGGTCGCGTGGACGCCACCGATGACGACCGGCACGCCGCGCGCGCGGAACTGCGCGGCGAGCTCGTAGGAACGCGGCGCGGTGCCGGTGATGGCGCTGATGCCGACGAGGTCGACGTCGCAGTTCGGATCGACGTCGCCGATGCCCTCATCCATCAAAACGACCTCGGCATTCAGGTCGGGCGGGACGAGCGACGCGAGCGTGGTGAGCGTCAGCGGCGCATAGCGCAGCGACTTTTTCCAGATGCCGCTGCGGTGCCGGTAGAGCGGTCCGCGAGGGGAGATGAGGGCGATCTTCATGTACAATACCGACCGGTATGGAAGCTACGCCCGCCGCCCGGGAATGTCAATGCGTGGGTGTCATCCTGAGGCGGGCACGGCCCGCCGCGTTGGTTGGCCAAGCCTTTACGAGGCTTGGCGTCTTCGCAACTCTCGATGAAAGCGATGACATCGCGGGGGACGGGTGGCGGCGTGGGGACGGGCTTCAGCCCATCCTGGGACCGGCTGAAGTCGGCCCCCACATTGATGTCATGAAAAGCCGCAGAGACGGCGAAGAATCTCCGGTTCCAGGCGAGCCGCGCCCGTGCCGGGAGATCCTTCGGCGTCTTCGCGCCTCAGGATGACACATCGATGGCCACGCAACGCACACGCCTCGGCGTCCCCACCCGCAACGCGGTGGATTGGGAGGAGGCTGCGCTCGACGCGATCGCGGCCGGCGGTCTCCGCTCCGTGACGATCCCCTCGCTCGCCCAGACGCTCGGCGTGACCAAGGGCAGCTTCTACTGGCACTTCGCCTCGCTCGATGAATTGATCGCAGCCGCGCTCACGCGCTGGGAGCTCGCTGACAAGGCGACGCTCGCGACACTCGCCGCGATCGAGGATCCCGCGACGCGATTGCGCGCGGCATTCGAAGAGGCGATGCAGCTGACCCGCGCCCAGGCGCTGTTCATCGCGCTCAATGCGACGCCCGACGATGCGGTCGTCGCGACTTTGCGCCGCGTGTCGCAACGCCGCATCCGCTTCCTCACCGCCGCGTTTCGGGAGCTGGGGCTCGAGGCGAAAGAAGCGCGCGAGCGAGCATTGCTCGCCTACACCGCCTACCTCGGCGCCTTTCATCTGCGCCGCCAGGCGCTCGACATCCCGACGTACGTTGCGCACGCCGCGAGGACGCTCATCCCGTGAGGCCGCCCGAGGTGGTGCCGGCCTGGTACATGGCGGCGCCGTCACGCGCATTGAAGCCGGGGCGCACATTGCGCTTCCAGCTCGGCGATCTGCCGCTCGTGTTGTTCCGCGGACGGAACGATCACGTCGTGCATGCGTTGCCGGCGCATTGCCGGCATCAGGGTGTCGATCTCGCGCATGGCGCGGTCGTCGGCGATTGCCTGCGTTGCCCGCTGCATCACTGGGAGTATCGCGACGCGTGCGTGCGTATCGCGAATGCTGCGCGTGTGCCGGCGGCGTTTCAGCGCGCTCACTACAAAGTGATGGAACGCTACGGGATGATCTTCGTGCATCCCGGCGTCGAGCCGACCGAGTTGCCGACGTTCACGCCGCCGGACGAAGAGCTCGCGTTTCTCAGCGGCGCGCAGGTCGACCTCGATTGTCCGTGGTACGTGCCGCTCGCGAACGCGTTCGACATGACCCATCTGCGCACGGTGCATCATCGCGAGCTGCTCACGGCGCCGGAGATGACGTTTCCCCGCCCGATGACGTTCGTCGTGCGCTACGCGACGTCCGTCATCGGCAGCAGCTGGCACGACCGCGCGATGCGTGCGCTTTCGAGCAATCACATCGAGGTGATGATCACCTGCACGGCCTCGATGCTCCTCGTCGAGTCGTCGGCCGGGCGCACGCGGAGTTACCTCATGGTCAGCCTCCGGCCGCGGCCCAACGGCGGCGTTTCGATCCTGCCGCTGTACGCCGTGCCGAAGCGCAGAAGCGGGCTGCATCACGCGCACGTGCGCGCGGCGCGAGCGCTGTTCAACGCGTTCCTGCGGCGCGACGTCAGCCCGCTCTCCGGCATCCGCTTCCCCGAGCCTTACGTCGATCCGCACGACGCGACGATCGACGCCGCCTACCGCCATCTGTGCCGGCTTCCGGCCTATCAAAGCGAGGAATGATGATGAGAAGACTGCTGCCGATGCTCCTGCTGATGTCCACGCTTCCGGCGATTGCCCAGGCGCCGCCCGCGCCGAATCCCGACGAACCGGTGCACCAGGCGTTGCGCCAGCTGAAGGCGACGATGGCGAAGGCGCTGAACGAACGCGACCTGAACACGATCGTCGCGAACGTCACGCCGAACGTCGTGTTCACGACGATGAACGGCGACGTGTGCCACGGCCCGGCGGAGATCCGCGCGTACTTCGACAAGATGCTCAACGCGCCGGGACACATCGTCAAGAACCTGACGGTGTCCTTCGAGGCCGACGCGCTCACCGACCTGCACGGCGGCGACACCGGCATCGCGTACGGCAGCTCGAACGATCACTACGAGCTGACGAACGGCCAGGTCTTCGACATCCACGGCCGCTGGAGCTGCACGCTCGTGAAGGAAGGCGACCGCTGGCTCATCGCGAACTTCCACTACTCCGCGAACGTGTTCGACAACCCTATCCTGAACAAGACGAAGCAGTGGGCGACGTGGGCCGCCGTCGGTGCGGCGATCGTGGCGTTGCTGGTCGGCTTCTTCGTCGGACGGCGCACGCGGCGGGCATGAAGATTCCGGGCGGCCTGAACGTCGCGCTGACCGCGCTCGCCGCGGCAGCGTGTTGCGCGCTCTTGCGCATCGCGTCGCACGGCGCTTCTCATGGCGCGTGGTGGCTGCTCGCGCTGGCCGCCATTGCATTCTCGTTCACGAACAACACGATGTTCTCGCTGCTGCACGAATCCGTGCACGGCATTGCCCATCGCAACCGTCGCATGAACGAGATCGTCGGTACGTTCGCCGCCGCGTTCTTCCCCACGTCGCTGTCACTCCAGCGTCTCTTCCACCTCGGCCACCACGCCCACAACCGATCCGATCACGAGCAGTTCGACTACCTCCGTCCCGGCGATCGCCCGTGGCTGAAACGCGCGCAGTGGTATTCGATCCTGACCGGGCTCTATTGGCTGTTCGTGCCCGTCGGCGCCGTGATGTTCGCGCTCTGGCCGAGCTTCTTCGCGAAGCCGTTTGTCGCCGCGCGCCAGACCGGGGGCGCGTCCGTGTTCGCGTTCCTCGACAACGCGCCGCGCACGCGCATCCGGCTCGAAGCGCTGTTCGCGATCGCCGTGCAGGCGTCGTTCTTCTTCGCGCTCGGCGTGACGTGGCGCGGTTGGCTCGCGTGCTACGTGGCGTTCGCCGTGAACTGGAGCTCGCTGCAGTACGCCGATCACGCGTTCTCGCCGCTCGACGTCCGCGAAGGCGCGTGGAACCTGCGCGTGAATCCCATCACGCGGCTGCTGTTCCTCAACTATCACCATCACCTCGCCCACCATCAGCACCCGCAAGTCCCGTGGCTCCACCTCGGACGTTTCGTCGACGGACGCGCGGAACGGCCGCGGTTCTGGCGCGTCTATCTCTCGATGTGGCGCGGCCCGCGCCCGATGCCATGAAACGCTTCCTGCTCTTCGGTGTGCTGTTCGGCGTGTGCTACAGCGGCGCGTCGTGGCTCGCGATGCAGCGCGCGTCGCTGCCGTCGTGGGCTTTTCCGTTCGAACAGCACGTGCCGTTCGTCCCGTGGATGGCGTATGTCTATCTGACGATCATCCCGGCGTTGCTCGTCGCGCCTCTGCTGCTGCGCGACGAGCTGCGCGCATTCGCGACGACGCTCTGCTGGGAGACGGTGATCGCCTGCGCGTTCTTCGTCGTGTATCCGCTCACGACGAGCTTCCACCGCCCGCCCGTGTCGATGCTCGCGTTCCGCGTTGCTGATGCGTTGAACCTCGAGGCCAACGAGTTTCCGTCGCTCCACGTGGCGTTCGCCGTGACGTGCGCATGGGTGTACGGCCGCCGCCGCAGAGGTGTCATCCTGAGCCCCGCAGAGGGCGAAGGATCTCCTCGCAAGAGCCAGGAGATCCTTCGCTTCGCTCAGGATGACAAGAGGACTGTTTTCTGGATCACGTGGTGCGTTCTCGTGAGCGCCTCCGCCTGGCTCACGTGGGAGCATCAGCTCATCGATCTTCTCGGCGGCGCCGTTCTCGCCTGGGCGTGCATCCAACGCGAGATCGTGTGGGCCGAGCTCTGTTGCCTCGTGCAATGCGCGCGATTCTCGCGACGTCACGTGCGCTACTTCGTGATCTTCCTCGCGATCTGGGGGCCGTCGTTGCTGCATTGGCGACGAACGCGCGTCATCCGCTTCGCGTTCGTCACCGCGCAGTGGATCGACGATCTGCTCGACGGCGACCGCCCGTCGAAACGCGACCCGTTGCTGATCGTCGACGAGCTGCTCGCCCGCCGCTTCACCCGCGAGCCGTTGCCGCGTTTGATGGCCGCGCTCTTCCGCGAACTGAAACCACAGGACGAGTTCCTCGACCTGATCCGCGAAATGCGCCTTGACCGCCTCCGCCTCGGCGAGCGTTGGACCGCGGCGCCGCTCGAGGAGCATCACCGCCGCACGTTCGCGCTTTCCGTCGACCTGATGCTGCAGCTCACCGGCTGCCGTACGCGGGCGACCGAGGTGATGCCGCTCGTCGATGCGCTCGCGTGGTGCTCCGTGTTCCGCGACCTCGACGACGATCTCGCGAAGGGCTTGATCAACATCCCGCTCGAGGTGACCGACGCCGAAGCATGGAGTCGGGACGAACATGCGCGAGCGTTGCGGACGCTGCGCGAGAGCGAGAACGCGATTGCCGCACTCAGCGATCGCAAGGCCCAACGCATCCTCGGCGTGTTCCAACGCTCCATCGAAAAGTTCGCAGCGGGCCGCCTGGAGAATCGCGAGGCTGTGTCGACGGCTCAGGACGGCAGACCGGCCGTTCCCTAGTAGGCGCCGCAAAGCCTATGGCCATTAGCGCGGCGGGCCGTGCCCGCCGGAGGAGGTGGGATTCGAACCCACGGTACGGTTGCCCGTACGGCGGTTTTCAAGACCGCTGCCTTAAACCACTCGACCACTCCTCCAGGCTTGGCGCGGTGAAGGCGAACAGCGTGTCACGGCAAAAGATTCACGTCCAGCGTGATCTTCAGCTTGAGGCGGCGGTGACGTTTCAGCTCGTCGATGGAGAGGTTCAGCGGGATGCTGACCTCCTTCGTGAGGCCGTCGCCGGAACGGCGCTCGGCGGGGGGAGCGGGCGGCGCGGCGACTGCCGACGGGGCGGAGTCGAGGGAGGGGAGCGAGTCGAGGATGCCGGGTGGGAGCGGGATTTCGATCGAGGCGAGCGGCACCTCGATCGGCGGAGCCACGGGGGCGAGGCCGGGCGTGCTGAAGTAGTCCGAGACCTCGTCGTCGGAGTCGCTGTTGAACGGGTTGACGAGCTCCGTGGCGACGAGCGGGATCGAGTCGTCGTCCGAGGCGTCGTCGACGACGAAGCCGGGCGAGGAAGAGGTGACTGGCGGCGGGACGGGAGGTGGGGGCGCGACCGGCGGAAGGTCGTCGTCCCAAAGCGAGTCGACCGGCGGCGCGTCCGACGCGCGCGCGTTCAGGATCTGGATCTCGCGCTCGATCGGCTCCGTTCCTTCCAGCCCGTACTTGCGGATGAGATGCGCGAGCACGAGCTGCGTGATGCCCTTCAGCGTCTCCTCGACGCCGATCCCGGTCGTGGCCACGGACTCGAACGTCGGCACCTTCTGCTTGTTCAGCTCCGCGTCCATCGACGCGGTGTTCATCGCGTTCGGCAGATCGCGTTTGTTGTACTGGATCACCAGCGGGATCTCGCGGAGGCGGATGCCCTGGCGTTTCAGGTTGTCCTCGAGGTTCTGCAGCGACTCCAGGTTCGCGTCGAGCGCGAAGTCCTGCGAGTCGGCGACGAACACGATGCCGTCCGCGCCTTTCAGCACGAGCTGGCGCGTCGAGTTGTAGTAGACCTGGCCCGGCACGGTGTAGAGCTGCAGCTTCGTGCGCATGCCTCGGATCTTGCCGAGGTCGAGAGGGAGGAAGTCGAAGAAGAGGGTGCGGTCCGTCTTCGTCGCCAGCGAGAGCATCTTGCTCTTGTTGTTCGACGGCAGCGAGTCGTAGACGAACTGCAGATTGGTCGTCTTCCCGCAAAGACCGGGACCGTAGTAGACGATCTTCGCGGTGATCTCTTTCGTTGCGTAATTGAAGAGGACCATGGGGTCGTTTCTTGCGACTTGAGGATATCATCCACCGCCGCGGAGGTGGAGATGCCCCTGATGCGGTACGCGGCCGTTGTACTCCTTTTCCTTGCGGCGTTTGCGGCCTGGGGCGATGCGCCCGGCGTCTACGCGATCACCGGCGGCACCGTGCACACGGCGGCCGGAGCGGACATCGCGAATGGCGTCGTCATCGTCCGGGACGGATTGATCGAGGCGGTGGGAGCCGGGATTCCGGTGCCCGCAGACGCCTCCACGATCGACGCCAGCGGGATGCACGTCTATCCCGGTCTCATCGACGCTCAGTCGTCGTTGGGCTTTCCGGTCGCGAGGAATCAACGAAGACGCTTCGGCGGCGGCGCGCGCAGCGCGGCGCAGGAAGGGCCGGCGCTTCCCGACACCTCGCCGTCGTTCCTCGCCATCAGCGCCGTGAAGCTCTCCGATGACGATCTCGATGCCGCGCGCTCCGCGGGCATCACCACGATCGCCACCGTGCCCACGAACGGGATCTTCAACGGCCAATCCGTCGTCCTCAACCTCGGCGGCGGGAGTGCGGAATCGCGGGTCGTGAAGACGCCGGCGACGACGCAGGTCTCGTTCAATACGCGGCCGTCGAACACGTATCCCGACTCGCTGATGGGCGTGATCTCGTACATCCGCCAGTCGCTGCTCGACGCGCAGCAGTACTCGGCCGCGCGCACCGTTTACGACAAGTCGCCGGCCGGGAATCGGCGTCCCGAGGAGAACCTCGCGTCGCAGGCGCTGGGTCAGGTGCTGCGGCGCGATCTGCCGGTGGTGTTCAACGCGAACGACGAACTGATGATGCGCCGCGCGATGGCCATCAGCCGCGAGTTCAACCTCCGGCTCATCCTCGCCGGCGCGCGCCAGGCCTATCGCATGCCGGACGAGCTCAAACAGGCAAACATCCCGCTCTTCGTCTCGATCAACTGGCCGAAGGCGCCGGCGGACAAGGACGACCGCGAGGAACAGCCGCTGCGCGTGATCCGCGATCGGCAGCTCGCGCCGACGTCGCCCGCATCGCTGGCGAAGAGCGGCGCGGCGTTCGCGCTCGTGACCGGCGGTGCGAAGTCCGCCGACTTCGCGGGCGGCGTGCGCAAGGCGATGGACAACGGCCTCTCCGCCGATGACGCTCTCCGCGCCACGACCTTGTGGCCCGCGCGCATCCTCGGCGTCGACCGCCAGCTCGGGTCGCTCGAGAAGGGGAAGATCGCGAACGTCGTCGTCACCGACAAGCCGATCTTCGCGAAGGACCGGCAGGTCAAACGGCTGATCATCGACGGCCGCGAAGTGCACGTCACGCCTGCTGCAGAACGGAAACGCGGTGCGGCCGGACCAATCGACGGCACGTGGAGCATCACCGTGCGCGGCTCGCAGGGCGACGTCGCGATCAGCGCCACGCTGCACGGAGAGGACGGCAAAGTCACCGGCACTTTCAGCGGCGACGGCGGCTCGGGCGAGGTCCGCAACGGCACACTCGACGGCACCACGATCGAGTTCACGATCACCGCGAAGACGGCGCAGCAGGAGACCGGCGACTGGGTGTTCCACGGCACGGTCAGCGGCACCTCCATGACCGGCACGGTGAGCACGAACCTCGGCACGTTCCAGTTCACGGGGAGCAAGGCGAAATGAACGACATCATCGGGATCGAGCGCGGGCGTCTCGCCCGCGACCCGCGGCACGTCTCGTGCCGCGGGACCGCGAATACCGCCGTGAAATCGACCAGGAAGGCCGCCGGGCGAGACGCCCGACGGCTAGCGGGCGGGACGCCCGCGCTCCTGCTCTTCCTCCTCGCGGCTTCGACGCTGCGGGCCCAGGACGTCACCGTCATCCGCAACGCCACCGTGCTCACGATCACGAAGGGACGCATCGACCATGGCTCGGTCGTCATCCGCGGCTCGAAGATCGCGGCCGTCGGGCCCGACGCGCAGGTGAGCGTGCCGGCCGGCGCGAAGGTCATCGACGCCGCGGGCAAGTTCGTGATGCCGGGCATCATCGACACCCACTCGCACGCCGGCGTCGACGGCAGCGTCAACGAGCTCTCGTTGCCGAACACCGGCATGGTGCGCATCCAGGACGTCCTCACGAACGAAGACATCAGCTCCTATCGCCAGCTCGCGGGCGGCACGACGACCGCGCTCGTGCTCCACGGCTCGGCGAACGCGATCGGCGGCCAAAGCCAGATCGTGAAATGGAAGTGGGGCCATCCGATCAGTGAGTGGCCGGTCAGCGACGCCCCGCGTACGATCAAATTCGCCCTCGGCGAGAATCCGAAGTCCTCGAACTTCCGCCCGCCTCCGGGCATCGAGCAGCCGTATCCCGCGACGCGCATGGGTGTCGAGGAAGTGATCCGCAAGTCGTTCCTCGACGCGAAGGACTACATGGCGAAGTGGGATGACTACGACGCGCGCCGCAAACGCGGCGAGACGCCGATCCCGCCGCGCCGCGACCTGCTGATGGACGAGATGGCGGACATCCTGCGCGGCAAGGTCGACGTCCACTCCCACTGCTATCGCTCCGACGAAATCCTCATGCTCCTCGGCCTGGGCGACGAGCTCGGATTCAAAGTGCGCGAGTTCCAGCACGTGCTCGAGGGCTACAAAGTGTCGCGCGAGATCGCGGCGCACGGCACGGGC
>Ga0213876_10001207_pt1 | contig 16294 bp, 13 predicted proteins | sample BarmaccomBMRX_R9_FD_160113 | JGI IMG/M metagenome (GOLD analysis project Ga0213876, IMG submission 160113) | Root-associated microbial communities from Barbacenia macrantha in rupestrian grasslands, the National Park of Serra do Cipo, Brazil - RX_R9 | ecosystem: Host-associated > Plants > Roots... | reverse complement strand
GGGGCGCCGACTATCCGCACCACGAGGGCACCTTCCCCCGCTCGCGCGAGGTGATCGCCCATCTCTTCGACGGCATCGAGATCTCCGACGAGGAAAAGGCCGACATCATCGGCGGCAACGCCGCGCGGCTCTTCCGCCTCGACCGGCCCGAGTTTGCGCAGGCGGCTTAGGCGGCGCCCTCCCAGGTTGCGTGTGACCCACGAAAGGCGGTGCCGCTGGCCCGCCGGCGGAGGTAAGGTGTCCGCCAGGAGTGCGCAGCGGCGGGAAGCGCCATGGCGGTGATCGAGTTCAAGGGGTTCGGCGGCGTGCGTCTGGCGGCGGACGAGCTCGGGTCGCAGGACGATCCGGCGGTGCTGATGCTGCACGACGGCTACACGACCCGCGCCTCGTGGTCGCGGACCGCTGAGGCGCTGGTGGGCGCCGGCCGTCGGGTCATCAACCTCGACCTGCGCGGCCATGGCGAGAGCGAGCGGCCCGCGGACGGACGCTACGACCTGACCGCCTTCGCCGAGGACATCCGCGCCGTGCTGCGGGTGCTGGGCGCCCGGCCGGTGATCGTGGCCGGGTCGCTGGGCGCCTGGGCGGCGGTTGTCGCCCTCGGCGAGGAGGCGGCCAACCTCGCCACCGGCCTCGTCCTGGCCGACGCGCCCACCGAGGTGCGTGAGGAAACCAAGGCCAGGATGCGCAAGCGCCTGGAGCAGCTGGTCGCCGAACGGGCCGACCGGCTCGCGTGGGATCCAAGGCTGGTTGGGGCGATCGACGCGGACGACGCCGTCGAGAAGGTCAACGCCCTGGCGGCGCGGATCGGCATTCCCGTGCTGGTGGTGCGCGGGGCGGCCAACGACCTTGCGCGGCGCGAGGCCATCGACGCCTTCGTCGCCCGGCTGCCGCAAGGCGAGTTCGCCGAGATCGAGACCTCCAGCCTGCTGGTGGCCGCCGACCCGACCGACGAGTTCAACGGCCTGCTGCTGGAATTCCTCGAGCGCAAGGCGCCGCGCACGCCCATCGAATATCATGCCGGCTCGGACCCCCGCACGCTGCGCGACGCGCTCGGCAGCTTCGCCACCGGCGTCACGATCGTCACCACGCTCGCCGCCGACGGCACGCCCGTCGGCCTGACCGCGAACTCCTTCGCCTCGGTCTCGCTGGACCCGGCGCTGCTGCTTGTCTGCGTGGCCAACACCTCGAGCAGCCTGCCGAGCCTGCTCGCCGCCCAGCATTTCGCCGTCAACATCCTGCACATCGGCCAGCAGCCGATCTCGAACCGCTTCACCCGCAAGGACGAGGACAGGTTCGCGGCCACCGCTTGCCAGCCCGGCCTGCACGCAATCCCGCTGATCGCCGCGGCGTTGGCGAATTTCGAATGCGAGCGGTTCGCCGTCCACGAGGCGGGCGACCACAGGGTCTTCATCGGGCGCGTGGTGCGGGCGCGCTTCGACCGCTCGCGCGATCCGCTGCTGTTCTACCGGGGGCGCTACCGCAGTCTCCACCTGTCCTAGGGGCTGCTAGACGAACGGGGAGGGGGGCCGGAAATCCTTCATGCGCGTGATCGAGCGCTGCAGCCAGGCGTCGTAGTCTTCCGCCTTCTTGCGGAAGGAGCCGCCGACGGCGGGGTTCGGCAGGATGAGGAAGCGCTCTGCGGCGAGGCCCTTGACGGTGATGTCGGCCACCTCTTCCGGAGTTTGAACGAGGCCGATGTTCGCGCCCATGGTGGTGGCGGGGTCGAACTGGTTGTCGCGGGTCTGGACGGCGGTGGGGCAGAGGCAGGAGACCTTGATGCCCTTGTCGCCGTAGTTGATCACCAGCCACTCGGCGAACCCGAGGCCGGCGTGCTTGGTCACCGTGTAGGCGACGGCGGACGGACCGGTGATCAGCGCCGCCGCCGAGAGGGTCTGCAGGAAGTAGCCGCCGCCCCGCGCCATCATCAGCGGCACGAGCTGCTTGGCCGCCCGGATATGCGACATCACGTTGACCTGCCAGGACAGCTCCCAGGTCTCCTCGGTCGTCTGGAAATTGCCGCCTTCGGGGCCGGAGAAGATGGCTGGATTGGCGCAGTAGAGGTCGATGGGCCCGACGTCGGCCTCGACCCACGCGATGAAGTCGTGGAGGTCCTTGGCCTTGCCGACGTCCACCGCCCGCGCCGGGCCGCCCACCGCGGCGGCGGCCCGCTCGGTGAGCTCCGGACTGATGTCCGAGACGACGACCCGGGCGCCCTCGGCCGCGAAGCGTTTCGCCAGGCCGAGGCCAATGCCGTTTCCGGCGCCGGTGACGACCGCCAACTTGCCTTTCAACTCCATCTCGGCCTCCCTCGGCGCGTCGCTGTTCAGTTCGAAACTAGGCGACGCCCAACTCGCGAGACAAGCGCGGCGGGCGCCAGCCGCCCGACTTCGAAAAATCACTGACCATTTTGGGAAACGCCGGCCGCTTCGATTTTTCGGCTAGTGCGGGCTGCGCGACTACGGCAAACCGCAACGGCCATTAGCCCGGTGGGAGATGACCATGCGCGCGATCCAGATGAGCGAATACGGCGCCCCCGAGGTGCTCCGCCTTGTGGAGGCGCCGACCCCGGAGCCCGGCCCCGGCCAAGTGCGGGTCAGGACGGCGGCGGTGGGCGTCAACCCGGCCGACTTCAAGTGGCGGGCCGGATGGTTCAAGGAGAGGCTTCCGCTGACCTTCCCCCATATTCCGGGTTACGACGGCGCCGGGGTCGTGGATGCGCTGGGAGCCGGCGCCCAGGATCTGGCGGTCGGCGACCGGGTGGTCTTCATGATGCCGCCCGTGGCGCAGGGAGCCTACGCCGAGTACGTCGTCATGCCGACGGCCACCGCAGCCCCGATTCCATCCAACCTCGACTTCGCCACCGCCGCGGCGCTGCCGACGCCTGGGCTCACCGGCGTGCAGCTGATCGAGGATCATATCGCGCCGGCCCCCCGCGACATCGTGCTGATCACCGGCGCCGTGGGCGGCGTCGGCCGCTTCTCCGTCCGTGCGGCCAAGCTGCTCGGGGCGCGGGTGGTGGCCGCCGTCCGGGCTCGCCAGGTCGAGGAGGCGCGCGCCCTCGGCGCCGACGAAGTGATCGTACTCGGCGAGGAGGACTGGAGCGGCCCGCTGTTCGACCATGTGGCCGATACGGTGGGCGGGCCCGAAGTGGCGAAGCTTTGCCTGCGGATGAAGCCCGGCGGGCGCCTGCGCACGGTCTCCACGACGCCGATCGATCCGGCGGGTTTGCCCGCCGAGCCGCTGTTCATTGCGGTCCGGCAGGATCGGGCCAAACTGAGCCAACTCGCCCAGTGGGCCGCGAGCGGGGAGCTTCCCGTGCCGGTGGCGCGTCGGATGCCGCTGGCCCAGGCCCCGGAGGCTCAGCGCCTGATGGAAGCGGGCGGCCAGAACGGCAAGATCGTGCTCGAACTCTGATCAGGCCGCGAGCGACAGACGCGTTCGGGGGGAAGAAACATGCGGATGCCGAGTGGGATCGACGACATCACGCCCGGGTGGCTGACCGAGGCCTTTGGCGAGTCGAATCCAGGGCTGGAGGTGCAGGACGCGGCGGTTCGGGACGTCGCCCACGGGGCTTGCACCAAGCTGCGGATCGGCCTTCGGACGAACCGCAACGACTTTCCCTCGACGGTGCTGATGAAGGCCGGCTTCGAAGGCCACAGCCCGCACATGCGCCGGATGCACGTCAACGAGTATCACGCCTATCACGACCTGGTTCCGACCCTCGGCAAGTTCAGTACGCCGCATTGCTTTTTCGCCGGGCAGGACGAGCGGGGCCACGCCCTGGTCGTCCTGGAGGACCTTTGCCTGAGGGACGTGAGCTTCCTCTCCCTGCAGCGGCCGATCGGTTACGAGCTGGCCGCCCGCTTCCTCGAGGGCCTGGCCCGCCTGCATGCGCGCTGGTGGAACTCGCCCGAGCTCGACAGCCGGTTCGCCTGGGCGCCGGACCCCACCGAAGAGGGGATGGCGCACTACTTCGACCTCCTCACCACTCCCGAAGAGTTCGGCCGGTATGTCGCCGCGCCGCGCGGCGCGGCCATGCCGCGCATGCTCATCGACGCTGCGCGCATCCGGCGCGCGCATGCCGCCATGCGCGAGGCCATGGAGACCCAGGCGCAGGTGGTCAACCACGGCGACATGCACCTTGGGAACCTCTACCTGAACGCCGACGGCAGCCCGGGATACCTGGACTGGCAGCCGCGCCGCGGCGCCTGGTCCATCGACGTCAGCTATTTCATGATCGCCGACCTCGACGTCGTCGACCGCCGGCGCTGGCAGGGCGCGCTGCTCGAGCACTACCTCGCCAGCCTGCGCGCCCTCGGCGTCGCGGCTCCCGGCTTCGACGAGGCCTGGACCGCCTATCGCCAAGGCGTCGTCTGGGGGCTTCTCATCTGGTTCCTGAACAGCTCCAGGTTCCAGACCGAGTCCAACAATACGGCCGCCGCCGCCCGCTTCGGGGCCGCCATGGTCGACCTCGACACGTTCAACCTGCTCGGCGTCTGACAGCAGGCCCCGCCCGGACAGCAAGACCGCCGCGGGCGGTCGTCCGTTCGGCAGCCTACCGCGCCATCGCCTCCTTGCGGATCGTGGCGGCGGCGGCCTCCGTGGCCCGGAGCTCGCCCTTCGCCTCCAGCTCGGCGATCCTTTCCGGAGCATAGCCGAGCCAGGCCATGATCTCCCGCGAATGCTCGCCGAGCTCGGGCGCCAGCCGGTAGTCGGGCAGGCGCGCATCGCTCACGCGCACAAGCCGGGCGATCTCGCGCACATTGCCCTTCACCGGATGCCAGGCCTCGGCGACGCGGCCGATCCGCCGCTGGACCGGATCGTTGAAGAAGGCGTGGATCTCATCCTCGCCCACCGGGTTTGCGACCGTCACGCCCGAGCCGGCGAAGAAGTCGATCCATTCGCCGGTGGTCCGCCCGTCAAAGACGTCCCGCAGGAGATCGGCCAGGTCGTCCCGGTTCTGGGCCCTCGCCTCGACGGTGGCGAACCGCTCGTCGTCCAGGATCTTGAGGCTCAGCCGCTTCTCGAGCGCACGGATCTCCGCGTCGGTCTTGACCACCAGGCAGACGTAGCCGTCGGCGGTCATGTAGAGGCTCTCCAGCGCCTCGACGCCCATCTGCAAAACGTCCAACTTTCCCGCGCCGACCGCCTCGCCCGCGGCGTTGCGCACGATGTGGTTGATCAGTCCGAGGGCGGCGTTGAGCTGCGGATTCTCGCAATAGAAGGCGTGGCCGGTGCGCCGGCGATGCAGCAGGGCGATCATCAAGCCGATGGCGCCCATCAATCCGTTGCCGGGATCCTCGTTGCCGGAGGTGGGCAGCGGGGCGTTGTGCTCACCGGCCACCTCGTAGGAGAGGCCCACATAGCCGGTCATCTTCGGCGCGAAGCTCTGACGCATGGCGAACGGCCCGCTCGTCCCCCAGCCCGGCGCATGCAGATAGATCGCCTGCGGATTGATGGCCCGCACCTGCTCCAGCCCCAGCCCGAGGCGCTCGGCCGCGCCCGGACGCATGTTGTGGTGGACCACGTCCGCCCACTTGATCAGCGCTTCGATCGCCGGGCGGACCGCCGGCGACTTGAGGTTGGCCGACAGCGAGCGCTTGCCGGCCTGGGCGGCGAAGAAGGGCCGCTCGATGCCGCGCAGCTGGTCGCCGGCGGTGGGTTCGACCTTGATCACGTCGGCGCCGAAGTCGGCCAGCAGGCGCGAGGAAAACGGTCCGGCGTAGAAGGCGCCGAGGTCCATGACCTTGACGCCCTCCATCAGCGGCCGGTCGTCCGGCGCGCCGGACGGGGCCTTGGGCGCCCAGCCCGAGGGGGCGGCGGGCTGATCGAGCTCGGCCAGCACCTTGGCGGTGTCGCGGCCGGGCGCCGGCGCCGGCTCGGGCGTCGGAGGGGCCCGGCCGTCCAGCCGGATCCCCGGGCCGACCTGCCGGACGCGCCCCAGCACCGGATCGTCAACCTCGATGATCACGCCGTTGTGCACCGTCTGCGGCTGGCTGAAGGCGTCGGTGGGGGGGAAGTGCTCCACCGCGCAGACGTCCGCCTCCATCAGGCGCTTCACCCAGTACTCGCGCGGATGGGAGGCGAAGATGCCGTGGATCGAATTCTCGATGGCGTCGGATTCTTCGTCGGTGAGCGGGGTTCCCAAGGTGAAGCCGCCGGTCACCGGCTTCACCTTGTCCTGAAGGCCGAGGACCTCCATCAGCCGGTCGAAGGCGCCGACCGCCCCGGTGTGGATGCCGATGTACTCGCCGTCGCCGCAGAGGAAGGCGCGGGTGATGATCCTGTTGCGGGCGCGGCTCAGCAACGAACGCCGGTCGACGGCGGCGGCCGCCTTCAGCGAGGCGTCGGTCTCGCCCCACAGCATCTGGTGGAACACCAGGGCGCCATCCAGAAGCGAGGTCTCGATCCGCCGGCCGAAGCCGTCGTCGAAGCGCCGGTACAGGGCGGCCAGGATGCCCACGGCCGCCAGATACGACGACCCGATGGCCGCGAAAGGGTGGGCTTCGAAGATCGGGGGTTCGCGATGGCCCGCCTGCACCGCCAGGCTGCCGGCCAGGGTGTGCACCAGGGCCTCGTAGGCCGGCAGGTCGCGGCGCGGATCTGCCTCGCCGAATCCCGAGATGGAGCAGTAGATCAGCTGCGGGTTGCGCTTGCGCAGCTCGGCATGGCCGAGGCCATGGGCCTGCGCCTGGCCGGGCGCCCAGGATTCGATGAAGACGTCGGCGCGTTCGGCGAGCCTGGCGATCGTCGCCCGGTCCTCAGCCTTGTTCACGTCCAGGGTGATGCTGCGTTTGCCGCGGTCGAACACCGAGACGGCGGCCGGCTGCTCGCGCCGAAGGGGATCGCCGCCCGGGGGCTCCACCCAGATCACCTCCGCGCCGTAGTCGGCGAGCAGGCCGCTGGTTTGTGGCCCCGCGCTCCCGAGCGAACAGTCGAGCACCCGTAGTCCGGCCAAGGGTCGCGCCATCGGTCTTCCTCGCTTGATCAACCTGTCGACTCGTGGCCGCAGATCGCTAGATTTCTAATTGGTATCCTGCTTCAAACGGGCCCTCGTTGCAATCGAGACGGCCCCCGGCCGGGCTCGGGCGTCGCGCCGCAGCCTGGGAGAAAGACGGACTAAGATATGGATTTTTCAGACACACCCGAGGAAGCCGCCTACCGCGCCAAGGCCCGCGGCTGGCTGGCGGCCAATGCTCCCAAAGAGGAACTGGCGTCCGAGGAGGACGGCGGCATCGCGCAGGCCAGGGCCTGGCAGGCCAAGAAGGCCGCGGCCGGCTACGCCCAGATCACCTGGCCCAAGGAGTGGGGCGGCCCGGGCGGCACCGCGATCCAGAGCGTCATCTATGCCCAGGAGGAGGAAGCCAAGCTGGGCGTCAACAGCTCCCCCTTCGCCATCGGGCTGGGCATGTGCATCCCGACGGTGATGGCCTTCGCGGACGAGGCCACCAAGAAGCGATTCGTGGGCCCAGCCCTGCGCGGCGAGGAGATCTGGTGCCAGCTCTTCTCGGAGCCGGGCGGCGGTTCCGATGCGGCCGGCGCCCGCACCCGGGCGGTGCGCGAGGCCGACGATTGGGTGGTCAACGGCCAGAAGATCTGGACCAGCGGCGCCCAGCGATCGGACTACGGCATCCTGCTCACCCGCACCAACCTGGACGTCCCCAAGCACAAAGGGATGACCATGTTCTGGATCGACATGCGCTCGCCCGGAATCGAGGTCCGTCCCATCCACCAGATGGCCGGCGGCTCGGGCTTCAACGAAGTGTTCTTCACCGACGTGAGGATCCCCGACCGCCAGCGGCTGGGGCCGGTCGACGACGGCTGGAAGGTGGCCATCGTCACCCTGATGAACGAGCGGCTGTCCATCGGCGGCGGGTTCGGGGCGACCTACAACGACTTCCTGCAGCTGGCGCGGGAGGTCACCATCGACGGCAAGCCGGCGCTGAAGAACCAGGCCTTCCGTGAGAAGCTGGCGGACTGGTGCGTGCAAGCCGAGGGCCTCAAGAACACCCGCATGCGCACCATCACCGCCTTGTCGCGGGGCGAGACGCCGGGCCCCGAAGGCTCGATCGGCAAGGTGGTCAGCGCCAACCTCTCCCAGGCGATCGCCCAGGAGGCGATGGAGATGCTGGATCAGTTCGGGGTCATCAGCGACCCCGCGGTCGCGCCGATGGCGGGCTTCTTCCAGACCCAGGTGCTGTTCACGCCCGGCCTGCGGATCGCCGGCGGGACCGACGAGATCCTGCGCAACGTCATCGCCGAGCGGGTCCTCGGTCTGCCGGGCGACGTCCGGCTCGACAAGGACGTGGCGTTCAAGGACATACCCACCGGACGGTGAGCGGCGGCGCTCCCCCGGAGAAGAGTCGCGTCAGGCCACGGTTGGATTGCTCAGAATCCCCAAAGTCGGCGTCGACTCGGGATTAGGGGCGGGTAATAAGGCTTGCGTTCCCAGGGAGGATGACCCCGTGTTCACGCTGGAGCAGCAGGCGGCCTCGCCGATCGCCGCCGAGAACATCTACCACCTCGCCTACCTCGTGCCGGACCTGCTGGCGGCGATGGATTCGATGTCGAAGAGCCTCGGGGCGACCTGGGCCATCCCCTTCGAGACGGACTCCAGCTACGAGAGGCCGGGCGGCGGCGTCGACTCCGCCCAGGTGCGCATCACCTATTCGCTGCAGGGACCGCCCTTCATCGAGCTGATCCAGTTCGTGGCCGGGCCGCCCGACGCCATCTTCGCAGGTCCTCCCGGCGGCATTCACCACATAGGGGTCTATGCCGCGCGCTGGCGCGACGAGACGGCGCGCCTGGTGGACCTCGGTTTCATCCACGAGCGCAACGGCAACGGCCTCGCCTTCGTGCGCGACCCGGTGCTGAACATCCGCTACGAGATCGTCAGCTTCAAGGGCCGCGACTTTCTCGACAACATCTTGAACGGCACGATCGAAGGCGCCTCCCGCTGCGAGAGCCCGCTTGATGGAGCGTGATGTCGCCTCGACCACGCTCGGTCGGCTGAGAGGCGTTCGTGAAGGCGATGTCCAGGTGTTTCGTGGCGTGCCCTACGCCGCGCCCCCGGCCGGAGAGCTGCGCTGGCGGCCGCCCCAGCCAGCCCAGGCCTGGTCTGGCGAACGGGAGGCCAGTGTCTTTGGCCCGATCGCGCCGCAAGCGATCGGCGCCGGCGCCCTCGCCCGCAGTGGCGGGCGAATGTCCGAGGATTGCCTCTATCTGAACGTCTGGACGCCGGCCGCGGACAACGCCGGGCGCCCGGTCATCGTGTTCCTGCACGGCGGGGGGATGTCGTCGGGCTCCGGATCTGCGCCGCTCCTGAACGGCGCCGGGCTGGCGGGCCGAGGCGACCTGGTGGTGGTCACCTTGAACTACCGGCTGGGGACGCTGGGCGTGCTGAACGCCGGCGAGCGGCTCGGCGCGGCGAGCGGCGAGACCACCGCGAACCTGGCTCTCCAGGATATTCTCGCCGCGCTGGCTTTCGTGCGGCGCGAGGCCGCGGCGTTCGGGGGCGACCCGGGAAACGTCACCCTGGCCGGCCAGTCGTCCGGCGCAGTGGCGACCGCCTGTCTCATGGCCTCTCCGGCGGCGCGCGGCCTGTTCGACAAGGCGATCCTGCAAAGCGGGGGGCTCGAGCGGGTGATCGCGCCGGAGGACGCCGCCGAGGTTGCACAGCTCATCCTGGCGCGCCTGGGCGATCCGTCGCCCGAGGCCCTGCGGCGACTGCCCCTGGAGGCGATCCTGGAGGCGCAGGCCAACGCCTTCCGCCCCCGGGTCCTCCCACCGCGCGGCGAATTCCACCCGTTCTACGATGGGGTTATCCTGCCTGAGCATCCGATCCTCGCCGCGCTCGGCGGGCGATCGGCGCCCGTACCGTTGCTGGCCGGGACGGCGGCGCACGAATGGCGGACGTTCGACGCCAATGCTCCGGATGAGGCTTTCGAGGAGCTGCTGCTCGTGGAGCGTGGACGGCTGCTTCTGGGTCCGCGCGAAGATCCAGCCACGGTCGTCTCCATCTACCGCGAGGAGCGAAGGGAAGAGGAGGCCACGCTGGTGCGACGCGCCATAGCGGCCCAGATGGTGGGCGACCGGCATTTCACCGCCTCCACCGAGCTTCTTGCGCGCGGCCATGCGGCGGCCGGCAATCGCGTCTACCACTACGAGATCGCCTGGCAGTCGCCGACGCCGCGCCTGGGCGCCTGCCACAACATCTGCCTGCCGCTGGTCTTCGGGACGCTGGAAGTGGGCGCGAAGCTGTCCGGGGCGGGAACGGAGGCGCAGGCCATGTCCGCAAAGGTGCAGGACGCCTGGGCGGCCTTCGCCCGATCGGGCGACCCCTCCACGCCGGCCCTGGGACGATGGCCTTCCTACGATCCGATCGGCCGCCGCAGCCTGCAGCTCGGGGCCGAAGCGCGCATCATCGAGCGCCACCGGGCCGCGCAACTCGGCGTGTGGCCGCCGGTCTACCCGTGGATGCCGACCGAAGCGACGCTCTGAAGCGAGGTCGCCGCAGCGAGCGGGGGCTCTCTACCCGGCCGCGGCCGAAACCCGGCCGCCGTCCACGAACAGGACCTGGCCGGTCGTATAGGACGAGGCGTCGGAAGCCAGGAAAAGCATCGCCTGGGCGGTCTCCTGAGGGAGGCCGACGCGCCGCAAGGGCACCAGCGGCAGCACGTTGGCCCAGGCGTCGCGCCGGCTCTCGCCGCCGTCCTCGGCCGTGGTGCCCGGGCAGACGGCGTTGAAGCGCACCTTCGGCGCACACTCCTTGGCCATGTAGCGGGTGAGCATCCAAAGCGCCGCCTTGGTGGTCCCATAGGGCCCGAAGCTCGGCAGGGGCGTGAACCCCGCGGTGGAGAGCACGTTGATGATCGAGCCGCCGCGCCCTTCGAGCATCCGGCGCGCCAGGGCCTGGGAAAGCTTGAAGGGCGCCTCCAGGTTGGCGCCGATGCAGCGCGTCCAGTCGGACCAGTCGATCTCCAGGATCGAGCGACGGAAGGTGTCGCCGGTGTCGAAGGCGTTGTTCACCAGCACGTCGATCTGCTCGAACTCGCGGTCGGCCGTTTCGAGGAGGCGCTCGATCCCGTCCGCATCGGCCAGGTCCGCCGCCAGCGTGACCACCCGTCGGCCGGTGGCGGCGCGAAGCTCCTCGGCCTTTGTCTCCAGCGCGTCGGCGCCCCGCGCCACGATCAGGAGATCCGCGCCAGCCTCCGCGAAGGCCGTGGCCGTGGCCGCGCCGATGTTGCGGCTCGCGCCGGTGATGAGAGCCGCGCGGCCCTTCAGTGAAAGCGTGCTGGCCACGGACAAGTCTCCCTTCCGCTTGGCTCTCCCAATCATCGGGGCTGGCGGACCGCTTGTCCGCCTCCCTCAGGGCTTCGGCTTTTCGATCTCGATGCCGAAGCGCTCGCGATAGGGGGCGAACTCCTCATGCAGCTGCTCCACCGGCGTCTCGAAGATGTCGATCGGGTAACGGAACTTGCCATGCCGGTCCGAGCGGTTGTTCGGCATCCAGTCCAGCATGGCGCGCCGATAATCCTCGGTGAAGGGCAGGCCGGCGGACTTGTAGACGCCTTCGATCTGGCCGATCGGGTCCTTGACGAAATCGGAATAGCGCAGGTGGCGCACGCGCGGATCGTCGGCCTCGGGCGCGACGGCCGCCTTGGCGAAAACCTCCCGACCGAAGGCGAGGGTGTGCCGGGTGAAGGCGCCCCAGTCCAGCGTTCCTGCGATCCCTTCCTGGATCTGGCCGATCAGCTGAACGCGCGAGGCGATGGCCTGTACGGGGTCGCGGTGGATCCAGACGACGAGCGCGTCGGGATAGGTGGCAAGCACCGTCTGCAGCCGATGATGGTGCTGCGTGCCCTTTGTCACCCAGCGCTTCTTCGGGCCGCCGTACTGGAGCTGCTGCAGCATCATCTTGTGGATCCGGTACTGCGCCGGCGGATCCTGGGGGCTGGCGGCGATCATCGGCAGCGGCACGCGCCACCAACCCGAGGGACTGGTGCTGCGCAAGTCCATCGCCCAGGTGCGTTCGTCCTCGGGCGGGTTGCGGCCCAGCATGTCGTTGTAAGGGTGTGAGATCAGCCACAAGGGGATCTGCTCGAGGATCTCGCGCCAGTCGGCGTCGGCCTGGGCGCGGCGCGGATCGGCGGGCCCGGCCAGCGAAGGCGGCGGGGAGGGGTGCATCACCTCCCAGAACTCCAGCAGCCGCGAGCCCGGATCCTGACCGAACAGCATCTGGCAGAAGGTGGTGCCGCAGCGCGCCTCGCCGGTGATGATGATCGGCCGCTCGATCACCTCGGTTGCAAGGTTCAGCCGCTTGTGGTCGTCGAAAAGGCGCAGCCGGTCGCCGAGCAGCCACAGAAAGACGCTTCTCGCCCGCCGCCGGCCCTCCTCGTCGAGGCCCGCCTCGTTCATCGCCGCGCACAAGGCCTCCGCCCGCGAGGCGAGGGTCGGGTCCCCATAGTCGCTGAGCCCGGTGGCCGCCTCGGCCGCCGCCATCAGGGTCCGGGCGTCCAACCCGGCGCCGTCTCGCAGTGAGGTCGTCTTCGCGCTCATTCAGGAATAACGGGCCCCCCCGGCGATCACGATGGTGGCGCCGCTCACCCACTCGGCGGCGTCCGAGGCCAGGAACACGGCCATCGCCCCCATGTCGCTTGGCTCGCCCAGCCGGCGCAAGGGAATGTTCTGGGCGGCGGCCTGCTCGGCCTCGGTGGTGGTGAGGATCTTCTCGAGCGTCGCCGAGCGCGTGGCGCCCGGACCGATGGAGTTCACACGGATCTTGTGGGGCCCGAGCTCGACCGCCCAGAGCTTGGTCATCTCGTTCAGCGCCACCTTGGCGGCGCTGTAGTTCTGAACGTTGGTCGACGGATAGAAGGCGAAGGCGGAGCTGATGTTGATGATCACCCCGCCGGTTCCTTGCTTGATCATCGCCTGGGCGGCTCGGCGGGCGGCCGCGTAGGGCGAGGTGATGTGCAGGCGGAAGACCTCGTCGACCACCTCGTACGACGCCTCCAGGAATCCCTTCCAGCCGTCCTGCACGTTGCGGCTGCCGCCGGCGTTGTTCACCAGCACGTCCAGCTTGCCGAAATGCTCCACGGTCTTGTCGACCACCGCCTCCACCGAGGGATAGTCGTAGGCGTCCATGTGGACGACCAGGGCCCTGCGTCCCCTGGCCTCGATCTCGCGGGCGGTGACCTCCAGATCGGGGATGGTGCGCGCCGAGATGGCGACGTCCGCCCCCGCCTCCGCGAAGGAGATGGCGAGCCCCTTTCCGATCCCGCGGCTCGCGCCCGTCACGATCGCAACTTTGTCGAGCAGCGGCTTTTCCGACACCTCGATCTCCTCCCGATGAACGCGGCCCAGGAGCCGGGCCGTCGATTGCGCAGAAAATGACGCAATATTTCGCGCGGTTTCAAGGAAAAACTCTAAATCCGCGCATTTTGCGCGTCCGTGAGCGGCTAGTCCGGGCTGATGAAGGCCAGGTCGTAGCGGTGATGGGCGAAGCTCGTCGCCGGCCTCAGCTGGACGTCTTCGGCCGGGCCGTCAGTGATCTGGCCGCAGATCTCCCAGGCCTGCGGCCACGACGGGGCGTAGATCGAAACCAGGAGGTTGTGGGGTCCGGTGGTCACCGTCGCCCCGAAGACGTTGGGGTGCTGGCAGATGGCGGCGCTGAGCTCGCGCACGGCGCCGGGCGGCGCGCGAAATCGCGCGAAGACCAGGGCGTTGTAGCCGACGCGTTCGGGATTGCAGATCAGCACATAGCGCAACAGGCCCTTGTGCTGCAGGCCGCGGATGCGGGCTCTCACGGTCGCCTCGGCCACGCCCAGCGTGCGGCTGATCTCGCGGTTGCTGATGCGCCCGTCGCGGGCGAGAATCTCGGTGATCTGGTCCTGCAGGTCGCCTTCGCCGTCGCGGAGGCTCTTGAGGCGCGGCGATTCCAGATTGCCGAACCCGGCGCGCATGTGCCCGCCGCCCAGGGAGACGTTGACGTCCACGCGTCGGACCGCCGGATCGCCGCCCAGCTCCTGAAGCGCGATCCGCGAGAGCTCCACGAGATCGGCCGCCGCGATCTTGACGAACAGCTCCGGCGTCCCGGCCATCTGGAAGATGCTGACGACGTTGGGCTTCGCGTGCAGGCGCGCGACCATCTCCTCCGGATCGCCGCCCTTCAGGTAGACGTCGAGGTAGGCGCTCACGTGCCAGCCGAGTGCGCGGACGTCCCTTTGAGCGATCACCCGCGCGACGTTGGTGCTGCTGAGCCGCTCGAGGCGGACACCGATGGTCGTCTCGGAAAGGCCGAGGGCTTGGGCTATGGCCCGGTTAGAAGTCTGCGGCGCCCTGCCAAGGACATCGAGGAGCTCGCGATCGATCTTATCGATCATCGCGCGAGGGGAGGCGGGTCTTCATTGGAGTGAGACTACGCGATCTGTCGCAACGCCTTCAACGCCTTGGCGCCCGTCCGTGCGCCGCGGCAGTTTGATGATGTTTCGCCGCCGGCCGTCGTCGGAAACTCCGCGGACGTGTTGACAGCGCGGAAGATGCGCATTTTTTTGCGAGGCGCGCGCAAGGCGGACTGCGCTCGGAGCCTGGGCGATGCGAGCGTGGGAGCGGCAAGACACTCAGGAGGGGGCCGGGCCCCCTTCACCCCGCGACCTCGGCTCCGCGTCAAGCCCTCGGGGAACGGCTGAGCGCCCGTCGGCGCGCGACGCCTCCAGCCGGGCCGGACCCTTGGCCTGGTTCACCCTGGCGCTGCTGACCCTCACCTACGTGATCGCCTACACCGACCGCCAGGTGCTGGGCATCCTGGTGCAGCCGATCAAGCGCGAGTTGCACGTCTCGGACACCGCCCTGGGTTTCCTGGGCGGGACGACCTTCGCGCTGTTCTACGCCAGCCTCGGGGTGCCGCTCGCGCGCCTGGCCGACCACCTGCCGCGGCGTTCGGTGCTCTCGGCGGCGCTGGCGGCCTGGAGCGTCATGACCGGTCTCACGGCCCTAGTCGGCAACTTCTGGCAGCTGCTCGTCCTGCGCATCGGCGTGGCGGTGGGCGAGGCGGGCTGCAATCCCAGCGCCCATTCGCTGATCGCCGACTATTTCCCCGTGCGCCAGCGCGCCACGGCGCTCTCCCTTTACGGTCTCGGCCTGCCGTTCGGGATAGGCTTCGGGATGTTGATCGGCGGCCTGACGGCCCAGCATTTCGGCTGGCGCGCGGCCTTCCTCTTCCTCGGCGCGCCGGGGCTCGTCTTCGCGCTGGTTCTGAGGCTGGTGCTGCGCGAGCCGCGGCGGGGCCTTTCGGATGCGCACCGGGCCGACGGCCACGCCGACGAGAACATGCCCATCCGCCAGCTGCTGAGCTATCTGCTGTCGCTGCGCTCCTACGTGCACATGACCGCCGGCGTTTCGTTGCAGGCGGTGGCCATGACCGCCGCCTCCATGTGGAATCCCGCCTTCCTCATGCGCAGCTACCACATGAGCATCGGCGCGGTAGGCGTGACCTTGGCGCTCATCCAGTGCCTGGTGGGCGGATCGGGAGCGCTGGCTGGCGGGGTGCTCTCCGACCGCCTGCAGCGCCTCGGCGCCTCGCGGCAACTGGTCCTGCTCGCCGTGGCCTCCATCGTGGCCTGTCCGGTGGCCTTCGCCGCCTACTCCGGGCTTCCCGCCCCCACGGTGCTCGCGCTGATCGCCGGAGCGGTCTTCCTCCAGAACATACAGTACGGCACGAGCACCAGCCTCTCGACGCGTCTGGCGCCCTTACGCGGGCGGGGCCTGATCACCGGTCTGTCGCTGTTCACCTCGAACCTGCTGGCCGCGCTGCTCGGAGCGCAGCTGGTGGGGTTCATGAGCGATCTGCTGCAGCCGAGCCGCGGCGTGGACTCGCTGCGTTACGCCATGGGGGGCACGGCGGCGGTGTTCCTGACCTGGGCCACGGCGCACTACCTTCTCGCCGCGCGCGCCGTCGGAGACGATCTGAAGCGCTTCGAAGGGCCCGGCGCCGGGACTTCCGGGAAACCCTACCATTGACGCATCGAAGCCGCAGGCGATGGCGGCCGCAGGAAAGGAAACGAAGATGGCCTATGGCGACAGTCCTTACGACGCTCCGATGCGGGAAGCCTGGGCCGCGTTCTGTGATCGGCTGAAGGCGGCGGGCGAGCTAGTCTTCAAGGAGTGCAATCCGCCCAACGGGCTGCAGCGGGCCGACGGGTTCCGGTATCTCACCCAGAACCTCAGCCAGGCCTTCGACCTGGCGCTGGAGACCAAGGACACGAAATACCCGGCCATCCACGCCTTCTGCTCG